>JAEEGH010022139.1_pt1 | contig 13069 bp, 11 predicted proteins | sample 9134181 | NCBI WGS metagenome assembly JAEEGH01 (sample SAMN16246544, study PRJNA631951) | gut metagenome | biome: gut microbiome; feature: rumen; material: DP-attached | host: Bos | place: Iran: Karaj | collected 2018-10 | reverse complement strand
CGGCTCGTTTCCAAACACCGCCGTCAGCCTTCTTTAAACTTTAAACCATAAACTTTAAACTTTATTTAGTGGGTGGAAAAAGAAGCAAAAAAGGACAAAAGAGGGACAAGGTTGAAAAAAAAGGAGGGAAGAGGTGTTTTTTTTTGTTTTTTTCTTTTTTTTTTGGCTTGACAATACTATCTTTGCAAGCGATTTGTATAGGTGTATCCGGGAAGGACGGGTTTGCCTATGACATTGAATGGAAAGATTCATGTATAATATGACGAGAATATTAATCATTAAAAACTTAAAGAATATGAAAAAATTGTTACTAATGTTCGCTTTGTTGCTCGGCGTTGTCGGAGCAAAGGCAGAGGACGTATTACAGGTAAAGCCGTTTACAGCTAGTGCAGGAGAAGGGCAATCGTCTGAGGCCTGGTTTGACATATTGATGAACAATACCAATCCTGTAGCAGGATTGCAGTTTGAAATCTATATGCCAGAGGGTGTTTCTATTTATACGAATAAAAGTGGGAAAATACCAAGCGGTGCCTTTAAGCTGGTGTCAGATAGAAACGAGTATTATGACGAGGATGAGGAGGATGATATTACAGCTCAAACTCTAAGTTTCAATGCGCTGACAGACGAAAAGGGAGTTCCTTTTGTACGCGTTTTGACAAGTTCGAACTCGAATTTCCCTTATGCAGGTAATTCTGGCGCAATTATCCGAATTCGTTATAAAGTTGACAACGATTTGGCTGATGGTGTGTATCCCATCTCTATTAAGAACATTGTATTTTCAGACCCTACTTCAAACAAGGCGCTTGAGGTACGAGTTGAGAATACGACATCGTATGTGACGATTGGTAATCCTTCTTCTTCTGCTGCTGATCTTCCCTTGGAGGGCTATGTGGCTTCTTTCGTGATGGATGCCCTCGCAGCCGATGAGACGGTGGAAAAACTTGACCTTTCTGCAGTGACAGGCATTGGTGGTACACTTACCTTGAAGGATGGCGTAGAGTTGGTTCCTCCAACGGAAGAAATCACTATTCCAGAAGTGACTTACACTCGTACTACAGGTAATACTTATGGAACTATTTGCTTGCCATACGCTGTGGAGCCAGATGCTACGGTGAAGTACTATGCAGTCGATGGGTTGGCAGATGGCAAACTTTCGCTGACAGAGCTTGCTAAGGTGGAAGCTGGTACTCCTGCTATCTTCGAGAAACAGAGTGGTGACGGTGTTACGGCTACTGCCACAAACGTTTCCATCCCTGTGGTTGACTCTCACGTAGCTGGTGCTGATGTTCAGCTGATAGGTACCTATACAAATATAGAGGTGACAGATCCCGATACTTACTACATTAAGAACGATAAGTTCTGGTCTATCAATGAGAACTTCTTCATTAAAGCGTATCGTGCTTATTTGAAAGTTACAGATGCTTCGGCTAAGGTGATTGGCATTGGTGAAGAGGCTACTGGTATCGACTCTCTTGATGCGTTGACTTCTGGCGAGTACGATGGCATCTACGCTCCTAATGGTGTTCGTACTGACAAACTCCAGAAGGGTGTGAACCTCATTAAGACTGGCGACAAGGTAAAGAAAGTTTTTGTTAAATAAAAAAGAATAAAAGAGAAATGAACATGAAAAAAGAATATATCGTACCAGCACTGATGCTTCATGCAATTGAAGCAGAAGCTGAAATGTTGATTATTGTGAGTGGTGGACAAGGCGAGAAGGGTGCCGAGGGTGATGTAAAGCCTATAGCTCCAGAAAACTCAGAAGCCGAATATGGCAATCTTTGGTAAGTAAGAAATCTCTCAGTGAAATAAAGTTTAAAGTTTAGAGTTTAAAGTTTAAAGACCATGCGGCTTGTTTCCTAACATTGCGTCAGCCTCTTTAAACTTTAAACTCTAAACTTTAAACTTTATATAACTTTGCATTCCAAAAACAAAAACTCAAGAACAATGGCACAAAAACCAAGCATTCCAAAGGGTACGCGCGATTTCTCACCCGTAGAGATGGCCAAGCGTAACTACATATTCAACACCATCCGAGAGGTTTACGCACTCTATGGCTTTCAGCAGATAGAGACTCCTGCCATGGAGAACCTTTCGACACTGATGGGAAAGTATGGCGAAGAGGGCGACAAACTGCTCTTCAAGATTCTCAATTCAGGCGACTTCCTGCACGGCATGACTGCTGACGAAGTGGCCAATACCAGCACCTTGAAGCTGGCCAGCAAGTTCTGCGAAAAAGGTCTGCGCTATGACTTGACTGTCCCGTTTGCCCGCTATGTTGTTCAGCATCGCGAGGAATTGGCTTTGCCCTTCAAGCGTTATCAGATTCAGCCCGTGTGGCGTGCAGACCGTCCGCAGAAAGGTCGTTACAGAGAGTTCTACCAGTGTGATGCCGATGTGGTGGGCAGCGAGTCGTTGCTCAACGAGGTGGAGCTGATGCAGATAGTCGATACTGTATTTACCCGTTTCGGGGTGCGTGTGTGCATCAAGATTAACAACCGCAAGATTCTTACGGGTATCGCCGAGATGATAGGTCAGGCCGATAAAATTGTGGACATCACTGTGGCTATCGACAAACTGGACAAGATAGGCTTAGACGCGGTCAATGCCGAACTGGCCGAGGATGGCATCCCTACTGAGGCCATCGAGCGTTTGCAACCCATCATCCAGCTTTCAGGCACGAATGCAGAAAAACTGGCGACCATGAAGGAGGTGCTGGCTGAAAGCGAAGTAGGTTTGAAAGGCGTGGCAGAAGTGGAGTACATATTGAGCAAGTTGCAGTCGCTCCACAATGCGATAGAACTGGATTTGACATTGGCTCGCGGCTTGAATTACTACACGGGTGCTATCTTCGAGGTGAAGGCACTCGATGTACAGATTGGCTCCATTACGGGCGGTGGTCGCTATGACAATCTGACGGGCATCTTCGGAATGCCAGGACTGAGTGGCGTGGGCATATCGTTTGGTGCTGACCGCATTTTCGACGTTCTCAACCAGCTCGACCTCTATCCCAAGGAGGCTGTCAACGCCACTCAGCTCTTGTTTGTCAACTTTGGCGAGGCAGAGGCCGACTTCTGTCTGCCTGTTTTAGCGAAGGTTCGTGCCGCTGGCATCAGGGCTGAAATCTATCCCGATGCTGCCAAAATGAAGAAGCAGATGAGCTATGCCAACGCCAAGGGTATTCCCTTCGTAGCCATTGTGGGCGAAAGCGAGATGGCGGAAGGCAAGCTGAACCTGAAGAACATGACCACGGGTGACCAGAACATGGTGACACCCGACCAACTCCTTGAATACATCAAGTGATGTGGGCTTTCCCTCCCTGGATAACTTGCCGACACGAAAAAGGGGATGCATTGGTCTTTCCAGTGCATCCCCTTGCTTTTGCTTTTTCAGGTTTCTTCTTATGCCTTTAATTGTCTTCTGGCTTCTTGCAGGTTGATTTGTGTAGTCACACTCCTGAGAAGCTTTTCCATGATGATGGGCTTGTTGATGAAGTCGTTGGCACCCAGTTGGAAGCCCTTCGAGATGTCCTGCTCCGAGTTGAGGGCAGAGAGGATGATGATGGGCAGGTCTTTGGTGTCGTCGGAAGCTCTGAGGCGTCTGATTACCTCAAACCCGTCAATTCCTGGCATCATAAGGTCAAGCAGGATTAAGTCTGGCTTCTTCTGTGCGATAGCATCCAGCGCTGCTTGGCCACCGTTGGCTGTACGAATCTCAAATGTGTATTGAGAAAGCATCTTCTTAATAAGAAGGATGTTGAGTGGAACGTCGTCTACTATTAAGACGGAAAGGCTATCAACATCAATACCTGGTGTGATGTAGTTGTTCATATTAGTATATTTTTGTGTTTTTTACTTGCTGAAATTTTTACTTATACGTTATGCGCTCTTGGAAGTTCTGGTTTCTGGCCGACCATCGCAGGATTGTAGGCCACCGTGTCATCTGGGCTGCTTGACACATAATCCATCTCCTTGATGAAGTCGTCGATGGTGGACTGGTTTCCTTGCAGCTTCATGTAGGTGGTGCAAATCTTTTCGCCCGGATTGAGGATAGGCAGTGTGGCGCGTATCGTTTCCGAGAGCATGACTTGGAAGTTGATGATGCCCTCTTCCGTGTCACCCGTGTAGTTGCGGATGATGGAGCTGACATAAGTGATGTTGTTGGCAGCAGACACTTTATTGCTGGGGAAGTACAAGCAAGCCAACTCGATACCCTCTGGTCGTATAGGCATGGTCTCTTCGTTCTCGTTGAGAATCCATATTTTGCCCACCAACAAGTCGCCCTTGATGTTGCCGCTGAATTTCTGTTCGGCCAACAGGCGAATACGGTTGACAAAGCGGTTATATTCCACGTAGTTGTCATAGAACTCCGTGTAGATGGTGAACCCGATGTTGGGCGAAATGATGGACTGCTTCCCTTCCGATGTGATTTCGTAGATGTTGAAGTCTTGTGGAATCAGTTCGTCGGCATCGCTTGTCTGGTGGTGGCAGCTTGTGCATATCGTCTTTATCTTAGGCTCAATGAAGGTGTTGCCGCAAGTGTTGCAAGTGTGCACCGTAGCTGGACGGTCGAAGTCCACACCGATGTGTCGCAGAATCTTGTGGCACTTAGGGCAACGGAGCTGTCCGCCGAAGTTGTAGGTATGCTCTGGCGATACGTTGGCACAACGGAAGTGGTGGATGACCTCTTCTATCTTGATGGACGACTGACCGCACTTCGGACAGCTGTGGATGTAGAGCATGTGCGAATGCAGACACTTCGGACAGAGGTACACCTTGTTGACAAACTTGGAGGTGCGGAACAAACCTTTCTCTGTCATCGACTGCATAAATACGAAATACTCGCTCAATTCGTAATGTCCCAGACGATAGAACAGGTCGAACACAGGGATGACATATCCCGTCGATGCCGACACGTCCAATTTCGGCTCAAGTATCGTCTTCCTGCGTGAAATCAAGAATCGTGTGAGCCTGATGAAGAACTGGTTAGACGACAGAATCGGGTCTTCCTGTGCATTGAGACCTAACTGTGTGTTATAAGCAATGATGTTCTCAATCTGCGTCATCACCTCCATGTCGTTCCAGTCGTCTGCATAGCCGTCGATAATCTCGCCATAGTTTCCCATCTTTCCTTTCAGGGAACTCGAAACGAAAAGAGGCTTGTAGCAACACTTGGTCGATGTCACAGGGTTGATGCTGTTGAGAATAGTTTTAGTCTCTTCGGCCGATTCATTGGCAATGAACACGACATCGAAGAGATACTCTGGGAAGTCGGGACTCTCGTCGAGCGCAAAAGGGCTGTCGAGCAAAAGCACCCGTCTGTCTCCATCGTTGTTTTGAATGGTTATCATATATAGTAGATATATAAAAGATTACTTCTTCTTGGTGAACAAACCATACACAGATTTGCACACTCGATTGCAAATTTATGATAAATTTTTCTAAATAGAAACCTTCTTTGGATTTTTTTTAGCTAAAAGTGCTTTTTTCGTCGTTTTATGTAGCTATATGCTCTTTTTTTAGTCAAGATAGCCTGCTTTTTTCAGTTCTTTAGCCACCAAGTCACACTCGTCCCACCACGCTTGTCCGAACCGCCGGATGAGGGGTTCTTTCAGAAATTGGTAAACGGGCAACTGGAGCTTTTTCCCCAACTCCCGCGCTGGTTCACAGATGCTCCATTTATGCACATTCACGGCTGTCACACCTCCTATGTTGGAAAGACGTACGGGGTAGAGCGCACAGGAGATGGGTTTCTGCCACTTCAGTTTCCCCTCCCGATAGGCCGAGTCGATGGCACAAAGGGCGCACGCCCCACTATGCTTCACAAACACGCAGTCTTTCCCCTCTATAATTTGGGTGACCAGTTCGCCGTCCTTGTCGGGATAGACCACCCCCTCCTTGTCTATCAGCCGTTGTGCTTGGGGCGAAAGGTCGTCCCACACCACGTCGAGAGCATCCTCCAGCTCTCCCACCTCTTCCATATTGACAGGTGCGCCTGCATCCCCTTCTACACAACACATACCTTGGCACTGCTCGATGTCGCAGCAGAAAAAGACCTTAAAGAGGTCCAATGAAACGAGTGTATTCAGAATTTCTATCATTCGAGTAACTTTTTAATTTGTTTATCTGTAGCTTCGGGCAAAATCTCCTTAAAGTGCGTCCAGAGGCGGGCATACGATTCTTCGGGCGAACGGTCAGTTCTGCAAGCATCAAGTCCCAACAGCTGTTCGGGTGTGGTGAGCAGCGACCAGCCCCATCCGTATTCATGATTATGTTTATCAATCGGATAAACGAAATCCTCCGTCACGATGTAGCACCCCATTTGCAGCCGTGTGATGTAACCGTCGAACTTGCTGCGCATCTTCGTTCCCGTAAATCCGCAAGTGGCACGAAGTTCCCGTGTGATGAGGCTGCCATGCGCTTGCAATGTAATGAGAATCGCCTCTTCGATGCTTCCCTCCTTGGGCACGGGGTGGATGCTGCGGCGGTAGTTGAAGAAGTCTGGCCACCACTCACGACTGATGAATCCTGCCTTCTTGTCGAAAAACTTCCCATACACACAACTGCCATCCGTCACGATAGGCCCCTTCCACTTCCACAGCGGCCAATCCCATCCACCATCGGGGAACACCACATAGCGGCAGTCCTCATCCACCACTTCTTCCGCCGAAAATCCCTCCACACCACTGCTCAGCAGGGGCAGGAAGCCTGTTTTTCTAATATATTCCGCCAGTTGAGCGGCATTGTAAATACCCTTGTCCATGTAGTTTCGTTTTTAAGTCTCTATTCCATGACTAATCCATGCTCGACACGCCGCTTCGTCCTCTTCCAGTTGCTGCCTTAACGCATCAAGCGAACCAAACTCCTGTTCTCCTCGTAAACGACGAATCAGTCGGATTCGGAGTGTCTGCCCATACAGGTCGTCCTCAAAGTCGAAGAGATGCACCTCGATGCTACGCCTCTTTCCGTTGTGCAGGGTGGGGCGAGTGCCAATGTTCAACATACCGTATGTACGATGTTGGATGTACGATGTACATTCCACCAAGTATGCTCCATTCTCAGGAATCAGTTTCCATTCATCCACCTGCAAGTTCGCCGTTGGATAACCCAGTCGTCGTCCATTCTGGAAGCCCTCCACCACCTCGCCTTGCAGGAAGTAGTGGTAGCCGAGGATGCCGTTTGCCTCTTCCACATCCCCTTGCAACAAAGCCTTGCGAACCGCTGTGGAGGACACTGGCACACATCCATCCGTTGGCATCGGTGGAGCGGCCACTACCTCTATCCCCAGTTCCCGTCCATATTCCGCATAATCCTTGAAACTCGTCTGCCCGTGACCGAAATGGTTGTCATAACCCATCACCAGCACTTCCACCTTCAGTTGCTCCTTCAGGATGTGCTGCATGAACTTCCGTGCCGACATCCGAGCCAGTTCCTGTGTGAACTCCAGCAGAACCACCTTGTCGATGCCCGCCTCCTGCAACAGTTCTACCTTCTCCTCCGCCAGCGTCAGCATCTGAGGTCGAAATTCCTCCCTCAACACCTGCAAAGGATGATTCCTAAACGTCACAACCAAAGCGTCAAGCCCTCTTTCGCGAGCCTGACCTACCACCTGCTCCATCACAAACCGATGCCCCCGATGCACACCATCGAAGGAACCAATCGTCGCCACACAGGGGCACACCGTCGTATCTTTACCTACAATCGTCATATCCCTCATTATTATACGGCAATTCTCTTTCTGCCGCCTTGCTCATGTCCTCTCTTTCTCCTTTCTTTAGTTAATATTAATTATCCATACCCCGTTCTTGCGGCTACCTTCTCTGTGGATAATGCCTAAGTCCTTGAATTTCTTTATCTGCTTTTCCACTGCACGCTGGCTAATGCCAATTCGTTGCGCTATTTCTGCGGCAGTGGAAGACGGGTTGGAATGAAGTGCCAACAGGATTTGTTTGTCACTTATTCCGAACTTTATTCCGAACTTTATTCCGAACTCATCACCGAACTTTACACCGAACTCGTCCTCTGTGGTGGGCAGTGGCTCTCCTTGATGGGCTTTCAGCGTCTGATAGATTTCGCCTAACATGAAGTCGATGAAAGGACCTGACTGCCCTGCGCTGGTGCTGGCGTTGATGGCATCGTAATATTGCTGTTGGTTGGCAAACACCATATTCTCTACGGGCAGGTGCTCGAAAAGTGGATGCAGTTTGCCCAAGATGAGCGACTGCCACAAACGACCTGTGCGTCCGTTGCCATCGATGAAGGGGTGGATGAACTCAAACTCGTAATGGAACACGCATGAGCGGATGAGCAGATGGTCTTTGGAGCGTTTCAGCCAACTGAAAAGGTCGCCCATCAGTTGTGGCACTCTGTCGGCTGGAGGTGCCAGATGCACCAAGCCTTTGTCGCCAAACACTCCTACTCCCCCACGCCTGTAACGCCCTGCTTCGTCCTCCAACGCCTCCATCATCACACTATGCGCTTTCAAAAGGTCTTTTTCCTTGAAGGCATCAAGTGTGGGGTACAGCTCGTAGGTCTTGATGGCATTTTTCACCTCCTGAATCTGCCGGATGGGCGCCACCACCGCCTTGCCCTCCAAGATGTCGCGCACCTCATCCTCGGAGAGTGTGTTACCCTCGATGGCCAACGATGAATGAATGGTCTTGATCCGGTTGGCCTTGCGCAAGCGCAACCCATCTTCCTGCTCCAGACGGATAGCATAACGCTCTATCTGGGCAGAAATATTTGCTATCAGATTGATAGCTTCGGCACTTACCTCGAAGGGTGGAATATAGGTCAATTCTTCGCTCATTTTCCCATCTCCTTTACTATTTCATCTATCTTCCTGTTCAACTCTTCTCACTCTGCTATCAGCTCCTTCAGCTTGGCGTTGACTGCTTGGATGTCAATCACCTCGCGGGTGTCCTCCTGTTCCACGTAGGAAGATACGCTGAGGTTGGCATCGTTGGCAAGGATGTCGGCATTGGACACGAGGCAAGAGAAGTATTGCTCTGCCTGACGCTGGGCAAACACCTGAAAGATGTGGTCTTGGTTGTCCTGGGTCAGACGGTTCTTATTGCCATTCTTCACAAACTCGCGCGAGGCATCGATGAAAAGCACCTTGTTGTCGGGGCGCATCCCCTTACGCAACACGATGATGCAGGTGGCAATGCCCACTCCGAAGAAAAGATTCTGGGGCAACTGGATGATGGTATCGACGTAGTTGTTCTCGATGAGCCACTGACGGATGGCTTTTTCCTTGCCCCCTCGATAGAGCACCCCGGGGAACTCAACGATGGCGGCTGTACCACTCTCGGAGAGGGAGTGCAGCATGTGGAGGGTGAAGGCAAGGTCGGCTGTGCTGTCGGGTGCCAACACACCAGGGCCTGAAAAGCGGTCGTCGTTGATGAGCAACGGATTTTTCGACCCTTCCCACGCGATGCTGTAAGGGGGATTGGAGACGATGGCATCGAAAGGCTCTTCCGAGCGATGCAGGGGATTGACCAGCGTGTCGCCCAGACGGATGTCGAACTTATCGTAGTTGATATTGTGCAGGAACATATTGATGCGGCACAGGTTGTAGGTCGTCGGGTTGATTTCCTGTCCGAAGTACATCAGGTTGGGGTTGTCCTTGCCGATGGTCTTGGAGAACTTCAGCAGCAACGAACCCGACCCACAGGCAGGGTCATACACGCTGCGAACTTCATGCCCGTCAGCCACCGCCAGACGTGCCAAAAGTTCGCTCACCTCTTGGGGCGTGAAGAACTCTCCACCCGACTTGCCCGCACCACTGGCATACATGGTCATCAGAAACTCGTAAGCATCACCAAAGGCATCTATCTTGTTCTGTTGGAAGTCATCGCCCAAATCCATATCGCGAATGCCTAACAGCACCTTCACCATGTTCTTGTTGCGGGTCTTTACGTCGTTTCCTAAAAAGATGCTATCCACGTTGAAGTCGCTGAACAAGCCCCTCATGTCATCCTCCGACGCTGTGCCGATAGCAGAACCCTCAATCTCCTTGAACACCTTGGCAAGGGTCATGTTCAGATTCTCGTCCCGTTCACACCGCTTGCACACATTCTGGAAAAGTTGGGAAGGCAGAATGAAGAATCCCCTCTCTGCCACCATCTGCTGACGTGCCACCTCTGCCTCTTCATCGCTCATGTCGGCATAGTCGAACCCTTGCACACCCGCCTCCGCCTGGAGATGGTTGATGTAGTCGGTCAAGTTCTCGGAGATGAATCGGTAGAAGAGGGTGCCCAGCACGTATGCCTTAAACTCCCATCCTCCTGCCTGACCTCTCAGGTCGTCCGCCATCTTCCAAATGGTCTTGTGCAGTTCCTCACGTTGTTGTATGTTAGCCATATACTCTGGTTTTAGTTTTCACTTACAAATTAAACACTTTTCCCCCTTCCAGCCAAACTTTTCTCCACTTTTTTCAAGAAAATGCTCATCTTCTTCACCTCAGGGCTTCGTTTTGGGTGATGGACGAAGGGCAGAACAAGCATTCACTGGAATGAAATGCCGTACACGACTTCATGGAAAAGCCGCACACTACTTTCGAACACAGCCTGAGTTTGTACAGACTTAGGCTGTGTTTGTATAATCTTGGTCTGAGTTTGTACAGACACAGCCTGTGTCTAAAGGATTTTTTTTGCGGTCTCAAGAAAAAGATGTACCTTTGTGGCCAAAGTGGAGAATAGCATTTAATCTAAATAAATGACAGTTTATGGAGTACACGTTTCAAGAGATGCCCGACATGGACAAGACGGGCGAACGCAAGGTTTATCCGAAGGCGATTCATTGTTCGCGAATACAGAATGATTTCTTTATGGGTGGATTGTCGCACCGCACCACCTACGGGGTGGGCACCATCGAGGGTGTGGTGAACGAGTTGACGGAGGAACTGGATGCCTACCTGACTAATGGGCACTCGGTGAAGGTGGACGGCTTGGGTACGTTCAACATTGCCTTGGGCATGAAGGATGGGCGTGAGGCTGAGACACTAAAGGAAGCGGGCGATAGGTATGACACAAACGGCGTCTATATCAAGACCATCAACTTCATCCCCGACCAAAGGTGGCTCTATCGCCTCCGCCGTAGGACGGAACTGCACAAGGTGGGCGAGGTGAAGGCCCTCCATCCCCACCGAAACACGCTGGAGGAACGGCGACAGATGGTGCTGGAATATCTGGATCATCATCCCTACATCACCGTGCGTGTCTATATGCACCTCGCATACGTGCCCCACACCCGTGCCTGCAAGGAACTGAAGCAGTTTGCGACAGAACCCGATGGCTGCATCCGTAGCAGTGGGTCGGGGTGCCACAAGGTGTATGTGAAGTGTCCGCCGAAGGCGTATAACCTTCCGAAAGTAGAGTAATTTGTTCGTGAAATTTAGTTTTTTTATGAAGTTGAACTTGTAAATCAATATTTTTCCGTACCTTTGCAGCGCAATTGGTTCTCCCCCACCTTCCAGACGGGAGGGTGGCGACGGAGCTAAGATGGGAATGGGGTGGAAATCCCCAACATTACCCGATGCTGTGTGTCCTTTTTAACAGGTTGCCAACAGTGTCACTGGAGTCAAAGATGTGTCTCAGCAGAGGCAGCTTTGAACATACCGGGAAGACCGCGCACTTTGTAGGACGAGTCAGAAGACCTGCCTTTTGCCATTAGAGAAGCGTGTCTGCGGGAGTACGGACATTGTCTTATACTTATATACATATTTATAATAAGGAATGAAAAGACCATGCGTCAGTCATGCTGTGCTGGGAGACATACTGTGTGGATGCCTCTCAGGGGATGCTGTGTGGTAACGTTACTGGAAGAAAGCTTCATAAAATATCATTATGATTAAGTTGTTGTAAATGCCAAGTGCCCCAGCAGTGATGCTCGGGCACTTTATTAAGACTGTTCAATTGATTATGATAAGGAAAATATTAGTAGCAAATCGTGGAGAGATAGCCATCCGTGTGATGCGTAGCTGCTACGAGATGGGTATCCGTTCGGTGGCTGTGTATAGCACTGCCGACCGCCTCTCGCGCCATGTGCTCTTTGCCAACGAGGCAGAGTGCATCGGTGGGGCTGCCAGCAGCGACAGCTATCTGAACATCGACCACATCATTGAGGCAGCGCATAAGCACAAGGTGGATGCCATCCACCCCGGCTATGGCTTCCTCTCGGAGAATGCAGAGTTTGCCCGTCGCTGTGAGCAGGAGGGCTTCATCTTCATTGGTCCCCGTCCGGAGACGATGGAGGAGATGGGCGACAAGATTAGTGCGCGTCGCAAGATGATTGAGGCTGGCGTGCCTGTAGTGCCAGGTACCGAAGAACCGCTGAAGTCGGCTGAAGAGGCTGTCGAGGTGGCCAAGAAGATTGGCTTCCCCGTCATGCTGAAGGCTTCGATGGGCGGTGGTGGAAAGGGTATGCGTCTCATCCAACGCGAAGAAGACGTGGTGGAGATGTACAACGCCGCCCGAAGTGAAGCTATGTCGGGCTTTGGCGACGACACCGTGTATATCGAGAAGTTTGTGGAAGAACCCCACCACATCGAGTTCCAAATCTTGGGTGACAAGCATGGCAACGTTGTCCACCTCTTCGACCGCGAGTGCTCTGTGCAGCGTCGCCACCAGAAGATTGTGGAGGAAAGTCCAAGCCCGTTCATCGACTATAACCTCCGCATGGAGATGGGAGCCAAAGCTGTGGCTGCCGCCCGTGCAGTGGGTTATGAAGGAGCTGGAACCATCGAGTTCCTCGTCGATAAGTACCACAAGTTCTACTTCTTGGAAATGAACACACGCTTGCAGGTGGAGCATCCCATTACGGAGGAAGTGGTGGGCATCGACCTCGTAAAGGAGCAGATTCTCGTGGCCGATGGTCAGCAACTGCGTTACCGTCAGGAGGACATCCGTCAGCGGGGGCATGCCATCGAGTGCCGTATCTGCGCCGAGGACACGGAACATAACTTCATGCCTTCTCCTGGTGTCATCAAGCAACTCACGGGGCCGCATGGCATCGGCACACGTATCGACTCGTATGTGTATGAGGGCTACGAGATTCCCGTGCATTAC
>JAEEGH010022137.1_pt1 | contig 13069 bp, 11 predicted proteins | sample 9134181 | NCBI WGS metagenome assembly JAEEGH01 (sample SAMN16246544, study PRJNA631951) | gut metagenome | biome: gut microbiome; feature: rumen; material: DP-attached | host: Bos | place: Iran: Karaj | collected 2018-10 | reverse complement strand
CCCACCCACCTAGCGGGTGGTTTTCTGTATACAAAAAAGTCGGTTCATAGAGACCGACTTTTTGCATATTTGCATGTTTATCGCAACAGACTTTTGAAGTTTGCTCATACTCCTCTGCGATAACTCTTAAATTTTGCCGTTCACGGTAAAAACATACTTCATTTCCTGCAAAAAGTCAATATTTTGCATTTACAAACGCATAAAAACTAGATATTTTGCATTTACAAGTGCATAAACACGAAATATTGCCAAAAAACATCGAATTTCTTGGTTATTTCGCTGACGAACTTGATGAATTTGACCGGATTACATCCCCGTAATGATCTACATCCCGTTTTCGACACTCGTCAAATTGCTAAATTCAACGCCAAAGTCACCATCCCTAACTTTATAAATTTGACACCCTCTTTTCATTTTTGTAACATTTTCATATGTTTTTAAACATACCCAACCATCCACGGTGCTTTGACCGCGACAGTATGCCGGCCTTGACTTTGGTTGGCCTTGGCGTGACATTTTCAAATCACATACTACACGCTAACTGAAATGAATCAAAAGAAGAGCATTTTACACATTTTCTTCCTATTCTCGGTTGTCACCGCATTTGCGGCGACAGACGGAACTAGTGCTTTCGGTGCACTTACCGATGGACACTATACCCTCTCAAGTCAGACCTATACGCTGACGGATGATGTGAACACCGCAAGCTACATCTACGTCCCTGCAGGTGTGACAGCTACGATTGACCTCGCCGGATATACCATTGACCGTGGGTTGACCAGTGAAATGACGAACGGTTCGGTCATCATAGTGGAGGGTACGCTGACGATTACCGATGCCAGCACAGGCGGCAAAATTCAGGGCGGTTATGATGCAGGTGATGGTTATGGTTATTCCACCTCTTGCGTCAAAGTTCAGGAAGGTGCCACATTCAATTTGCAGGGCGGTACGCTCATTGGCAGAGTCCAAGATTACGACTATACAGTATCTGTAGTGGAAAACAGTAATTTCACTATGACCGGCGGAAAAATCACCGGAGGACGGACCGGAGTGCTGGTAGTTGGTAATGTCACACTCACGGGCGGAGAAATAAGCGGAAACAATATAGGAGTACGTGTTGGTGAAAATTTTTCTATATCCGGCAACCCAGTCATCACAGGAAATACAGTAATGAATGCTGATCTTAGATCTTCTGGGGGGATACGTAAGATTAACATTACTGGCGCACTAACTGATGGCGCAAATATTGGGATTACCGTTCTTACACCAACAGATAATTCACCTGTTACGGTCACAAGTGGCTATAACACATACAACAGTGTATCACCTGATACTTACTTCTCTCTTGACAACGACGGTCAAATACAGACAAGCCCATTCGACTATATGACAGTCGTAATGGGCTGGAATGAGGACAGAACCGAGGTTGCCGTAGGCACAGCGCTCTATACGGTTAATTTCGATATGAACGGACACGGTGATGCCATTGAAGCCGTCAGTCTTCTGAGTGGCTACAAAGTGGCTGAGCCGACAGAACCCACGGCTGATGAGTGGTTTTTCGTTGACTGGTTTACCGATGACGCATATACGGCTCAATGGAACTTCGACAATACTGTTACTTCCAACATGACGCTCCACGCCCGGTGGACACAGGAAGCAATTTATTCGATTATTCTGCCTGAGAATATGGTCATCGTGAGCACGACCAATACCCTTGTCGGTGGCAAATACCCCGTCGGAACAGAGATCAAGTTCAAGCTCAGTTCGGAGGACTATGTTGTTGACGGCGATGTAAAGAACGGTGACGATGTGCTGACCACCGACGGCGACGGCAACTATACCGTTACGATGGGCGATGCCGACATCACGATTACCGCCACGGTGAAGAAGGCGGTAGAGCCGAACAAAACACTTTCGGGCAGCGAGAATTATGAGGCAAATGACGGCGACGTGCTGACAGGTTCGACCAGCGGCACAGTAACGATTGTCACAGATGCAAAGATTACGCTCAGCGATGTGACCATTACCGGCGGCATCATTTGCGAGGGTACGGCAACGATTACCCTTGTCGGTACGAACAACGTGACGGGTGCAAGCCCAAAGGCCGGCATTCAGGTAGGCGGTTCAGGCACTACGCTCACCATCAAGGGCAATGGCTCGCTGACGGCAAACGGAGGTAGTCAATCGGCGGGCATCGGTCTGAGCCGTGCGTGGGATGTTGATGCCATGGGTGGCGATATTGTCATCGAGGGCGGAAACATCACGGCAACTGGAGATAACTTTGGTGCTGGTATTGGTACAGGCGTGAGCTATAGTAACGGAACAGACAATACGGCGACGATTGGGAACATCACGATTAAAGGTGGTACAGTAAAGGCAAACGGCGGAACAAATCAATTCACTCCGGGCAGCGGTATCGGAAAAGGCGGAGCCTATTCGAATGGCCATGCGGTTGTCGGTACTATCACCATTTACGATGACATCGACATGGTTGACGCATCGAGCATCAGCGAGAGCATCGTCTATATGCATGAAACAACCGATGTGACCGAAAGCAAGGCCGACTACTTCACCATCGGCGAGGACGGTAATCGCATACTTATTGTACAGAAACCAGTGATTGCTGATATTCCCGACCAGACCTACACAGGCAGCGAAATCACCCCCGAGCCGCTCGTCATAGTCGGCTCGCTCAACCTCACCAAAGGCACAGACTATGTATATTCCTACACAAATAATACGAATGCTGGCACGGCGACGGTAAGAGCCACCTTCAAAGGCACCTATGCATCGCTGGGCTATGTGGAGAAGACATTTAGAATTATTAAACTCCTCACTCATTCAGATATCACTATCGCGACCATCCCCGACCAGACGTACTCTGGTTCTGAAATTTGTCCGGCAGTCGTCGTAAACGACGGCGAAACAACGCTCATCCTTGGTACCGATTATACGGTCGAATGTGCGAACAATGTGTCGGCCGGAACCGCCAACATGACCATCACCGGCATGGGCGACTACCCCGGCTCCATTTCGAAGGCTTTTGAAATTTTGAAGGCTCCGCTCACCGTTACGGCCAAGAACGACACGATTACCTATGGAGACGATCTTTCCTTTGATGGCGTTGTATATAGCGGCTTTGTCGGCGAAGAAGATGTGTCGGTCTTGAACGGAACTCTAGCTTACGAATGCAAGTACGATAGGGGTGGTGCTGCAGGCAAATATGATATTACGCCGAGTGGCTTGACAGCCGAAAATTACGACATTGAATTTGTTGCAGGCGAATTGACGGTCGAGCCGAAGGTAGTTTCCATCGCTTGGGGTGAACAGACCGTGTTCGTCTACAATGGTTCCGAACAAATTCCGACGGCGACTGCCGAAGGGCTTCTGGAAGGCGACAATTGCGAACTTACCGTAACAGGAGCCGCAAAGAATGCAGGCAATTATACCGCCACGGTAACAGGTTTGAGCAATCCCAATTACAAAATGCGGGCTAGCGACACCAAACAGGCTTTTGAAATCCTCAAGGCGGATCCGACGATGGTCAAGGCTCCGGTCGCTGTAGAAAATCTGGTGTATAGCGGCAAGGCGCAAACGCTTGTTGTGGCTGGAGAAGCCCAAAACGGTGTAATGGTCTATAAATTAGAGGGTGCAGATTCTTATTCCGGAACTCTGCCGACCGCAACGGAGGCTGGAGATTATACGGTCTACTTCATGGTGCAGGGTAACGAGAATTACAAGGACTCCAAGGTCCAAGAACTTACGGTGACTATTGCGGAGGCTCCGGAATCCTCGTCAAGCGCAGAAGAATCCAGTTCGAGTGTAGAGATTGCATCAAGTTCTAGCGAAACTCCGGTTTCCAGTAGTTCTGAAAATGCATCAAGTTCTTCGAGCTCTAGCGAAACACCGAAGTCCAGCAGCTCCAGCGAAAAGGTCGAATCTAGTTCAAGTGAAACAACCACACCGCTTGAAATCGCAAGGAATACGGGCGCGTTAAAAGTTGCGTTCGCTCATAACGAACTGACGGTAACTGTGCCGACGGCCTCGGAAGTCAAGGTGTACATCTTTGACTTGCAGGGCAATCTCAAGCAACAGTACCGCGGCCATTCCGCCGGAACCCATTCCGTGTCGCTGGCCCCCATGAACCGCGGCTTGTATCTGGTGAAGGTGGTTTCTGGCGGTAGCGTACAGACGCTTCGCGCCCAGGTGAAGTGATTCGCGAAATAAAATTCAAAAAGACTGTTGCGATAGACATGCAAATATGCGAAAAGTCGGTCTCTATGAACCGACTTTTTAGAATTCTTGGGGCGAAGACTACTTAATCGCAAGCATCGCCGAGATTACGTCATCCTAGCCTCATGATATGAAGTGAGGAATATGAAATCACGTTTCTTTCGGCCCGCCAGCGCCATATTTTCAAAAAATTTATTTCTTTTTACAAAAATTGCCCAAGGATGCAACACTCAAGGACAAAAACCGCCATGACCGAAACGGCCACGGACATCATAGGCGTCAGAAACAACTAGGATTCTTACAATTCCAGTTCGGTCTGCAAGCTCTTGGGGTGAAAACTCTTGCGATGTTCAGGGGTCATGCCCTGGCGGCGGATGGCATCCAAGTGAGCCTTGGTTCCATAACCGGCATGCTTATCGAAACCATAACCAGGGTAACGCTTTTCGAGGTCGTCCATGTATCGGTCACGGAAAACTTTTGCCAAAATGGAGGCCGCCGAGATACTTGCGATACGGCCATCCCCCTTGACCACGGGAATCTGCATTTCCTCGGGGATTCCGTGAATTTTGAGGTTGCCGTCAACAGCAATCAGGAAATTCAGATTTCGGAGTTCGGAATTCGGAGTTGTCTTTTTGAAAACTGGAATTTCGGGTTCTGATTCGTGAATTCCGGGCATACCGAGAGCCTGCAGGGCACGACGCATGGCCAAAAAGTCCGCTTCCAGGATGTTCATGCGGTCAATTTCTTCGACCGAGGCGCTTGCCACGGCAAAGCATTCGCAGGCGTCCTGCACCGCCTGGTACATAGCTTCGCGCTTGGGGCGAGTAAGTTTCTTGGAATCGTTGAGCGTGAGGAGCGCGTCGGGCGACTTGAGCACAGCCGCACACGCCACCACAGGGCCCGCCAAAGGACCGCGGCCCACTTCGTCAATGCCCACGACCACGGCATTCTCCCCCATCTGGGATGCAGCGAATTTGCGCATGGCGACTTCGCCATCGACAGGGGCTTCAACTCCTTCAAGAAATGCCGGGACTTTAAACTTCATTACTAGAGCACCTGCTTGGCGTAGTCGCGGATAGTCTTCCAGTAAAGCTCATGTTCCTGCACCAGCACGCGGGCAGCGAGCGTTTCCGGCGTATCGCCATCTTCTACAGGAACGCGGGTCTGCGCAAGAATGCGGCCCTTGTCGATTTCTTCGCTCACCAGGTGAACGGTGGGGCCCGATTCCTTTTCGTTGGCGGCAATCACGGCCTCGTGCACGTGAATTCCCCAGAAGCCCTTGCCACCATACTTAGGCAAAAGCGACGGGTGAATATTCAGAATGCGGTCCGGAAGCCGTTTGATGATGCTCACCGGCAAGGCCTTCATGTAACCGGCCAAAATCAACAAATCAATATCGTAGCGGTCGATGACTTCAAGCATCGCAGCTTCGTAAGCGGCCGTATCGGGGTGCGTTTTTCCCGAAATATGGTAAACAGGAATCCCGTAAGATTCTGCGTGAGATACTGCCCCGCAACCCCCGTTATTGGTAATCAGGAACTTGCATTGGGCCTCGAGGTCACCCTCGCCAATGCGGTCAATAATCGCCTTAAAGTTGCTCCCGCCGCCGGAAGCCATCACGCCAATTTTAAACATAAAAATACAAATCGGTTTATCTAAAAATTTCTAGCTCGGCAGAGCTTCCGAGGTGAACTTGAGCTTGCCATTTTCGACATCAATGGAAATCGTCGAGAAATCCTTGTAGATGCCAAGCAGCAAGCCTTCCGCAATTTCGTCTTCCACCAGATTCTGGATCGAGCGGCGAATCGGACGCGCGCCCAAGGCAGAATCGTAGTTGTGAGATACGATATGTTCCTTCGCAGCTTCAGAAACTTCAAGGAGAATTCCCCTTTCGGACAAATTCTTCTGAAGGAACGTCAACTGGATATCCACGACAGAAACAAGGTCCTTCTTCGAAAGCGGACGGAACACAATCTGTTCGTCGATTCGGTTCAGGAATTCCGGCGAGAACACCCGCTTGACTTCTTCGCGAATGGCGGTTTCCATACGTTCGTAGTCGTCGGTCTCGCCCATCTTGGTGAAACCCATGCCGGAACTGTGGCGCACCTCGCGTGCACCTGCGTTACTCGTCATGATGATGATCGTGTTCTTGAAGTTGATCTTGCGGCCATAACTATCCGTAAGGATACCATCGTCCAGAATCTGCAAAAGCAGATTGTAGATGTCGGGGTGAGCCTTCTCGATTTCATCGAGAAGCACCACGCAGTACGGGCGCTTGCGCACCTTTTCGCTCAGCTGTCCACCGCCGTCCTCGAAGCCTACGTATCCCGGAGGCGCACCAATCAGGCGGCTGATACTATGCTTTTCCATGTACTCGCTCATATCGATGCGGATCATGGAATCTTCGCTGCCGAACAGGCTCTGGCTGAGCACCTTCGCCAGCTCCGTCTTACCCACACCCGTGGGGCCCAGGAACAGGAAACTGCCCATGGGGCGCTTCGTGTTGCGAATACCGGCGCGGGTACGGCGAATCGCCTTGACCACGGCATCGACCGCAGCATCCTGGCCAATAATGCGTTCCTTGATTTCGTCACCCAGTTTCAAAAGTTTCTGGGTTTCTTCGCCCGCAAGGCGGCTGATAGGAATCCCCGTCATCTTGCTGATGCAGTCACGAATTTCATTTTCGTCCACAACGGGCAAGTCCGCCGAATCTTCCTTATTCAAGGTTTCGCGGCGTTCGGCGATACGGTTCGTCAAGTCTTCGATCTTGTCGCGGAGGGTTGCAGCCGTTTCGTACTGCTGGTCTGCAATAGCCTCTTCCTTCTTTTGTATGGTCGCGGCAAGTTCGTCTTCCATTTCCTTGAGGTCCTGCGGCGTACGAATCGAATTCAAGCGTACGCGAGCACCGGCCTCGTCAAGCACGTCAATCGCCTTGTCCGGCAAGAAACGGTCGCTGATATAGCGTTCGGCGAGCACCACCGCGGCACGGATCGCTTCGGGCGTGTAATGCACTTTATGGTGTTGCTCGTACTTCGGACGCAGCCCATCCAGAATCTGGATAGAATCTTCGGAATTGGGCGGATTCACGATAATCGTCTGGAAACGGCGTTCCAGCGCAGCATCCTTCTCAATATACTTGCGGTATTCGTCGATAGTCGTCGCACCGATGCATTGGAGTTCACCACGGGCAAGCGCGGGCTTAAAGATGTTGCTTGCATCGAGGCTTCCTTCGGAACCGCCCGCGCCCACAATCGTATGAAGTTCGTCGATGAACAGGATAACGGAACTGTCAACACGCTGGAGTTCCGTAATGAGTCCCTTCACGCGCTCCTCAAACTGTCCACGATACTTGGTACCGGCCACCATGGCGGCCACATCGAGCGTCACCACGCGCTTGTTCATCAGGAGTTCAGGAATCTTCTTCTGAACAATCTTCTGTGCGAGTCCCTCAATAATCGCCGTCTTACCGACGCCCGGTTCACCGATAAGTGCCGGGTTATTCTTCTTGCGGCGGCAAAGAATCTGAATCAAGCGTTCGATTTCGCGGCTACGGCCGATAATCGGGTCGAGTTTACCCTGCTTGGCAAGCGCCGTCAAGTCGCGACCGAAATGATCCAGAATCGGAGTCTTGGAGCGGGACTGGCTACGAACCTGCTGACGCGTATCGCCACGCCCCTGATTGATAAAGCGTCCGTCATCACTGTCGTCGGCACCATCTGCAGGAGCCTGACCATTCATGGCCTCGTTCTTCACCTGCTGCAATGCCGCGTCAAAATTCTCGTAGGTAATGCCAAAAGTCGAAAGTGTCCCCGCCGCCGGAGATTCGCTCTGCTGCAAAATGGCGAGCATCAGGTGTTCCGGGCCAATGTACTGGTCCCCTTCTTCCTTCGCAATCTTGGCCGCATTAAAAAGAGCCGCCTTGCAGCGCGCCGTAAAATTGAGAATCGCCCCATGCGACACGCCGATGGTCATAATGCCGCCGTTGCTCGAAAGCGAACGCTGCACCGTTTCACCGAGTTCGTTCAGGTTGACCTTAAGCGCCATCAAAGTCTCGGCGGCAAAACCGGAATCTTCGCGGACAAGTCCGAGCAGCAAATGTTCGGTCGTTACACTGTCGCTACCCAAGTTGCGGGCCGCAATGCGGGCAGCCTGCAACACCGCTTTCGCCTTTTTCGAAAAAATACCGTTGATATCTGACATATTTCTCCTTAAGCTACTGAATGACGCCGCCGTGCATCACGACACGCCTTTTTGCAAAACTAGCCAATTTTTCGTCGTGCGTCACAATCAAGAAAGCTTGATTAAACTTTTCGTTAAGTTCACCAATCAATTCGTTCAGCATTGCAGAATTCGCCTCATCCAGGTTGCCGCTCGGTTCGTCGGCCAGCACCAAGTCCGGATGGTTCATGAGCGCACGGGCAATAGCCACGCGCTGGCGTTCGCCACCGCTCAATTCACGCGGCAAATGCTTGAGGCGGTCCTTGAGGCCCACCGTTTCCAAAAGCATCGCGGCACGTTCCTTGCATTCCTTTTCAGAAGTTCCGAGAACGCGACCCGGCACGCACACGTTTTCAATCGCCGTAAATTCGCTCAACAAGTGATGGAACTGGAACACGAAGCCCACCTGCACACGATGGTAGCGGTCACGCTCGGCGTCGTTGAACTTGGAAAGCGCCTTGCCCTTAAAAAGGATTTCACCGGAAGTCGGCGTATCGAGCATTCCCACCAGATTCAAAAAAGTCGACTTACCCGAACCCGAAGAACCCGTGAGAGCCACCAGCTCACCCGCTTCCATCTCAAAATTCACGCCCTTGAGAATTTCAAGCTTTTCACCCGTCTCGGAGAAAAAACGACGAAGGTTGATTGTTTGCAAAAGCTTATCGGACATGTCTAATCCTTACGGGTCTCCATTTCCATTAGAATCTGAGCCAAGACTTTGTAATCCAAATACTGGATTCCCTCTTGTCCCTGATTGATTTTATCGGCCAGCTCACTATGATAGTACAAGTCCATAGCCTCTTCCAAAGAACATTCTTTCTGTTGCGCAATAAAAGCAATAATACGCTCGTCAAGGCGTTCCTGATAGACCTTTTCTAAAACGTCTCCATCTACCACGCTACACCTCTTCGCTAGACCTGAATTCAAGAAGTTCATCAATGGCCCGTTGAGTTATAAAAGCAATCTGGTCATAGTTAGGATAAGCCTTTATTTCTTCCAAAGCCCTTTTCATATCCCAGATTCCCGAATGATACATGTCAACGACCCTAAACACCTTGTCGTTCGCAACTTTACCCACGATTATGTCGTACTTAGCATATTCCGGTTTACCGTCACGGCAATCGCAAACAAAGTTTATCCATTCCACTAAATCATCAGGAAAGGATTTTTTTGACAAGGTTTTATGAATTTCGAACATTTCATAAATATTCAAAATAGGGGTCGATCCATCAACAACGGCCTTTCGCTTGGCCCACCGAATGGCCTGATCCCGGACCGTCGTGACATAGAACCCCTTACCGAAGTCCAGCGGCCTGAACGAATGATTGACATCAGGCTTTTCGACAACAACATTGGAGCCGTGATAGACAATCATATCGCCACCTTGCGAACATTCAGGTATTCTTCGATATCACGGACAACAAAATCCGTACTCTGAGTGTGTAGGATTTCGTAATTAGGAACGAGCAATTTCTGGATACATCCCGATTCCTTCAGTTTCCGATACACAAAAGACGGTAAACGATTCCACTTGTTCGCACAAGCATGAATCATATACACGACAAATTCAAAGGATTCCTGAACCATCGTGAAAAATATAGAAATTTTGGAGAAACATAAGAGGGAAGTCACTGCCTAGGCCGCATATTGTCGACCACAATCCCTTCTAACGGGATTCCCCGTAACGTCCACACACAGATTTGCAAAAGTTTTCGAATTAATTTTTATTCGTCTTTAACAAATCGAATTGAAGCTGATGTGACCCAAGAGTCTCTTAATTCATCGTAATCAACATTGCCAATTTCGAAGCAACTTTCTCTTGAATAAAAACCTTCTCCCGAAGATGTCCAAAATAATGAAAATTTTCCCATCCCCAAATCATATCCTTGCGCGCTACAACCTGCAGGCAACGCTCCAAAACCAAAAAGATCCTTAGACGAGTTTTTCCAAGAATGATCCTTTTTCAGCATATTGACATCTTTTACATATTCTACAAGCTGTTGAAATTCTTCATAGCTAGGCAAGTGCCACCCTTCAGGAGTAATTTCTTTAGCCACTTCCCAATTATAGAGAAGCCCAAACTCTTTAACGAGTTGCGGATCTTCTTTATATTTGTATGTATGCGCACCATCGCATTTATAGCGAAAATTTTCAGCCATCCAAATTTGGTTTCCAATTTTTACAGTTCTATATCGTTCTCCGTCTCGCTTATCAACAAAATAATTTGGGAGCATTTCTGTTCCACAATATGGACAAAACGACCATATAGTTTCTAATAGACGATTACATTTTGAACATTTCATAAAATTACTTTTCTACATAAATTTTTTCAGAAGTCAATAATTCTCTTTCTAAAGAATTCCAAAAAAGCATATCAGGGATATGTTTAAACGGGAATATGTAATTAACATACTCTTCTTCATTATTCGCTTTGAACCATCTATTAATAACGCATATAGGGTTCTTGGGCTCAGTTATTTTCCGTTCATTTAACAATAAAACATCAGAGTTATCTTTCTGCAAATGAAGAAAATGAACCAAGAGCCATTCAGCATCAGAATACCGTTGTATAGAGCACCTTTTTATTTTTCCAATCCAAAATTTTCTATTGTCTTCGGTCAAAGTCCAATATTTATGATTATTGTTAAATCTTGTTGCGGGATCATTTGTTGTTATTCCTACATATCGAATCTTTTCGGATACAGGACCTTGCAGCAAATTCCCTGTAATTAGATATAATATGTTGCTAATATCAACTTCCTTTGGATCTGTATATGGTCCAGTCCATTCAACAACAAATGCATTTACCATTTTACCCCCCTTTCTGTTTGTTCATCAAATCAGCAAATCTTTTCCATGTTAAATCACAAATTGGCTTTTTTCCATTAGGAGCATACCATTGAATACTACCTTTGGAAATAACCAATGTTCCCAATACAGAATCATCATATTTTATTTGAAAAACACTTTTCGCCTTGTTTAGAGGTATCTGTTGCAAAGTAGCTATGACTTCAGATTTTGTTTGTTTCTTCGTAATCATGTTCTAATCTTTTTTCCGAACCGATTGATTTGTGGATACATTCATCATGGGGTTCGGAGGTTCATAACGAATGTTTTTTAGTTAGAGCCTAGGCCTTGATTCTAGCCTTTGGCTTGTGCCGCTAGTCCATGAGGCAACGAACAGAGAAACCGTTGCGCTTAGCATTGCTGTTCAGGTATCCGCTGCCGCTATCATGCAATTCCATGACGCTCACGAATCCGATACCGGGATCCGCATGAGTCCAAAATTCGTCAGAACTCCAGAAGTACACGCCTTGGCCACCGCCGAGGAAGGTGCCATTGTAGTCATAGTATTGACCAGCGGGCAACGCCGAAAAGCCGAAGGCATCGTCTCCATTACCATTTGAATTCCAACCGCTTGTTGAATTGAGCATTTTAGCTGCCGTTGATTGTCCTCCTACAGTTGTGATAAGCTTTCCATATTCTGCACTAGACGGCAAGTGCCATCCTTCAGGGCAAATTCCACGTGCGGGGTATGTGGGCGAACATTCCTTGCCAAAGCCACAGCCTTTTCCATTGGTACTAAAGGTCCCAATGCTGTCCATGGCCGCAGCCCAAGTGTACAAGCGACCGTATTTTGTGCAGTTGGCAGGGCTATTAGCATAGCACCAAGACCAATCGTATTTGTCGATACCAGATCCACCCTGGCCGATATAGAAGTTCAGGTTTTCTGCCATCCATGTCTGAGAGCCGATAACAACCGTCTTGTACCTTTTGTTATCGCGTTTGTCAATTAAAATGTCATACTCCCTTGCAAATTCGATTCGTTGTTTGTTCCATAAACCATTATAGCATAGATATACGGCGTCTGATACGGAAGATAATTGCAGTCTTATCTCGGTTCCATCCGTATAACTGACACAACCTTTATTCAGAGTGACATCCTGTTCATTTGCTGCTCTAAAATTCTCCGAATCACAAACATATTTATTTGAAGACACCACCTCTCCATAGACTATTGAACCATCTGTAAGGCATGTTTTGCCATAAGTATCATATTCCAACACTGTCGATGTTTTCCACCCTTCAGTTTTGCAGGTGTAGTACGTATTTCCCGATTTACCCACTTCACCTAAACGACTTGTCACACAAGCTCCAAGATTATTTTCGATTGTCCCCGAAGATGCTCGCCAAGTTGCATTCTCATAGATATAATACTTATTTATGTTTACGCAACCGGTTTTGACATCACCATCTTTTTCAGCAACTAAACAATATGTATCATACTCCAATACAGTCGATGTCACCCACCCATCAGCTTTACAGGTATAGTAAGTGTTTCCTGATTTGCCTACTTCACCTACACGACTTGTCACACACCCACCAAGTTCTTTTTCAATCGCACCCGAAGATGCTCGCCACGATCCATTCTCATAGACATAGTATTTATTGGTATTTACAGTACCGGGCCTCACTTCACCATCTGTTCCAGCTGTCCATCCGTACGTATCATACTCGAGAGCAGTTGCTTCAACCCAGTTTTTCGACCGACAAATGTAATATGTTCCTCCATATTCCTTAATAACTCCCGTAGAACCTTTGCAAAGTCCAATGTCAT
>JAEEGH010022136.1_pt1 | contig 13069 bp, 10 predicted proteins | sample 9134181 | NCBI WGS metagenome assembly JAEEGH01 (sample SAMN16246544, study PRJNA631951) | gut metagenome | biome: gut microbiome; feature: rumen; material: DP-attached | host: Bos | place: Iran: Karaj | collected 2018-10 | reverse complement strand
CTCAGTTCAGTCTGCAGCTCACACATAGGCTTGATGGCAGCCATAGCAGCCTTCAGCGCACCGATCATATCTTGCTCGGAAACCTCCTTCATCTCGCCTTCCACCATCATGATGTTCTCAGCCGAAGCACCAACCATGATGTCCATGTCGGCGTCCTTCATCTGCTCGAACGTGGAGTCAATGACATACTCACCGTTTACACGGGCCACGCGAACCTCTGAGATGTAGCACTCAAAGGGGATATCTGAACATGCCAATGCGGCCGATGCAGCAAAACCTGCCAAAGCATCGGGCTGGTCAACACCGTCAGCGCTGAGCAGCATCACATTGACAAAAACTTCTGCGTGATAGTTGGACGGGAACAACGGACGGAGCACGCGGTCAACCAGACGGCTCGTCAGGATTTCGTTGTCACTGGCTTTGCCTTCGCGCTTGGTGAACCCGCCGGGGAAACGGCCTGCGGCACTGTACTGTTCACGATAATCCACCTGCAAAGGCATGAAATCTGTTCCGGGAACTGCATCTTTTGCGGCACAAACAGTAGCCAGCAGCACGGTATTGTTCATGCGGAGAACAACGCTTCCGTCGGCCTGCTTTGCCACTTTCCCGGTCTCAATTGTGATGGTTCTTCCATCAGGCAACTGAATACTCTTTGTAATTACATTCATCTTGTTAATAAAACATCTAAAAAATAAAAATCGTGCAAGGACAGTGCAAGCCGAATGCAGAAAAACAGAGTCTTTATGCTGAGGCGAAGCCTGTCTTCGCAAAAAACTTTGCAAAGATACACTAATTATCAGTAATAAACAAATATCCTTACACGTTTTTTGGTTTTTTAGGAAATATCCTTCTTCCTTTTCCCGTAGAATGATGTTTTTTCGGCTGATTTCACAAATGATGGCTCCTAAATTTGTGAATATCAGAGAAAATATATACTTTTGCAGCAAACATATAAAAAGAAGTCATCATGGGAAAGAACTCAAAATGGATTGTAGGCGGTTGCGCCGGGTGCGCTGTCGGCTTTGTGGTAGCTCTCGTCATTGGCGCGGCATGTTATTTCGGCTGGCAACATTACAAGCAGAATACAGACGGTGACAGCAGCCTGGAGTGGCTGACGACAGGAGACACCGACGACGAGGAACTCAGCAACCTGAGTGAAAGGGAGAGAATACTCGTGGGGCGCTGGGACTACCGCAAGATGCAATACGAGAAGAAGGAAGACATGCACGTGGCCTTCAATGCCGTTTTTGACTTCCAGAAAAACATGGATTTGAAAGCCGACGGCACACTGAAGGTATCTGTGGCCAGCACCATTACGGCCATCTACAAGTTGGCTGGCAAAGGTGACTGGAAGATTGACGACGAGGCACTGGTGATGAACTTCCAGGAAATGAACGTAACGTTCATCAAATACATCTTCGACGGGAAAGAGGAGTTATCCGCTTCACAAACCAGGAAGATAGAGCGTACGCTGAAGAACGACGTATGCAAGGAACTGGAGAAACAGCTGAAAGGCGAGAACCGTTCCGTCATCTCTACCCTCAACGAGTCCGAACTCACCACCAACGAGGGGGAAACGTTTAAGAAACTGAAAGACTAAAGGCATCCGAATTACGGAAATCTTTTTGTTTTTTCGGATTATATTTTGTACTTTTGCACAAAATTTAGGCATTGAAAATAAAGAAAAAAACAAATATGAAGACAAGCATGATTCTGAAGACGGCCATCATGGCCGTGGCAGCACTGACCGTGGCATCGTGCAGCCAAAGGAAATTCAACGTGGAAGGAAGCATCACGGAGGCGCAAGACTCCATGCTCTATTTTGAACATGTAGGACTGGAGGACATCACCGCCCTCGACTCCGTCAAACTTGGGTCAGACGGAACGTTCTCGTTCAGCAGCGAGGCTCCTGCCAGTCCCGAGTTCTACCGACTGCGCATCCACGACCAGATTGTCAACATCTGCATAGACTCCACCGAGACCGTCCGCGTAACAGCGTCGTACCCCAGCATGATTACAAAGTATGAAGTAAGCGGTTCTGACGACTGCCTGAAAATAAAAGAACTGGCCCTGAAGCAGATAGACCTTCAGCAGCGTTGCATCCAAGTACAGCAGACCATGCCCGGCTTGCTGGGACGTGACAGCCTGATGAGCATGATTCAGACCTACAAGGACGACGTAAAACGTAACTATATCTTCAGTGCACCCGACAAACCATACGCCTACTTCGCACTGTTCCAGACCATCGGCGGACTGCTTGTCTTCGACCCGCAGACCAGTCATGAAGACATCAAGGCCTTTGCGGCCGTGGCAACCAGCTGGGACATGAACTACCCCGAGACACTGCGTGCACAGAACCTGCACAACATCGCCATCAACGGCATGAAGAACCAGCGCATCGTGCAGCACAACAACCTGACGGCAGCGGAAGCAGCACAACTGGAGGCTTCAGGCATCATCGACATTGAACTGGCCGACAACAAGGGAGCCACGCGCCGCCTCTCTGACCTGAAAGGAAAGGTGGTGCTGTTAGACTTCCACGTCTTTGCGATGGACGAGTCGCCCAAACGCATCCTCGCCCTACGTGAGCTGTATAACAAGTATAACCCGCAGGGACTCGAAATCTACCAGGTGTCACTCGATTCCGACGAGCACTTCTGGAAACAGCAGACGGCAGCACTGCCGTGGATATGCGTACGTGACGCAAGAAGCCTCAACGCTCCTGCACTCACGCTCTATAACGTGCAGGCGGTGCCTGACTACTTCCTCATTGACCGGGGCAACAACATTGTGCTACGCATGGCGCAGGCCGACGACATTGAGGCGGAAATCAAGAAACTGTTGTAAAAGTGAAGGGCTTTTAAGTGAAGCGTGGAAAATTTGCTACCACCCATGTGTGGCAACGGTTATTCATCGTCAGCTGTCTCCTGTGGAGTGCGGTAGCAAATTCTTCACGCTTCACTTTACACGCTTCACTCATCAAGGCCCAGACTTTCACGCTTGAGACTCAAAGTGACACACTGCACTATGTGATACTGAAAACAGACTCGACCACAAGCCGCTGGAGACTGCCCTACCCCGTCTATCGGTTCGACACAGGCGACGTGGATGGTGACGGCAGCACAGACGCTTTGGTGGGAGTGGAGAAAGCCACTCGCTACTACCCCTACGGCAGGCGGCTGTTCATATTCAAAAACTACAAAGGGCACGTAAGGCCGCTCTGGATGGGCTCCAAGTTAGGAGGTGACCTGCAGGACTTCCGCTTCACCGACGGACGTGTGCGTAGCCTGGAAACTTTCACCAACGGACAGTATGCCGTCGGAGAATGGGAATGGAGCGGTTTTGGTCTGCGGTTCCTACACTTTCTGCTCAAAGGGGCTGACCGAAAAGAGGCGGAAGAAATATTGAATAATGATAACTGAGAATTGATTATCAAACTTTAAACTTTACAAATATGAAAAAACTACTTTTGCTCATGCTCGTGATGCTGACCTCACTGACCGTCAGCGCACAGGAAGAAGAGTTCGTCAACCATCGCCATGCGCCCATACTCCCTGGACGCGGAAAACTGAATCTTGAAGCCATGTTGAAGAAAATAGACACCAACATGGACATCTCGAACCTTTCACTCAGCGAGCTTCGCGTGCTCCGCAATGCCTTTGCAGCCCGGCAGGGCTATGCCTTCATGACGGCAGAACTGCGTAGCGTATTCGAAGGAACATCATGGTACGACTCGCTGATGATGGCCCGCTGGGAAAAGGAAATGGAACTCAGCAAGGAACTGCCGCTGAAATACACACCCCAGGAAACGGCCTTCATCAATCGCATACAAGCACGTGAGAAAGAGCTGATGGCCAAAAACTTCACGGCTGCCAACGGACGTATCGTCAACACCGACAACATCATCAACCCCTTCCAGCTGGAAACCATTGATCCGCGGCTCGACGAGGCTCTGGGCCGCTATGGTTTTGCCATCGTGCCACAGAAAAAGGAGCAGCTTTTCCATATCTATGAGAAAAACGACTATCACAATTTCCCCAGCTTTGTCACCACCGACCTTTACCTACAGGCTTTCCACATGTACTTCGACTGTCTGATACGCGAAGTGGAACAGTCATCGCTGCACCCTGCCATGGTACAGCTCAGCAAGTCCATGTACGACGAGATGAACCGCATAGCCGGCAGCACCAAGAACAAAGACTTGAAGCAGGCTGCAGAATACAATGCTTCCTTCTACGCCATTGCACTCGCCATCCTTAACGACCAGCCGCTGGCTGCCGTCAGCCCCGACTGGAAGGCGATGGCAGAGGATGAGGTAAGCAAGGCCAAAGAGGCCCAGGATGCCATTTCTCCCTACTTGAACTGTACGGAGCATTCCTTCCCCTATTCGCTCTTCCGTCCACGTGGCCACTACACCCGAAGCGAGACGCTTAAGCGTTATTTCCGTGGTATGATGTGGCTGCAGACAGCTCCATTTATGATTAACAGCCACCAGAGCCTCGGTGCAGCAGCACTCATGGCATCGACACTGGCCAACAATGCCAAACTGCTGGAACTCTACGAACGCGTCAATCAGCCCATCACCTACTTGTTCGGCGCTCCTGACAACATCACCATTCTACAGTTAAACCAGGAAATGGCACGATTGGGATTCACCCCCGAGACACTGTTGGGCAACAAGAAAAAGATGGATCAGCTACAAAAGGCAGCAGAGTTTGTTGCCCAGCACCAGACACGCATCATGCCAAAGGATGCAAGTCCGGAATACATCATCAACCTCATGCCTCAGCGTTACATGCCCGATGCAGAAGTGCTGCAGGAAATGCAGGATGCAGAGTCACTCCCCGTGTCACAGCGTATGTACCCGAAGGGACTTGACGTGATGGCTGCCCTCGGTGTTTCAGCCGCTGAGCGCATTCTCCTTGACGAACTGAAGGAACAGCAGCAGTGGAACGGCTTCTCGCCGGCACTGGACAAGATGAAGAAACGCATGGAGGAAATCAACTGGAACGAGACGGTCAGCACACAATGGATTAACTCGCTGAAAGTGCTTTGTTCCACCCAGGGCGCAACGCCCAGCGGTCAGCCCTACTTCATGACTACGCCACAATGGGAAAAGAAGAACCTGAACTCGGCCTTGGCATCATGGGCCGAACTGAAGCATGACGCCATTCTCTATGCCAAGCAACCCATGGGCGCTGAGTGTGGTGGCGGCGGCCCGGATGAGCCCGTTGTCAAGGGTTACGTGGAGCCCAACGTACGCTACTGGAAGCTTGCCATCACGCTGATTGACGCCACAGAGGCCGTACTGAAACAGTATAACCTGACGACGGAGAAGACCACAGACATCAGCCAGCGCATGCGTGAAGAGGCACAGTTCCTGCTCAACACCAGCCGGAAAGAGCTGAACCGTCAGAAACTGACTGCCGAGGAGTACGGACAGATAGAAATCATTGGTTCAACCTTTGAGAACATCACACTCGACCTGCTGCGTAACAGCGAGATGGACGAGCTCTACGGATGGGACTGCATAGAGGGTGCCGACCGCTCCATTGCTGTCGTTGCCGATGTGTTCACAGCTACCCATCGTTTCATTCCCGAGGAGAAGAAAGCCATCATCTACGAAGCCGTGGGCCCGGCCTACGAGATTTATGTCATTGTTGAAATAGACGGCATGCTCTACCTGACACGTGGTGGTGTGTTCTCCTACCGCGAGTTCCTGCGCTCACCCCAGGAGCCCCGATGGACGGACGAGGAATGGCAGGAACAGCTGAAACAGCAGCCACGCGCCGGCGAGCCTTCCTGGATGCAGGAAATCATCGTCCCGCTTGACAATGTTGCCGATGACGAAACGTTCTTCTATAGTTCGGGCTGCTAGCCTATGGGTGTATCTGTGCTGCGCCATCATGAGCGCAGCACAGGATACACTGACCATCACCCTGACAGGTGACATCCTGCTGGACCGCGGTGTGCGACGCTACATCCAAAAGGCAGGTATTGACAGCCTTTTCTCTCCAGAGACAGACTCAATCTTTGCCCATAGCGACATTGTCGTTGGCAATCTTGAGTGCCCTGCCACCAATCTCCGTACCCCCGCCACAAAGAAATACGTGTTCCGAGCCAACCCCGAATGGCTGGACTGCCTGCAACGACACGGCATCACTCACTTGAACCTGGCTAACAACCACTCGGTAGATCAGCGGCGGGGCGGTCTGCAAAGCACCTACAAGAACTGCCTACAGGCCGGCATCGTACCTGTAGGTGCAGGACGTACAATGGCGGAAGCCTCCGAACCGGTACTACTTACCACTTGCCAATCGTCATCTGCCACTCGCCCCGTTTATCTCTTCGCATCCCAAAGACTGAGACTGGAGAATTTCACTTACCTGCCCGACTCGTTCAGCGTGTCACAGGAAAACATGGATTCGCTCTGTCAGCGCATCAAACGACTACGTACTGCTGAACCGTCAGCCTTTATCATCGTATCACTGCACTGGGGGGCAGAACACCAGCTACACCCAACACTTTACCAACAGAAAGAGGCACACCGCATTATTGATGCCGGTGCCGACTGCATGGTTTGTCACCATACCCATACGTTTCAGACCGTCGAACAGTATCGCGGCAAACCCATCTACTACAGCATCGGCAACTTCATCTTCGACCAGACGAAGCCTATCAATACCCGGGCCGCCATGGTACAAATAAGAATCGCCCCCACTTCCGTAGAAGTGAAGACGATTCCCATCGAGATACGCCACTGTGTGCCGTACTTATTTCAACCATGACTTTAACTCCATCAGCATTTCCGTATGATGGGCAAACGAGGTACGCAGCCCCCAACCATGATCACCCGTAGGATAGACGTGCAGCACGGCAGGCACCTTGTTGGAATGACAGGCCAGGTAGTAGGAGACGCCATTCAGCGGCGGTACCACATGGTCATCATTACTCAGCACGATAAAGGCAGGAGGCGTCTGTGCTGTCACCTGCTTCTCATTGCTATACTTCAGTTCCATGTCTGCTGACGCGTCAGCGCCCAACAGGGCGTTATGTGACCCCATGTGGGTAAAACTACGGTCCATGGTGATGACGGGATAGAAGAGTATCTGGAAGTCGGGCTTCGCATCGCCCGTGGCATGCGTGGCAGTGGTTGATGCCAGATGTCCGCCGGCCGACGAGCCCATGATGCCCACCTGTTGCGGGTCAATATTCCACTCCTGGGCATGGCGACGCACCAACCGGACAGCTTCTTCGGCATCCTCCAGCGGAATCTCCTTCACACCGTGTGGCATACGGTACTTCAGTACCAGCACACTGATGCCCCAATGGTTAAACACCGGTGCCCAGTCGTAGCCCTCATGGTCCATGGCCAGATGCGTATAGCCGCCACCCGGACAAATAACCACCGCCCGTCCCGTAGCCTTCTCTGCAGGAGCCAGAAATACCTTTACGAAAGCGGTATCCTTCGCGTTACTACTCACATGTGGCGAACCCTGTGGCCACAAATCAATTCTCTCCTGTGCTTGTGCCATCATCGTCATAGCCAACAAAGCAAACATCATCAAAAGTTTCTTCATGCCTGCAAAGATAGTGTAACTCTTTCTATCTGCCAAATATTTCATCAAAAATCTCGTCCTCGCATATTACGAAAAAAAATACCAAAAAAAATATTCGTTTACCACTCGCTCCTAAGTTCACTTTGCTTACAAAGAAAGATCATCAATTATTTCGGAATAATCAGCAGCCCCCGTGATTCTCAGAGCACTGCAGGTTTTCTGTGGTGCTCTTTTGTTTTGCTTCTTGCTGTCCTTTTGTCTCTGCATGTTGCTGTCCTTTTGTCTCTGCATGTTGCTGTGTCACAGCAACGCCCTCAACGCTCATCTCTCGCAAATTACCCTTGCCATCGCGTTCAGCTCCAGGCATTGGCCCCTTTTGATAACAATCTTCTCATTATGATGCTCCCAAGGTGCCAGAATCAGCAACTGCCCTTTGGCGCAGGCATCCATTCTCCTTCCACCTGGCTTTGCCAAATCCGTAAAACCATTCTCTTGCAAATAAATGAGCGGCAGTCCCTCCTCGAATGCCGCCCTCATAATAGCTTTCTCGCCCTTTGAGATAGCTGGCGATACAAGCACCGCACCTTGCCTTGCGGCTCTAAGGCATTCGTTCATCTTTACCTGTAAATCACTCTCGCTGATGCTCCTTGAGCACTGCACCTGTATTTTCAAGGGCTTTTCTAACAAAAACCGATTACCAATAGCTGAAAAACTGAGACCTGCGAACGCCAACCCCCTCTGCACCCTAAACAAATCAGGATTCTCCCTCTTCATCAGCAGTCGCCTCGGGTTATCCTTCAGGTAAGTCAGCCAGCGCTCCAGCTGCCCATCCCTCAGCAAAATCTGGTCATTAAAGCCCTTCGCAAACAGCAGCCCGTTCTCGCGGCACCTCTGTGCATGTTGCTGTGCCACAGTAACAAACTCCACGGGCATCACCTCCCGAAACGTCTTATTGCAGGCCTGCTTAACCCCCAGTAGCACCTTGCCTAACGGTTTCTCCATCCGCTCTTTTACAAATAGAATGGCGTGCAAATGGTCAGGCATCATTTGTAGTGCCACCACTTTTACCTCCGGATGATGGCTGCTTATGGACTGCCAAATCTCCGCCACAGCCGCCCCTAATGGCGATAACTCGATATGAGGCGCCTCTGGTGATGGCTCTACGGCCTCACTTCTCCCCATCACTTGACCAAACAGCGGCCTCCGCCCCTCCGTCACCATAGTTATCATATACATCCGCCGAGCAGTGTAGTCGTTATCCACACAGCGACGCAGCATCGAGGGTTTCTTCTCGCCAGCATATGCCTTCTGTTTTTCAAACGTTTCTCTATCCATAGCAATCGTACTGCAAATTTACAAATTTAATTCATATTTCTATTTGCCACTCGACTCTAAGGTCGCTTTGTTTACAAAGAAAGTTAATCAATTATTTAGGAATGATCAGCAGAAGCAACCCGTGATTCTTGATGTCATCACAAATTGTGATATCATAACTCCATCTTGTTAGTTTTCTGGGAGATTGGGTGTCGCATTTGGAGTGCTCACTGTCCCTGTCCCCGTGATTTCTTTCTTAGTCTATATGTAGATGTCTGGCAGATTATCTAAGATTGGCACGAACGAGTCTTTATCTATGGCAACACAAATTTCTTTTGTACTATTATAATTATTTGAGTTCCTAACCATTTGTAATATTACTCTATAAACAATTTTTTCAAGTTTATCCACCTCTCTCTCGGTAATACCAGATTCTTCAGCATTATGGAGATAGGCACTACGAATGCCGTATATCTGTTCAATAAAGTCTTTCAGGCGTTCGATTAATCTTTCGCTTTTCAAAACTAAAGCTGGTAAATATTTCTTTAGTTGCGGAACTTTTCCTTCTCGTTCATTTGTAGCTAAGGTGTCAAGAACAGTACATAACATAACAACTCTTTCGTATAAATGATTGATAGAAAATGACTGGCTATATATATGGCATGCCCTCTTAAGTACCTGATGGATTTTTCCCCCATCTGCTGAATAGAATACGTGATATAAAGATTCGAAATCATTAATATTCCATTTTGTTACACTTTCCAACACCTTTGAATCGATACAAGTATTGTATCTGTTTGCGTGATAATTTGCATGAATAGTTTCTGGGTTACTTGAATCTAATTCTTTGTAGAAGAAATAAGATTTTCCTTGAGTGATAAAATCGTTGTTTATGTCAAACTGCCATTTCTTGGGATTGAAAAAATTGTTATGATATAGATCAGAACAAATTTTGAAGATGTCTATTGCAAAGCAACACTTATCATACGCAAGTTCTTTTGCATAGGATTCATTTCCACACACAATAACGACAGCAAAAATCTGCCTCTCTTTTAATTGCGAATTGTCTTCTTTGAAGAAAAAAGACTCTTCTGAAAGATCAGATTTCTTTATGAATGAAACATCTGCAACTTGGAAAGACAAATTATTATCACCAAAAACTGCGTTATTAACAGGAAATGCGAATTTGTATCGAGGCATATTCTTATCAATGCTTACTGTTTTATCGGTTTTAACCCAAATTGTAAATCATCCTCGTCAATCTGATACAGACGAAAGAGGTTTTTAAGAATGGCCATCTTGTTCCATGTGCTACTTCTTGATGGGCAGTAATATAATCCTTCAGCAATCTTCTTATAGTGTTTACTTGCCTCAGTAGTAGAGAACCAAACATTTCTGTTACTTTTGGCTTCCTCATACAACAGAACAGGATTGATAGCAAACAGTTTGTTGATAACTGCCCACATCATTTCAGACCATTCATCCACATCCTCCCTTTCTTCTTGGAAGATGTAGTATTGAATTTTACGGCCAGTAGAAATGCCGTTATCTTCTGATAGACTGACAACATCATCATCCTGCACTTCTGGCTCGAAGTCTGTTTCTGGGTAACTCCATATAGTTTTTGCCAAACGTGACAGTTCTTGCTTTCGTTGTTCCAATTCCACTTCACTCCATTTGTCAAACTGAGCTATGTAATGGTTCATCCTCAGCCCGCTTTGCCTAAAGCCGTTCTCCATATCTCGCTTTTCAGCGAAGGGCCTGTTGCTGTACTTGATGTTATAACCAGTCAGTGTGAGGTTTGATATGGTATGCAGCCACTTTTCTTGTATGGCTTCCCATTCAGTGCCAAGTTCCTGTTTCCAGGCATTACTCAAAGTCTGTGGCATGATATGCTCTATAGTTAAGATGCCTTCCTCAATATTCTCCACCACATCGTTCTTTTCTTTGCTGCTACCATTCTCCAGCCGCTCGAAAATATACATCTTATTCTTGGCCTGCATAGAATAGACCTTCTTTGTCGTGAAGCCATTGATAAACTCTTCATCCTTGGGAAATGCACTCGACAATTTCTTGCTTTCAAGGATATAAATCAGAACAGCCGAGTAATTGTCCGTTTCCTTCTTGTTCTTCAGAACAGCATCATGAAGTGTGGCAAATATCTTATTCAGCGCATTGGTTGGCAAGTCGCACATCAGGCGACGGAAGATGAAGGTCTCGATACACGAGAATACTTTATAGATTTCTATCAACGGTAACTCCACCTCTTTTGCATAAACGAGAAACGCCATAAGGAAGGGATAGGCGACTGTCATATCCAGCAGATCCAAACGTTTGGCGATCTCATTGGTATCTTTGTCACCCACTTGAAATGCCTTGATGTCACGATAGGTGTTGGCATAAACCAGCATTTCCTGCAGCACTTCTTCTATGCCGTCATAACGCTTGGTAAATTCCTTAAACGCGAAGTATATCTTCCTTTGATTAGGAATAGTTCCTTGCTTAATAGTCAGATAATTCCTAACGAAACCATCCAACTCATTGCCGCTGCATTTTTCTATCTTATTCCAATACTTGTCGTAAAATTGTTCTTGAATGTTGGGAGCCAAGTTCATCAACACAAAGTTCCTTATCTTGTCAGCTTCCGTCAAGTCAAGTCCTGTAGAATTCAGGCTCTCAAATATCAACTGTGGATTGTCGCCGTGCTGTGGCTCCAACTCTATATCTATGATTTCAAGACTATCAATGGCACTATACAGTTCGTCTGGTGTCAATTCACGTATCTGCACTATCCTGTCGTAGAAGTAATTGTAGTTGATGGTAACCTTAGAGTCTTGAATATATTCAGTCTCGTCGTTATATATCAGCCGGTCAAAAGCAGTACAATCATCGCGGAAGGGCTTTAGTCTGACCTTCCTTTCATCCCTCCTATACTTATCTATGATATAAGTATCCTCCAGAATCTCTGGCAACCTTGAATCCTCAGGAACATATATACCCTTCTTCATGGCATTAATCATCGCAATAAGAATAAGCGAGATGGTGGTGATACGTTGCTGTCCGTCAATGAGTATCACTTCGTCCCTACTATGAGCATACGAAACTATGCTGCCAAAGAAGTGAGTCGATTTTCCTTCTTTGATAACACTAACGAGGTCATCGAACAACTGTTTACAGTTCTCACGCTTCCAGTCGTAATTTCTTTGGTACACTGGTATGATAAATCTCTTTCTGGCTCCTTCAAGGAACTCCAGTAAATGTGATGCTGTTCCTTTCATATAATAACAAATAAATCTGTATTTTATACTTCTCATATTACGTTATAATTCTGTTCTACGCTCTGTAGTTATTCTAAAAAGTAAATCTTTCCATTTTTCCTTTTCTTCTTTGTCTCCATTATAGATCTTGCTGGAATGGATAAAAGTGAAAGAAAAAAGGTTATTGTATAAGTCTGTTACCGAAACACCTTGATTCCTTATATTATTTTTAATTTCACGCTCAGAATTTTCATCCCAAGTTATTATTGTCACATCTTTTAATGGTTCATATGAAGAACTCGATTTCTTAAAAAACTCCCTAAAATAACAATCATCCATTTCATTAATCGAGTGACCAAAAAAAATTATTTCTCTTGCTTCAGCTAAACTCATACTAATATAATTTGTTTTCTTGAGCTTATTGAATTTATACATGAAAGAAAGAGGTCTATTCACTTTTTCGTTCTGTTGAACATCACATCCAATAATAATGTTATTATCTCTTAAACTTCCATGAATATTACAACGTATAAAATGGAATAGACTTTGAAAATGAGGTTGTTCATCTATAAACAACTCAGGTTGTGTATAATTAAAAGAATACTCTGTTATATATACAGGACATTTAGGGAGCTGGCACAACAATTGATATGATAATTTATTATCATCTGCCTTAAAATCTTTTGTTACACGCAATAAATAATCATAAAAAGCTTGTGTTAGCCCCTCAAATTCCATTTGTATTTTATTTGCCTGCTTTTTTGATATAGAAGAATGACTTCTTATAAATTCATGTATTTCTTCTTCAACATCAAACCAATTAGGTTTTATTGAATTATTCAGGTGCCACAAAAGAGAAGGACCTCTCCAAATCCTATTGTATTGATTTACATGAAAATCGGATATGAGATTTTTCCACTTATCGCTATCTGCAAATTG
>JAEEGH010022133.1_pt1 | contig 13070 bp, 7 predicted proteins | sample 9134181 | NCBI WGS metagenome assembly JAEEGH01 (sample SAMN16246544, study PRJNA631951) | gut metagenome | biome: gut microbiome; feature: rumen; material: DP-attached | host: Bos | place: Iran: Karaj | collected 2018-10 | reverse complement strand
GGAACCGCCGGAAGTGGTCGTAGAAGAGCGGGTGGAAGAACCGCTACCCGTCCCTATCGTACTCGAAGACTGAGGGTTCCCGCTGGAAGCACGGCCGCGAACGCTACCGCTCTGATTACCTCCGGGATTGCTTCCGCGAGAAGGCTCATTGGGGGTGTAACTCGGCTGGGTCTTGCCACCAGAACGTCCGGAACCATAGCCCTGAGGAGCCGAGCTGCCGTAGTGGCGAGGACCAACATTGGTTTCGGGACGGTGGAAATCACGACCCTGATAGTAGCTGGTATGACCGGAATTATGACCTCCGCGATAACTTCCATAGATGGAGGGACGCTCGTAGTAGAAGAATTTGTGGTCTACATAACGTGTACGCAGGGAGAGAGAGAAGTTGTGGCGGCTCACCCATAACATGGGACGATAGAAGTCTACAATCTGAGTGTAACGATCCCACTGCCAGGGGCTGAGGACGTAGCGGAGGTCGGCATTGCGACGCATCCAGAATACGCCATCGAGATCAGAACGGTTGTTGAGACCGAGCATATAGTCGAGGTTGATTTCATAGACAGCCTCGTACTGCGAGAGGCTGAGGTTGAGCTCATAGGCCATCTTATCAGAAAGGAAGAGGGCTTCCTTGCGAGCCTTGGAGAAGCTCATGGCTGCGGCCGAGGCAACGATCGTCACCATCAAGACCAGGGACATCATTAAGCGTTTCATATTACTTCAGGTTTTTAAGGGTTATTCTTCTTGTTTTCTTTAGACCTTTTAGCCCTTGTTTTAGGGTCTTTTGGGTGTCTTTTCTTTGTTTTCTGCTGCAAAGGAACACATTTTTTGCGACATGACAAAAGAAAAAGCCCGAAAACAGCAGGGGAAATCCCCTAAAAGACAATAGAGGATGTCCCCAATAGAACATCCTCTATCGAAAGTGTATGAACAGAGCGGACCTTTATTATATATAATAAGGTACGCGCGAGGGAGACTTACTCGTCACCCTGTTCCATCTTAGCCTTCAATGCAGCCAAAGCGTCGATGTCGCCAAGAGTAGTGCTGGCGGCCTGGTTCTGGATCACGGGCTGTTCCTCGCGAGCCTTAGCGGGACGCTTGGTAGCAGCACGCTCTGCCTTGCGAGCTTCGCGAGCCTCGCGACGTGCCTCGTCTTCATAGATGCGGCTGTGGCTAAGGATGATGCGCTTGCTGTCCTTGTTGAATTCAATAACCTTGAAGGGGAGCTTCTCGCCAAGCTGTGCCTGGCTGCCGTCTTCCTTCACGAGGTGCTTGGGAGTAGCAAAGCCTTCAACGCCATACTCGAGCTGGATAACGGCACCCTTGTCGAGCATCTCTACGATGGTACCCTCGTGGATTGAATCCAGGGTGAATACGGTCTCGAATACGTCCCAAGGATTCTCTTCCAACTGCTTGTGGCCGAGAGAGAGACGGCGGTTGTTCTTGTCGATCTCCAGAACGATAACGTCGATGGTGGCACCAATCTGAGTGAACTCGCTGGGGTGCTTGATCTTCTTGGTCCAGCTCAGGTCGCTGATGTGGATCAAACCGTCGACACCTTCCTCAATCTCCACGAATACGCCAAAGTTGGTGAAGTTGCGAACCTTAGCAGTATGCTTGCTGCCAATGGGATACTTCTCCTCGATGTGCTCCCAGGGATCTTCCTTCAGTTGCTTGATGCCCAGAGACATCTTGCGCTCGTCGCGGTCGAGAGTCAGGATGACAGCCTCTACCTCGTCGCCTACCTTCATGAAGTCCTGAGCGCTACGCAGATGCTGGCTCCAGCTCATCTCTGAAACGTGGATCAGACCCTCTACGCCAGGAGCGATCTCGATGAATGCACCATAGTCGGCCATCACCACAACCTTACCCTTCACGTGGTCGCCTACCTTCAGGTCAGGATCCAGAGCATCCCAAGGATGAGGAGTCAGCTGCTTCAGACCGAGAGCAATACGCTTCTTCTCGTTGTCGAAATCCAGGATAACCACGTTGATCTTCTGATCCAGTTCCACAACTTCGTGAGGATCGTTTACGCGGCCCCAAGACAGGTCGGTAATGTGGATCAAACCGTCTACGCCACCCAAGTCGATGAATACACCATAGCTGGTGATGTTCTTGACGGTACCTTCCAGTACCTGGCCCTTCTCCAGCTTGCCGATGATTTCCTTCTTCTGCTGCTCCAGCTCGGCCTCGATGAGAGCCTTGTGGCTGACAACAACATTCTTGTACTCCTGATTGATTTTCACAATCTTGAATTCCATGGTCTTACCCACGAAAATATCATAGTCACGAATAGGTTTAACGTCAATCTGGCTGCCGGGCAAGAAGGCCTCGATGCCAAACACGTCAACAATCATACCGCCCTTAGTGCGGCACTTAACGAATCCCTTAACGATTTCTTCATTCTCCAGAGCTTGGTTGACACGATCCCAAGAACGGCTTGCACGAGCCTTCTTGTGAGAGAGAATCAACTGACCCTTCTTGTCCTCTTGGTTCTCGATGTAAACCTCAACTGTGTCACCAACCTTCAGGTCTGGATTGTAGCGGAATTCGCTGGTGGGAATGATACCGTCGCTCTTGAAGCCGATGTTGACTACAACCTCGCGCTTGTTCATAGCAATTACAGTACCGTCGACCACATCGTGGTCACTAATTTTGTTCAGAGAGCCTTCGTAGGCCTCTGTCTGAGCCTCGCGGCTCTGGCTTGCATTGTTGTCACCATTGGCGTATGCTTCCCAATCGAAGTCTTCCAATGGAGCAACATTTCTAAAATCTGCCATACAGATAATTAATGGTTAATAAATAATGTTAATAAACTCGGGCGCAAAGATATGAAATTCCTCTGAACACACCAAATCTTTTACCCTACTTTTTGCCTAAAAAAGCCACGCTGGACCAGTTCCTTATCCGCAAGATGTAAAAACTGGGCACAACAAACTCTTGTTTCAGGAAAAAGTTGTATCTTTGCAGAGCAAAATCAACGTGTTGATCATTAGGTTTCCACGTGTTGAATGATTGGTTTCGACAGGTTGAAAAAGTCAAGATAAAAAGGAGGTATAGATATGAGAAAGATTAATTGCATAGGAATACTTACCAGTGGAGGTGATGCTCCAGGTATGAATGCGGCGATTCGCGCGGTGACGCGTGCCGCTATAGCTAACGATTTCCGCGTGATGGCCATTTATCGCGGCTACGAAGGTCTGATTAATGATGAGATAAGGGAATTCACCACGGAGAACGTGAGCAACATTATCCAGCGTGGAGGCACCATCCTGAAGACCGCTCGAAGCAAGGATTTCATGACGCCTGAAGGCCGACAGAGGGCCTATGAGAACATGATGAAACGCGGAATAGATGCTCTGGTGGTAATCGGAGGAAATGGTTCCTTGGCGGGAGCTCGCGAGTTCGCTCAGGAGTACGACATCCCCTGCATCGGCCTGCCTGGCACGATCGATAATGATCTGAATGGGACGGACAGCACCATAGGATACGACACAACTCTCAATACTATCATGGAGTGTGTCGACAAGATTCGCGATACGGCCACCAGTCACGAGCGTATCTTCTTTGTGGAGGTGATGGGGCGCGATGCTGGTTTCCTGGCTCAGAACAGCGCCATCGCGGCAGGAGCAGAAGCAGCCATCATCCCTGAGGATACGATGGGAGCGGATCAGCTGGAGCATTTCATCGGTCGAGGTATCCGCAAGAGCAAATCCAGCAGTATTGTTCTCGTGAGCGAGAGCCCCAAGTGTGGTGCCATGTATTATGCTGAGCATGTCAAGAAGGAGTATCCTGAGTACGACGTCCGCGTATCTATCCTTGGCCATTTGCAGCGCGGAGGAAGCCCTAGTGCAGGCGACCGCATCCTGGCAAGCCGATTGGGAGCAGGTGCTATCAACGCCATTCTGGAGGGGCAGCGCAACGTGATGATTGGTATCAAGAACGATGAGGTTGTCTATGTGCCTTTCAGCAACGCCATCAAGAGTGACAAGCCTGTGAAGAAGGAGTTGATCGATCTGCTTGCTGTGCTGAGTATATAATGCTTTTCCTCGAATGTGATGAGTATGCGATTTGAAGGAAAAGAAAGGAAAATGATGAAATTTTTACACGAAAAAAGATAACGTATAAAAAAAAGCTGTAACTTTGCATGCGATTTGGTAATGGAGTCGTCCTAAAGGATGATGTCCATGCAAGGGAATCAGGTGAAAGACCTGAGCTGTTCCTGCAGCTGTAATCCATTTATGGGAGTCGGCAAGGAAGTCACTACGCAAGTGGGAAGGCGCCGATTCTAATGGAAAGCCAGAAGACCTGCCATTTCTGTTGAGAATATAAAGGAGTTGCTCCCAGGATTTGGAGTCATCTGCTTATGAATGCAAGAAAAATAGTCCTGCTTGTCTTCTTGGCAAGTGCTTTTGCCGTACGTGGTTTTGCCCAGAACTCCGTAGATACTTTGCGCGAGGTCGTAATCACAGGGACAGGAACTGAACATTTGCTTAAAAACGCACCTGTCCAGACGGAGGTGATATCCCGTCGTGTGCTCGACAGTTTTGGCGCTAAGTCGATGGAGGAAATCCTGGGTAGCTTAACGGCTTCCTTTGCTTTCAACGAAGGAGATATGGGAAGCCAGATGCAGCTCAACGGATTGGGAAACTCCTACATCCTGATACTTGTTGATGGTAAGCGCATTCATGGTGACGTGGGAGGCGAGAACGATTTGAGCCTCATAGATCCTCATAACATTGATCACATAGAGATTGTGAAAGGTGCCCAGTCGGCTCTCTACGGGAGCGACGCTATTGCTGGCGTGATAAACATTATTACCAAGAAACATCATGACGAGGGCCTGTATTTAGAGAATGTCACCCGATACGGTTCCTACAATGACCTGCGCCAGCATAATGGGATAGGAGTGACTAGTGGCAAATGGTCCTCGATGACAAATTTCCAGCTCCAGCATTCCGATGGATGGCAGAATACGGCCGAGGAATATACTGAAGCGATGGTGGTCAACGATTCTCGCAACAAAACGGTAAACAAGTTCACGAACTGGCAGATAGCCGAACGCTTAACCTATCAGCCTGTCCGAAATGTGGACTTGTATGCCGACGGAATGTATTATACCAAGGGCATCTATCGCCCTCAGAATGGTCGTTATCCATCGTGTGACGTATATACCTACGATTTGATGTATCGTAATGCAAGCGCTTCCGTGGGAGGCAAATGGAAAGTGAACACATCGGGTGTGGTGACGTTTGATGTCGATTGGAACAAACATGCATATTATTATATGTATACGGCCACTACGCTGACCGACGGATACGATCCAAACGGAAACTTCACCAACTATTTCCCATACTTTTCTGGGCAGAAAAACCTCCAAAGCGATCAGCAGCGGATGATGGCTAACCTGAAGGGAGTCTTTCAATTGCCATATAAGAACCAATTAAGTGCGGGTTTGGAGTATCGCTATGATTACCTGAATGCTCCCATGCGAACGGCTACTGGAACAGCTGACGATTGGACATGTGCCCTCTATGCCCAGGACGAATTTGATTGGGTGAAATGGTTTAATCTGACAACAGGCTTGCGCATAATCGAGAATGGTGGCTTCGGATTCCATGTCACGCCCAAAGTGAGTACGATGTTCTCTTTGGGTGATTTCCGGCTACGTTTAGGATGGAGTCAGGGATTCAAATCGCCAGACACCAAGCAGTTGCACTACCGATATCTGCATACGATGGGTTCGAGCACCTTCTTCAATATGGGCAATACCAGTCTTGATGCTCAGACCAGCAATTATTGGAGTGCGGGATTAGAGTACAGAGGTGAGCGGCTGACTATTTCTGCGACAGGATATCTGAATGTACTTGACAACATGATAACTTTGGTCAATGTGCCGGTAAGTGAGATTCCCAAGGATGTTACCACCTCATATCTGGGAGACGGAAGCGGTGAAGTGGTGGCTCGACAATACCGCAACATGGAGGATGCGAAAACCTATGGAGTGGATGTGAATGTAGGCTACAAAATCAATCGTGAATTCTCATTGGGTGGAAACTACAATTATCTTGATACTGAAGCTCATGTCTACAATAGCGACCATAATCGTTTAGACAAGGTGACGATTGATGGTATGGCTCACCATAAGTGGAATGCTTATGTGGTTTGGTCTCATCGTTTCGTACCTGTATATAAATTAGGATTGAACTTGAGCACTCGAGGTTCTAGTGAACGCTTCTATCAGAATAATGGGAACGGAAAACCTTTCCAGATATGGCGCTTCAATACAACCCACGATTTCGGTCGTGAAGAAAAGAACACCTCATATCGTGTCGAGATGGGAATGGACAATATCTTGGGCTATGTGGATCGCACGATACATCCCTATCATTTGGGAACTACCAATGCTGGACGTACGGTATATGCCACTTTCAGCATAAAGTTCAGACAAGGCAAAGGTTTTATTAACTTAATATCAACAAAAAAACAAACAGATTATGATGAAGATTAAATCAATCTTGATTGCAACGATGGCTATAGTAGCCTCTGCAATGACATTCACATCATGTTCCGATGATGATGTAGAGGACAATTACACAGCTTACCAAAGCGCGGTAGACACTCAGGTACAAGCTCAGAAGAAGAACAGCAAGGCTATTCTGCTGGTCGCTTTTGGAAGCACTTGGCAACAAGCTTATGATGCTTTCGATACAACCCTGGCTGAATATAAGGCTACCTTCAATGGCTATGATGTTTATCTTTCTTTCAGCTCTGCTATCTGTATCAACCGTGCCGCAGCTGCTGAGAATACTGCCGCTCGCAATTTCTATGCACCAAATTTCTGGTTGCATGCATTAGGAAATGCGAAGTACAACGAGATTATCGTGCAGAGTATGCAAGTGATTCCTGGCGAAGAGTATAGCCGAGTAATCAACTACATCAAGGATTTTGCCAACAATAGTCTTGGTGATCTCGATGACAAGTATCTTTCTAAGGTTACGTTGAAGTTGGGTACTCCTCTGTTGAACAACGTAGAAGATGTTGCCAACACAGCTCGCGTGATCAATTCCCTCTACCAAGCTCAGGCAGCTAAGGGGGTAGTGGCTTTCATGGGGCATGGCAATCCAGATTCTTACGATACTTACAAGGCTAATATTCGTTATACTCAACTCGAAGAGGCACTCCAGACTTACAGCCCCAACTATTTTGTAGGTACGGTAGATATGCCTGGCAACTACAAGCAGGATGTGCTGGAACGCATGAAGGAAGCTGGTATCAATTCTGGTACAGTAAACACTTATCCTTTGATGTCAATTGCTGGTGATCATGCTCATAATGATATGGCTGGTGAAGGTGAGGAATATTGGGATGCTAGTGAAGAGGATAGCGAGGACAATAGTTGGTATGAGTTCTTTACCCATAAAGGTTATTCGGTAAAATCAAATCTGAAGGGCCTGTTGGAGGTTTCTCAGATCCGTCAGCTTTGGATCAACCATACCAAGAATCCTGTTGAGTTGGAGGATTATTACCATTCAATGTATCCTGAAGAATAATAAAAAAGAAACTCCGTGAGGAGCATTACTATCTGCTTATAAATAAAAATGTTTGTGAGGAATAGGACCGCTGGGGAGGTTGTCCCTCTCTAGCTCTCCTATTTCTCCATTTATGTGATTATGAGGAAGAAATTACTGCTTTTCTGTCTGGTCGTGACAGGTTTGATGTCGTGTGGGAAAAGGGTACAAAGGGAACATGTCGTTTCTGCGGACCAGTTGTTTCAGGAGCATGATTCTGTTCTGGCTCATGCTGACGAATTTCCTGATACGGTCTCTTTTTTTTATGCGCGCGGACTCTCTGTGCGCTATGCGCATGATGGCATCCATGTGACTATCAAGAATCCTGATCCTTCTGCTCATGACAGTCGAGCTGAGGAAATCGTTATCACGAAACCTTCCCATCGGTTTATCTGTACTACAGCTCTCCAATTAGGCAATTTCGAAGTGTTGGGATTAGAGGATCGCATCGTGGGAATGAATTCGTTGCGCAACCTCTTTTCGCCTCGCATGAAAGAACAAATGCAAGATGGTCGAACTGTGCAGATAGGCAAAGAAGGTAATTTTGATCTTGAGACAGTAATTGCAACACAGCCTGATTACATTTTTGTCAGCGCTTCCAAGCATGGTGGATTCGAGGCTCTCAAGGAGTGCGGCATTCCTTTGATTTCACATCATGGATACAAAGAAACTGATCCTTTAGGGCAAGCAGAGTGGATTAAACTGATAGGGCTACTGACGGGTGAGACTCGTCGGGCCAATGCCGTATTTGCCGATGTCGAGCGCAAGTATCTGACATTAAAAAAAGAAGTCTTGGAGATGGATTCCACGAAGCTGCGTCCTTCCATCCTCAGCGGTCGTCAGATTCGTGATGGCTGGTACATAGTGGGTGGAAACAGTTATTTGGCTCAGATTTTCCGCGATGCGGGAGCTCGATACATTATGAGTGATAATGATGACTCTGGTGGCACTACACTTGACTTCGAAACCGTTTATGCTCGAGGTATTCATGCAGATTTCTGGCAGATTGATGGCTCCTTTGATGGCGATTACACTCTAGAGCAATTGGCTCAGGAGGATGAACGCTATACTACATTGGATGCTTATCGTGAGGGACATGTTCTCTTTTGTAATTTTTCCCAAACGCCCTATCGAGAGTTGGCTGGGGTGCAGCCGCATTTGTTGCTGGCTGATTTCGTGAAAGCTATACATCCCGACTTGCTGCCTAATTACACTCCTCAATACTATCGTTTGCTTGCCTATGAAAAACAATAGATTTTTGTTAAGCCTGTTTTGGGCAGCAAACCTTAGTCCTGTCGTAGCACAAACGACAGCAGATGCTATACAGACAACCAATCTGAATCCTGTGGTGATTACTGGTACAGGAACGTATCACAAGGCGAATAACTCTCCTGTTGCTGTGAAGGTTATTTCTGCCAAAGAACTGCGTGATGCAGGTGTAACAAACTTGCAGGACGCGTTGACTCGTCTGACAACCAATATCACAACTCATACGAATGGTATGGGGACCTTTGTCAACTTCAATGGGGTAAGTGATGACTATATCCTGATTCTGGAGAATGGAAAGCGTGTGAGTGGGGATGATCGATGGAACCGCCTGAACCTCAACAACATCAAACGTATCGAAATCTTCAGCGGAGCAGCAAGTGCATTATATGGAAGCGATGCTATTGCAGGCGTAATCAATATTATTACGGACGATAGCAAAGACAGCGTGAATGCTGGCACGAGCACCAAGATCATGAATCATGGGCGATTGGATCACGACATTAATGTCGATGTGAATCTTGGTCGATTCTCCAGCCAAACGTCCTACAACTACCGCCAAGCAGATAATTGGCAAGTCAATCATTACCAGGCTTTCGACGAAGATGGTGAACAAGTGCTGAAATTGACAGGTCGTCCTATGTCAACTGGATTCCATAGCCATAATGTGAGCGAGAAAATGGAGTGGAAGTTTGACGACAAATGGTCAGCCTATATTCGTGGGAACTACTATGACAACCTGACAGAACGTCCTCAGAAAGCCACTTATTTCACTCAGTCAAAGGATAAGAAGACAGGTGAATACAAGTACGGCGAGCGTCAGGCATACACATATGACCTTCACCACAAGTCATACGTCTACGGCGGCGGAGCACGTTGGCAGCCCAATAGTCGCATACATGTCTATCTCGATGCATATAGCGACAACTTCTCGTCGCACTACGATTATTGGCAGACAGCAGAAAAGGAGGCTTACGATGAGACGCGCAAGCGAACTCATTATACCAACGAGACCTTGCGTGGAATCTTTCGTTTGGCAGATTGGAACAAACTGTTGGCAGGAACTGAAATGGTGCAGGAATCCCTGATAAGCCAAAGTGACAACATCGATGGCGAGCGGACCAATACGTGTAACTTTTTTGTTCAGGACGAAGTGAAGGTTCTGAAAGATCTGGAAGCAGTCGTTGGGCTTCGATATACCTATAATGACAATTTCGGTTCCAATCTGACACCCAACGCAGCTCTCTTCTATCACATCCTCGACTTTCGCTTTAGAGCCAGTTACGCAGGAGGATACCGCACTCCCACGCTCTCGCAACTCTATGGAACGGACCAAGCTAAAACTGCTGCAAGATATACAATCAACAATACGGAGTTAACGCCTGAAAAGAACGATTTCTGGAATTTCAACGCTGAATACAGCAATCATTGGATGAGTGTGAGTGTGAGTGGATTTATCAACAAGATTCGTGACATGATCAACTATCGAACGCTTTCCCAACAGGAGATAGAGGCTTCGGCCGCTCTAACTCAGATTTACGAGGAAGGATGGACTACAATTCGCCAGCGTGACAATATTGATCAGGCGACACTTCGTGGCGTGAGTACCAACGTGAAGTTTCTGCTGCCCTACGGATTTACCATTGGTGGAGGTTATACTTTAACACGTTCTTATGCCCGATCCAACACGTTGAATCAGTCAACTCAACACGTTGTCTTTTCAGAGTCTCCTGTAGACAAGTCTGTTCGCGACGTGGGAAGCGTGAATGCTTCTTGGGATCGTGGCTGGGGAAATTATCATCTCAATGTCTGTCTGAACGGGCACATGCAAGGTCGCCGATACAGCAGTACTTACGGGTATGCTGATGGTTATAGCCAGTGGGACCTCTCTACTCGCCATACTTTTTACTTGAAGCAGATTGACCTGGAGCCGGGTCTTGGTGTGGAGAATATCTTCAACAAGCGTGACACTTCGTATTGGAACTCCAATTTTTCCACCATCAATCCAGGGCGATCGCTCTATGTAAGTTTGACTCTGAAATTTCATGATTGAGAAGAAAATGAGAATTTACGTTGCTGGCATAGGGCCAGGTTCCGCTGAAGATATCACTCCTGCAGTCATCAAGGCTGTGAGCGAGAGTGATGTCATTGTGGGTTACAAATACTATTTCCAGTTTATAGAACCCTATCTGAGGCCTGATACAGAATGTGTCGACACAGGGATGAAGAAGGAGCGTGAGCGTGCTGAGAAAGCCTTTCAGTTAGCTGAGCAGGGACGCATCGTGTGTGTAATCTCCAGTGGTGATGCAGGCATTTATGGAATGGCTTCCCTTATCTATGAGATGAAGCGTGAGCGTGTGTCCAACGTGGAGATAATACCTCTGCCTGGTATTAGTGCTTTCCAGAAAGCAGCCTCTTTGCTGGGTGCGCCTATGAGTCATGATTTCTGTGTGATATCGTTGAGCGATTTGATGACCCCTTGGAATCTTATCGAGAAGCGCATTTGGGCTGCTGCTGAGGGAGACTTCGTCACAGCTGTCTACAATCCTCGCAGCAATGACCGTTATTGGCAACTTTGTCGTTTTCGTGAGATTTTCCTTCAGATGCGGAATCCTCAGACGGTGGTGGGTTATGTGCGTCAGGCAGGTCGACCCGATCAGGAAATACATGTCACCACCCTCCAGGATTTCAATCCTGAGCAGGTGGATATGCTTACTATCGTAATTGTGGGCAATAGTCAGTCTTACGAATGGGAAGGCCACTTCATTACACCTCGTGGATACTATCGTGACCAATCGAATGAGGGAATGAATGTGGGGCAGTCGATCATGATACGATCTTTCCAAACTATACTGGGAGAGTTGCGCAATCCTGATGTGCCTTTGTGGAAACTTTGGCCGATGCTGCATGCCATCCATACTACGGCTGACTTCGAGATGGAGCGTTTGCTTTGGATGGATGACGAGGCTACCAGCATCCTTTTCGACAAAGTTTGCAACAATCAGATACGCACTATCGTGACAGATGTCAGTATGGTGGCGGCAGGTATCCGTAAGGGTGCTTTGGAACGGCTGGGCATTCAGGTCGTTTGTTACATCAACGATCCTCGTGCGGCAGAAATGGCTCAGTCGCAGAATATTACGCGTGCTCAAGCAGGAATCAGATTGGCTTCTCAGGAATATCCTGATGCGCTTTATGCATTCGGAAATGCTCCCACCGCCTTGCTTGAGTTGTGCAATCTCATTCGTCATCACAAATGTCATCCTGCAGGCATTATTGGTGTGCCTGTAGGGTTTGTTCATGTGGAGGAGAGCAAGCATGCTGTCAAGTCTTTCTCAGGTATTCCCAAGATCCTCATCGAAGGACGCAAGGGAGGCAGTAATCTGGCTGCCACGTTGGTCAACAGTATCCTGACCTACAACGATGCGGCTCAACTAAAACCAGGACGCGATGTATGAGTGTGTTGTCATAGGAATCAGCGATAGCCGTCACCAATGGTTCCCTCCACATGTGGAGCGGCTGATAGCAGAGGGGCGTGTCTTCTCTGGGGGCAAGCGGCATCATGAGATTATGCGTAACCATTTGCCTTCTGATGCAGAATGGATTGATATCACAGTACCTATCAGTCAAGTATTCCAACGGTACGAGCAATATTCTCGACTCATTATTTTTGCATCAGGCGATCCTCTTTTCTATGGATTCGCAGCAACCATTCAGCGAGAGTGTCCAAAATGTCGTATGCAGGTATATCCCTCGTTCAACTCCCTGCAGATGTTGGCTCATCGCATGTGTTTGTCCTATCAGAATATGAGAGTCGTTTCCTTGACAGGACGTCCTTGGGATAAGTTCGACGAGGCGCTTATTCGAGGCGAGGAGATTATCGGCGTGTTGACAGACCATCATAAAACCCCGCAGGTTATCTGGCAACGCATGCTCGATTATGGATACGACAATTACCAGATGACGGTAGGCGAGAACTTGGGGAATGAGGAACTCGAGCATGTTGGTTTCTTTGAGGCTGACCGAGAATATGCCATACCTAATTGTTTGATACTGCAACGTCGTCAAATTCGACCGCATCCATTTGGTATCCCTGAGAACGATTTCGCCTTGCTTGACGGGCGAGTAAACATGATTACGAAAGCCCCCATTCGTCTGCTTACTTTAAGCGCTTTGGAGTTGGGCAATCATTCCTGTTTCTGGGATATCGGCTTCTGTACAGGAAGCGTCAGCATA
>JAEEGH010022132.1_pt1 | contig 13070 bp, 7 predicted proteins | sample 9134181 | NCBI WGS metagenome assembly JAEEGH01 (sample SAMN16246544, study PRJNA631951) | gut metagenome | biome: gut microbiome; feature: rumen; material: DP-attached | host: Bos | place: Iran: Karaj | collected 2018-10 | reverse complement strand
TTGGCCGTTTTGGCCGTTGACAAACTGCGGGGGGAGACGCCCTGAGCCGTCGTAGGCGTAGAGATTGGTGGTGGACGGACCTTGCTTCATCAGAAACCGGTTGCTGGAGACATAGAAATCGTCCCCACCCCCACTAGCCGGTCCTCACTAGGGGCATCGCAGGAGGGAGGACCCGTGGGAGAGTCATTCCCCGTAGGCCGTGACGGTGAACCTCGTAACCAGCCCCAAGAACGAATCTTGGTGGTAGTCTGCGAAATACACCTTCGTCAGCCCCCCGTTCTCGATGGCAGACTGCAACGTCATGTCGCAGAAGGACGCATTGAGAATGGGCAAGAGCGGCCACGCCCAAACGTAGAGGTTTTTGGTGGCCGTTCCAGTTTTTAGATCCGCGCAGGGAATTGGCTCGGTAATGGGCGTGAGCGGGGCCGAGAAGTCCGCAAACAAGCCCGGTGGGGGAACGACTGTCTCCGTGCTGGAGACGGAGACACAGCCGCAGCACAGCACCGCGAGGAGCGGCACGCACAGAAGAATCCTGTGCATATCAGTCTCCGTAGACGATGACGGTGGTTTCCTGGACGATGCCGAGAATGTTCTTGTACTTGTAGTCGATGTGCTTGACCGTCCTGAGCCCTCCGTTCTTGGCGGCTGCGGCAATCGAGCAGTCTCCTGTGGCGACGAGTCCGAGGATGGTTTTCGCCGTGGCTTCGCCCTTCTTCGAGCCGACGTCAATCGCACCTTCGGTGGAAAGCGGGGCGGATATCTCCGAGTAAAGCCCCATGGGCGGCTTGAAGGGTGCGCTGATGCAGCCCGCCGACAAGATGGCAACGGCGCAGGCGGCCGCAAGGATGCAGGATTTCTTCATGGTGCAGTGTTTCTCCGTTATGGTGGTTGTAGAAAGACGCCCGCCCAGTTCCGAGTGGACGGCCTCTAGCCTACCATTCGGACTGTGGTCGCGCAATCGCAATTGCCCCATTTTGTGAGGGGCGCATCTGGACGCGGTTCTCGGGGTGGTGCGGGCGGCACCGTGGGCGCGTGCGGACCTGATGGGAGTGCTCAGGACCTATGGGGCAGCACCGCGCCCGCCAGGGACGGAGCTGAGATGGGAACACGCCGTGTTTGCCCGGATTCGAACGCTATTTCGCCCGCTCCATGGAATAACACGGAAGCAGAACCCTTGAAAACGAGGATTTCCGAGCCCCCACCAGGCCCAGGTCTGTCCCTCTTTTTGTCTTTTTGCCTCATTTGCCTCTTGACTGAACAAATGTTCACATATAAGCTTCTCCCAGCCCCAATCAGGGACAGACCCGCTTTGAGGACCATTGCGGGACAGGAGAGGAGACACGGAGATGCGACATGCGAGAATCAAATTGGACGGCGATGGGTGCTACCACGTGATGAGCCGGATTGTACGGAGAGAGTTCTGGCTCGACGACAAGGAGAAAATGATCCTGCTCGAATCCATCCGATGTGCGGCAACGTTCTGCGGAGTGGAGATTTACACCTACGCCCTCATGGACAACCATTTTCACCTGTTGATCCGCGTTCCCGCAAAACGCGTGGTGGACGACGATGAATTGCGTCAACGGATGAACGCCCTCTATGGGAAGGCGCGAACGGATGCGCAGTTCGCCATCTGGGCCTTGTGGGCACGTTCCGGCCGCAGTGAGCGAGCAGATGCGGGAAAGATGCGTCTGAAGGCAAGAATGCATGACCTGTCACAGTTTTGCAAGACATTCAAGCAACGTTACACACAGTCCTATAACCGACGCCACGACATCGCCGGGGCTGGAACAATCTGGGGGAGCCGCTTCCAAAGTGTCCTGCTGGAAGGCTCAGACGGCGTGCTGATGTCCGTCGCGGCATACATCCACATGAATCCCATTCGCGCAGGCATCGTCTCCTCACCCGACAATTCGCCATGGACGGGATTCGGCGCGGCCTGTCGAGGTGACGCCACGGCTCGGGCTGGCTTGGTCGCCCTTGCCGCGCGCCTGTTCGGAACAAGATTGTGGGAACATGCCCGAAAAGCCTGTCTCAACGCCATCGAAGGCAGAATCGAAAGCCCAGCGGCAGCTCTTCCTGCAAAGCCTCCGTCATCCATCCCCGCCGATCCCCTGCCACTGAAGGCTCTCCTGCGAAAACGTTGTCCAGACTTTTCGCGTGGCGGCGCATTGGGTACCCCCGAATTTCTGGGCAGGCTTTCCACTCTCCTCCCTCCCCGGACACACCACTGGCGGGCACCCAAACCCGACGCCTTCCTCGCCCTGGGCCTCATCTCCCCCCTCGGAGTCCGCAAATCTGCATGAAAACTCATTTTCGAAACGGCTCTTCCACTATGCATCCGCTCAAAGAGGGACAGACCTCGAAGAAGAGGCGAACCCGGATTCTGCCAAGCTGAACTCGTTTTTTTCTTTCGTAAGAGCGGCGCAAGTTGTAGGGTGGGAACAACAAGAGGTACGACATGATCAAGAACATCCTCGTCGCCATCGACGGCTCCTCCCTCTCTGGGTCCCCTGATGAGGTGCAAAAAGCGTCTGGTGCAATCCGAAGAGTGTGAAAGAGAAAAACCATGAAACGAAGCCTTTTTCTGCAGTATGCTGACGGCCGGGAAGACATTTATCCGTTTCTCGAAGGCCAATCCACGCTGGGAAGCGATCCCTCGTGCGAATACGGCATCCAAGCCGATGGTATCGCCGCCCGGCACGTCGTGTTTTCCACCGACCAGTCAGGAACATTCGCCGTAAATCTCCAAGATGCGGAAACTGTAAAGCTCAACGGCTCTCCGCTGGATGGGCGCCGGGCGTTTGAAATCGGGGACGAACTGGAAATCGGTTCTGTCCGTGTTCGGATTCAGCCAGTGGCGGCTGCCGGAGAAAACCTGGCGGACACTCCCGACGGAGTAGCCGCCGTGGCCGCAAGCGCCCGCCGCGATGCGCAGTCAGGTTGGCGAGGATACCGCAAGATTCTGGAAAAACTGGCCCCGTTCATTTCCCCGATAGAAGCTGAAACGGCCGAGCGGTTGCATCGTTCGGGGCATCGGGCACTTGTCGGCTGCCTGTTGGGTTTGATTGCTCTCATGTTAGCGGCATGGGGCTTGGAAGCGCGCCATTGGTTCCTTCCCGCCGAGATTTGCCGATGTGCTATTTCTTATCTTTCCTTGCTTTTCACGTTGGTATTGACCGTCCGCTACCGCATCCGATGTGCAGGACGGGTTTTCGCCCTTTTGAACGTTTTAGACCTTTTGCAGGCCCCTCCTTCTCAATCATGGGTGGAATATTTTGGCTCTGGTGGCGTTGGAACGACAATACTTTTCCTGCTTCCAATCCTCTACCTCTTCGGTTGGGGATTCGATGCGGGGGCCGGATGCCTGTTTTCCGAACGGCGGTCCCATTTCGTTTGTCGTTTTTTACTGTTATTGTTATGCGTCGGGATGGAATGTGCATTGTCATTCCTTGCGAAGTCACTATCGGGAGAAAAAACGCCTCTCAATCCCGTCTTCTATCTGCCATTGCTTGCCATGGCCGGACTATTTCCGATTTGGGGACGTTTTGCACCCCGAAAGTGGGCCGAAAACGAGTTGGATATAGCCTTTGTCTCGGAACAGGCTGCTTGGAGAATGTGGCGGAGGTGGCTTGCCCATGCGCTCACCATTTTGGCCGTAGGCACCCCTCTATTGTATCTGTTGTGTGCCTTGGGGCTCGGTGAACGGGTCATTTGGCAGATGCGCGACGAACTTGTCGTGTCAACAGAGGACGGAGAAGCTCCGCAGGCATGGTATTGGACCGATCGAGGAAGGTATCTGCAAAAATCCGATTTTGAAACAGAATTGATATATCGAGTGCCGTTCTCTGTCTTGTTGGCGGTGACCGAAGCATCCCTGGAAAACGGTGACGCAGTGGCAAAGAACGAGGAGTACTGCGTCGACCCCACCCAAGATGTCAATTTGGAAGCTATTGAAAGCATTCGATCTGATATTTGGAAGCATAGCCACAAATACCGTTTTTGTGTGAACAATGGAATTGACCCGACAGACGATGCGGCCATATCGGCTTTTTTGGGGAGTGAAGACGGCCATAAGGCATGGGAAGCTTCCCTGCAAGGGGATGTCAATCCCGTATTGGGCTACTTTGGAGAAGACCTTTGCCGGAAAATCGCAAGCGTCCAGCTTGACGCTACAAATGCCGCAACATTTGCCGACCTTCGGACAACATTGGCTCCTTACCGAGCAGCCGTCCCGAAGGGACAGGATTCGAGCGAATTGCACCTGGGCAAATCGGACAGTCTCTTTTTCTATTTGAATGAAGTGGACAACCGAGAAACATACAGTTCAGGGGCGGACGCTAAGTTACATCACGCACAAGTCAACATTGAAGTTTGGAGTCTTACGCAGGACAAAGCAAGAAGAATGGTGGTGAATATTGGAGCACTTGTCATCCCCTGTCTTATCTGGCTAGTGCTTGGTGGGCTACTGCTTTGGAAACGTGGAACGGATTCTCCCGTCGGTTTTTGGATGGGAATCGCACTGGTCATAAACGTGCTTCTGTTATTGGACTCTATCGGAATTGAGGGAGGCGATTTCGGCAAGATGTTGCAATACCCGCTTTGGCGGTGGGCGACGGAATCGCCCGTAGGTAGCTTGATTGCGGGAGGGGTGGATGTTCTAAGAACATTCGGATATTTTCTCGCGCCATTGGCCCTTTTTGCGCAAAGCGTGCTTTTTGTGCTTCTCTGTTGGCCCCGACCAGCGACGGCACGCAAAAGCCGATGGCTACGTTTCCTTTCCTTTTCAGGAAAAGTCGTCTTGGCGTTTGGTGTCGGAGCTACAACCGGCATCATTGTAGGAATTGTGTGGGAATGGATAACCAAAATGGAGATCTCTCCCATCATTGTCCCTCGAATCGCCGCCATCATCGTGCTTGGCATTTTTGGGGCTTGGTTGCGCCGCAAACGCCGTTTCGACACGGAAGCTCCGGAATTAGGCTGGATGTTCTTTGCCTCATGGTTGTTGTTAGAGCTAGCACAATTCCCCATGGAAGCTGAAATGAATTCATTTGTGCCGAATTCTTGGCTGGAGCCCATCTCCCACATTTTGGGGAACACCTCCCTAGCCGGGGTAATTGCCGTAACCATGGCAGCCATGGGGTGCATTTTGTTCCTACGCCTTTGCCTGAAACGAAATTTTCTTTCCGTTCTGACGGCCGACGGCATCACATTTGCCATGTTTTCACTCTCCGTGCCTGTTCTCGCCGAAATTGTCAATCCGCTGGTAGGCAAGATATTCGAAGGCTCGTTTCTTCAATCGGAACGCGGAGAGCACATTGTCACTATTGCCGTGATTGTTCTCGTAATGCGCCCACTATGGAATTTGCTCGGAAAGATTTCCAGACGGCTTTCCGTCCGAAACCTCGTCCGCGTGGAGTCAGGAATCAATCAGACCTTGGAAAATGTTTTTGATCAGACAGACCCCGTTGACATCCGAGACGAAATCTTTTCGCGTCTAGGGGAATTGGGAGTGGAACGATATGCCTTTTTCGTGCGATCATCAGCAGATTCCTTTGAATTGATTCTGAAAAACGGATGGAACAGCGGAGGTGCCGATTCATTTCGGATGAGTCCATATCTGCGACACTTTCTCGGATGTAACCCGCATGTCGTTGATTTGAACTCCTTGGCGCAAGACGATTCGCTCTTCTTCCAGTCATTCGAATTGTTGCTCATCGGAAAACGCATTCACGCGGGATGTCTTCTGCCTATTTGCCTCGGACAATCCGTGCGGGGCATTCTAGTGACTCCGGATTGCCGAGATGGCCATCCATTGTCCAATACAGATGCCTTTCTTGAAAACGTCAACACTCTCGGCTTGGCGACAGTGGAAACCCTAGTCCACGCCCCCCCAACCAAGATGCCGACAGAAGAATGATGGTCAAAATCCAGCAGGGCGGCCGCGGGATTGGCTTGCGAAGCTCCTGCCATTCCAGAGCAGACAACAAGTGACAACAAAAGGACAGCAACTGGTTATTGACTTCCGTGCCCGCTCCTTCGATCATTCATAATCCGTCCCCCCCTCCATCCGAGTCTTGCCGAACGGACGTTGGGCGGCCCCGGCTCCTGCTCTGGCCTCCTTTTCGGCGGCTGCGGTTCTTTTTTGCTTCCGTAAGACGGGCGCAAGTTGTAGGGTGGGAACAACAAGAGGTACGATATGATCAAGAACATCCTCGTCGCCATCGACGGCTCCTCCCACTCCGATGACGCCCGCAACTATGCGGTGCGCATCGCCCGCCGGGTCCATGCCCAGCTTCACCTGGTCCATGTGGTCGACGCCCGGATGTTCGACCTGGCCTTCCTCATGCCGACTTCCGTGCCCGGGGCCGTGCCGCTGGTGTCCGCGACGGCGCCGTCGCTCCGCAACATCCTCATCGAGCGCGGCCGGAAAATCCTGGACGAGGCCGCCGCCCGCTGCGAGGCCGAGGAGGTCACCGCCACCACCGCCCTCCACATCGGAAATCCGTCGCAGATCCTCTCCGAGATCCAGGCGCATTTCGAAATGGTCGTCCTCAGCCGCCAGGGCGACAACGCCCAGCAGTCCTCGGGCATGACCGGGTCCACCACCGACCGCTTCGTCCGCCGCGCCTGCCGCCCGGTCCTCGTCGTCCCGGGGCCTGCCGAGCTGCCCGACCGCATCGTCGTCCCGGTCGACGGCTCGCCGCACGCCTTCCGCGCGCTCCAGATCTCCGCCGTCATCGCCAACAGCCTGGAGCGGCCGCTCGTCATCGTCGCGGTGGCCGAATCCCCGTCCGACCGCTCCCACGCCGAGGAGCTCGCGACCGAGGCCCACTCCCTGGTGCGCGCCCACCAATGCGCGGCCGCCACGCTGGTCGCCGACGGCGCGCCCGCGCCCCGCATCCTCGAAATCTCCGCCCAGACGACCTCTCCGCTCATCATCATGGGCACCTACGGCCACGGCTGGATCTACGAACGCCTCATCGGCTCCACCGCCGCGCGCATCCTCGCGGCCTCGTCCTCGCCCGTCCTTTTCGTGCAATAGCGCGTCTTTCGCAACTGCCCGCCGCCGTCGCCCATGTCCTCGTCCCGCCGCAACCGCCGTCTCCGACTCCCGCCCAAGCTACGCTCCTGGAAGTCGGTGCTCACCGCGCTGGTCGTCATCGTGGCGGCGCTTTTCGGCGCGGACGCGAAGACCGGGGCCCGCACCGGAACCGTCAACGTCGTCACCGCCGCGCTCGAAGACCTGATCGCCCTCTTCTACCCCGACAACTTCGGCGATGACACCGTCCCCGACAACTGGACCGAGGTCGACGACGACGAGGACGAAGAGCAGGCCGCCACCACTTCGGGGTCTGTCCCCGATCGCCCCAGCCCCCGCACCGACACACCCGCGACCGCTGATTCCACCCCGCCGAAGGTCGGCAAGATCAGCCGCGAAGCTGCCGCGTCCCCCACCTTCTACGTCGCCTCCTGGAACGTCGAAAACCTGTTCGACAACCGCGACGACCCCCGCAAGCCCGGCGACAACGAATTCCTCGCCAACGACCCGACCACCCGCTGGACCGACGAGCGGCTGGAGCAGAAGCTCGCCCACATCGCGCAAGTCATCCGCTTCATGAACGACGCGCAGGGGCCGGACATCCTCGGCCTGGTCGAGATCGAAACGCCCGCGCTCGTCGAAGACCTCATCCAGCGCCTGCGGGGCCGCGACTACGCCTACGTCTATGGCGAATCCCCCGACCGCCGCGGCATCGACGTCGCCCTTCTCTACGACAAGCGCCGGTTCGCCTTCGTCGGCTCCGAACGCTACCGCGTCCCCCGCCCTGCGCCGCTCACCCGCGACATCCTGCGCGTGACCCTCGCCACCCGGAGCGGCGCGCGCCTGCACTGCTTCGTCAACCACTGGCCCTCGCGCGGAATCGGTGTCCAGGAGAGCATTCCCCAGCGCCAGGCGGCCGCGCGCGTCCTCCGCCGGCAGATCGAAGTCATCCGCCGCCGCGAGCCCTCTGCCGCCATCCTCGCCTTCGGCGACTTCAACGACACGCCCGACGACGCCTCCATCGCCGAGACCGTCCAGGCCCTTCCCCCGCCCGCGGAGGCCCCGACGGCCAAATCCGCCAAGGCCGACACCCTCTACAACCTCGCCCTCCCCCTCGCCCGCACCGGACAAGGCACCCACGCCTACTGCGCCCGGGGCCGCAAGGAATGGCAGATGCTCGACCAGATCATCGCCAGCGCCCCGCTCCTACGCCCCACGGCCCCGATTTCCTACGTCCCGGACTCCTTCGAGATCATCCGCCCCCCCTTCATGCTCGAACGCCACGGCTGGCGGCGCGGCGTTCCCATCCCCACCTTCCAGGGCGAAGGCCGCTATCGCGGCGGCTTCTCCGACCACCTCCCCGTCGGGATCCAGCTCACCGCGCGGCAGTAGTAAAACGGCCGCGACAAGCACGGCCCTCCGGTTTTTCTTTTCGATTGCAATCGATTGCAATCGGCGGCATTCAATTGCAATCGAGGGGAGCGCGCGGACTCCCCCCTGTCGCCCGGGGGGCGACATCCCTCCTCGCGGAGGGGGGCAAGGCACGCCGCGTCCCCCCAAAAAAGGGCCCTCTGGGCGCGCGAGGGAAGCCCTACCGGACCAGGCGTTCCATCATCAGCATCTCTTCCCGGCCACGCTGGGTAGGCCTTGAGCCATTGTGTTCGTCAAAGGGAGCGAATCCAACGGCCACAATACGGACCTGATGAGACGGCGCAATATCGAGAAATGGCCAGATGTCATATGAAAGCGGCGGGGTGATCAACCGCCCAAAGTGCCAGCCTCTCACCTCTGGCAGGGTGAATCGTCCTTCGGCGTCGGTGACGCATTCGCTTCCGTTTGTCAGTGATGTCACGACCGCCCCGGCCAGAGGTGAACCAGTGTCGGCATCTACAACCCTCCCATTTCGCGCGCGTATGTCCTGCCTTACGTGGGGATATGGGACAATCAGGCAGCCTGCCGACGACATCAACACGATGGTCAACAACACCCCTGCAATCCAATTCGTCCGCGTCATATCGGCTGGCTTTCCTCAGAACCCGTTCATCAGGATCATCGAGCTCTTGGCGGGGACGACGAGCTGGGCCTGGGTTCCGGCGGTCCAGGTCGGCGGCTTCGTCCCGGTCGCAGCCCCGACGGGAGGCACGCCGGCGAGGTTCACGCGGGAGCCGTTTGCAATCAGCTTCCACGCCGAATTTCCGGGGAAGCGCAGCGAAAAGGTCTGCGGGCGGTCATCCGCGTTGAGCAGGACGACGAAACCGCGTCCGGCGTGCAGCTCGGGCACGTTGACGACGTAGCCAAGCAGCTTCGGATTGGCGGGCATGAGCCACTGGTAGTAGCCCGACGGCGGCCGCGAGGCCACGCGGAAGGCCGCCCCCTCCTCGGACATGCGCAGATGCATCAGCCCCGAATAGTAGCCGAGCGCTTCCGCAGCCAGCGGGCGGTCGCGGTCGGTCCAGCGGATCGCGTTCACCGCATCGCCCCGGTTGTAGGTGTTGTTGATGCCCCACTTCGAGCGCAGGAACTCCTGCCCCTCGTAGATCATCGTCCGGCCGAGCGACGTGAACAGGATCGTGGCTGCCAGCCGGTTCAGCGCCGCGTCGCGCTCGTTGAGAATGCGCCCGTCGTGGTTGGACGCCGACGCGATCTCGTCGGCGAACGCCATGTCGTCGTGCGATTCGAGGTAGTTCATCGGCTGCAGCGGATTCTGAGCCCACGAATGGACCGACCCGAAGATCGCCCCGCGCAGCCAGTCGCGGTCGCCGCCGTCGCGCACGAAATTCTTCGCGGCGTAGCGGAAGTCGTTGTTCCACGCCGACCAGCCCGTCCCCTTGAGCAGGTACTTGTTCTCGCCGCGTCCCGGCGACCACGGCTCCGAGACCAGGATCACGTTCGGATTGACCTCGCGCGCGGCCTTGATGATGTCCATCATCGTGTACATGTCGATCAGCTCCGCCAGGTCGAAGCGGAAGCCGTCGATGTGGAACTCCTTCATATAATAGAGGATGTTCTCTACGATCATGCGCCGCATCATCGGGTTTTCCGTCCGCACGTCGTTGCCGCAGCCGGAGTGGTTGGAAAGCGAGAGGTCGGGGAGCAGGCGGAAGAACGCCTTCTTGTCGGTGAGCGCAAACACGTTGGGACCGCCGACGTGGTTGTAGACCACGTCCATGAGCACCGCCATCCCCGCGTTGTGCAGGTCGTTCACGAGCTGCTTGAACTCGTAATACGAGGACCCGTTCGTCGGATTCGACCCGTAGGACGACTCCGGCGCGAAGAAATACGTCGTCGAATAGCCCCAGTTGTAGGGGTCCTCGCTCTCCGAGAACTCCGCCACGGGCAGCAGCTCCACGGCGTTGGCGCCGATGGCCTTCGCGTGGCCCGCCCCCACCTTCGTGCCGATCGACTTCCGCAGGCCCTCGAACGTCCCGCGCAGGTTCCGCGGAATGCCCGACGACGGATGGATGGTCTGCCCGCGCACGTGGCACTCATACACCACCCAGTCCTGCGGTTCCGGCGTCCGCCAGTGCCCGTCCGTCCAGCCCGAGAACCACTGGTTCGTCGCATCCGGGTCGATCACGATCGACAGCCCGTTCGCCGTGGCCGCCGCCCGCGCGTACGGATCGCCGATCACGTGGTAGGGGTCGAAGATTTCGCCGTTGCCGTCCGGGCCCGCCACGCGGAAGCCGTAGTACTTCCCGAAGTCCAGCCCGTTCATCGTCAGCGCCCACGTCCCATCCGCCGCGTCCCGCCGCATCCGATACTCCACGTCCGGGCGGTACCGCACGAACTCCGGCTCCCAGGCCATCGCCTCCGCGCGGTCGAAGAAGCACAGCCACACGTCCGTCGCCCGCGGCGCGAACAGCCGATACGTCGTCGTCTCCCGCTCCCGGTCGAACGTCACGCCCATCGGCTTGTCCGACACGAACTTGTCCACCACCGCCCCCGGCGTCGTCTGCATCCCCAGCGGACGCGGCCCCAGCCCGTCGATCCGCAGCGTGTAGTTGCGGCGCACGTCCAGATCCTCCCCCGTATGCACCCGGATCTCCGCCCCGCCCGTCCGCGCCAGGTCCACGCGCAGATTCCGGTTCCCGTCCTCCTCGATCGTCACGTTCGGCGAGTCCAGCGGCGGACTCAGCCAGTTCGTCCCGCCCACCACGAACTTGAACATCAGCTCCTTCTCGCCCGCCGGCAGCCGCATCCCGTCCAGCTGCGCCGAAAGCTCCCAAAGCCCCTCCGACTCCGACGGGCTCATCTTCCACTTCCCGTTGAAGCCCCCGTTGCCGTCCCAGCCCGTGAAATTGCCCGCCACCACGACCGTCGTCCCCGTCTCCACCGTCCCCAGTCCGTACGTCGCGGGGTCGAACAGGAATGTCACCACGCCCCGGCTGAACAGATACCCCGACAGCCGCGCGTCCTCCATCTCCGTCACCACCTCGGTCCACACCACCGGAACCGGCGGATCCAGGCTCGCCGTCGGATGCGCCTTCGCCGGGAGCTTGTGCCGGAAGAACACGCGGATCATCCGCGCATCCGCCACCGACGCCTGAAGAACCTCCTCCGGCGGCCGCTCCACCTCGCCGTCCAGATTGATCGGGAGCCCGCGGTTCGCCCCGTCCTCCCACGCCCCGTTCACGATGAACTTGAACTCATGCTCCCCCAGCCGCGCCCCCAGCGTCCGCGTGTCCAGACGCCACAGCGACCCCTCCGACTTCGCCAGCGCATGACGCCCCGTCCACGACGACCACGTACCCGCCACCACCACGCTGGTCGCCATGTTTCCGGCGGCCTTCCACGCCTTCAGCGGCAGGGCCGACGTCGGCGCCACGCTCGCATCGAACACCAGCCACGGCGTCGGCTCGCCCTCGCCCAGAACCGGCGCATTCGTGAACGACTGCACCGATTCCGCCGTCCCGCCCCACGCACAGGCCGCCCCCAGAGCCACCGCCGGGGCCACCATCCTCAAAAAATGCTTCAGCTGCCTCATCCTCACACTACTTTCCGCAATCCCCTTTCTTATCGCACACCCCCCCCTTCTTCTCAAGTCCAAACCGCACCTCCCTATCGCTTTCTCGCACACGCCCCCCCTCCCAAAGAGGGACAGACCTGGTTTCAAAGAGGGACAGACCTGCTTTCCCAAAAGAGGGACAGACCTGGTTTCAAAGAGGGACAGACCTGCTTTCCCCTGCCGCCCCAAAACCGTCTTCCATACAATGGAAACATGTTTTTCCACGCCACGGAAACAGCTTTCCATTGTATGGAAACAGGTTTCGTCCGCGCCAATGTGCGGAAAAATGTTCGTTTTGTCAACAACTGGAGGGTCTGTCCCTCTTTCCGCCCCTTCGGCGTCCCAGGGTCCCTGAGTCCCAGCCCCCAGCGCCCCAGCCAGCACTCCCCGGAAAAAAAGTTCGCCCTCGGCGCGGAAAGGCGTTGCCTTTGCCCGGCGACGGGGCTATGTTCCGCCCATGACGTTTCGTCTCCCCCATTTCAACCGTCGGTTCCTGATCCAGGTCGCGCTATCGCTGTTTTCGGCCGTCCTGCTGGTGGTCGGACTGTGCTCCTGCGGGCGCGAGGAAAGGCGTCTGGTCGGCGACGACGCGCGCGGCCGCTGGATGCGCCTGGGCGACGAGGCGGCCCAGAAAGGCGAGTGGGACGACGCCATCGCCGCCTACCAGCGCGCGCTCCGGCACCGCCCCGACATGGCCGCCGGCCACCGCCGCATCGCCCCCATCCTCGAAGAGCAGCGCAAGGACGTCGTCGCCGCCCTCTACCACTACAACCGCTATCTGGAGCTCGCGCCCAACGCCGCCGACCGCGAAACCGTCGCCGAGGCCGCCGAGCACTGCCAGCAGTACATCGCCGCCAGCACCGGCGGCGACACCTCCGCCCTCCGCTGGCGCATCGACTCGCAGGCCGAGACCATCCAGCAACTCCGCAACGGCCTCGCATCCGTCCGCGAAAACGTCAGCCTCACCCAGGCGCAGCTCGAATCCGCCCTCGGCGCCAACGCCAACGCCGCACGAACGGCCCC
>JAEEGH010022131.1_pt1 | contig 13070 bp, 10 predicted proteins | sample 9134181 | NCBI WGS metagenome assembly JAEEGH01 (sample SAMN16246544, study PRJNA631951) | gut metagenome | biome: gut microbiome; feature: rumen; material: DP-attached | host: Bos | place: Iran: Karaj | collected 2018-10 | reverse complement strand
GAAGCCCCCTAAAACGTTGACGATATAAGGTCTCCACTGAATCTTCTGATGCCATCAGATTCCCCCAATTCTGATTTGTTCCGCAATCCAGGGCATCACCTCGTCCAGAATCTGGTCAAGCGAGGTCTCCGCGCGGAAACCGAGCAGCTTTGCCGCCTTCTCCACGGCCGGCACGCGCTTCTGCACGTCGTACTTGAACGGCTCGTCGCTCGTGTAGCGGAACGGCTTCGCGCCCTTGTGGACGCGGTTCCAGATGTTCTCCGCGAGCTCCAGCACCGTGGTGGAGACGGGCGTCGAGAGGTTGAAGTCCTCGTTGACGGCCTCGGGCTTCTCAATGCAGAGGCGGATGCCGTGCGCGAGGTCACCGCCGTAGGTGTAGTGGCGCACCTGGTTGCCCGCGCCGAGGATGTGGAGCGGATCCTGCCCCTTCAGCACCTTCTGCACGAGATCGGGCACCACATGGCTCATCGCGAGCTTCACGTTGCCGCTTTCAATCTCCGTGTCGCACAGCGCGCGTTTCTCGCCCGTGCCGACGCAGTTGAACGGACGGATCACGGTGTAAGGCAACTTGTACTGCTCCCACGCGCCCTGCGCGAAATACTCGCACGCCAGCTTCTGGAACCCGTAGGTGCTCGAGGGCGGCGGGCACTTGCGCGCCTCTGACTCTGGCGTGGGATAGATGTCGGTGTTCTCGAACACCATCGACGACGAGAGAATGTTGATTTTCTTGACGTTGCCGTGCTGCTTGCCCCAGATCGCCGCGTCGAACGTGGCAGCCGCAATGCGCTCGTTCTCCGCGAGAAGATCATAGGCAAACGTGTGGAAGTACGAGATGCCGCCAATCATCGCCGCCGCGCCCAGCACCTGGTCGCAGTCCTTCACGAGGCTCCGCATCAACTCCATGTCCTTCACGTCGCCACGCGTGAAGTGGTAGTTGGGATGGTTGTCGTAGCTCTTCTTGACGGGGCCGTACTTCGAGAAGTTGTCGATTCCGACAACCTCATGCCCCGCCTTGAGCAATTCTTCAACCAGGTACCCGCAGATAAAGCCTGCGCTGCCTGTTACGAGTATTTTCATTTCTTACCTCTTCTTTGTGATCAAAAGAATCTCCTTGCCTGTCGAAGCATCGAACTCGGCGTCAAACCCGGCCCTGACGAACCGGCTCTCGGTTACGGCGAGTCCACACGCCTCCGCCCAAGAACGTATCTCCTCCACCGTAAATCGCCTATCGCACAAAAGATACTCGCCCGGCAATCCTGACTTGGCCGAGAACTGTTCTTTCCGGCAAGCGACATGGCGTTTGTCGTCCAAAAGGATGTAATTGGGATTGAAAAACTCACCCGTCGTCTCCATGGACCGAGAAGGAGGCAGCGCAAAAATCTTCCGCACAGACTCGACGGGATCATCTAGATCGACTCTGCCAGCACCCTTCACCGCCGCGAAGTCATAATTTGAAACCGACAGTACGGCATGTCCGCCCGGTTTGAGATTGGCGGAGACGGATGCAAGAATGGCCTTGTTGTCTTCATCGTCCGGGAAAGATCCGATGACATCGTAGAGGCAGAGTATCAGATCAAACGGCTCTTTAGCCCGCCATGTCCGAACGTCTTCTCTCACGATGCCGGGGGCCGATGAAGCAAAATCAATGGCGGTCAAGTCCGTGAAACCTGCCGCCCGCAGTGCCGTGACGTGACGTCCGGAACCTGCGCCAAAATCAGCCACGCGCGCCGTTCGGGGCAATTCGGGAATCCAGCCGAGAATGGCGGAGATTTCGGCATCGGCTTTCGCCGCCCATCCCTGCTCTTCCTGAGGCATCCGTGCATACGCCTCGGCGACGAAACGCGCGGAAGAGAGAATGAGGCTCCTGTAGGCCTTGAAATCATCAAGCGGCTGCTCGCGGAAAACGACGGCCAGCCATTCAGCCCCCTCTGGCAAAGCCCCCAGCCGCTCTGACAGCGCGAACACCGCCTCGGCCGGCGCCGAGCGATCCGTATAAAAGCCGGAGTCAACCACCGACTCCGATGCCGCAACCGTCCAACGGGCCTCTTCCAGGAACCCAATTCCCGCAAGAATCTCCCGTCGAATGAACTCCGCGTTGTCCAACATCGCCTGCGGACGGACCCGCCGAAAAGTCGCCGCCTCCAATGACTCGACGGTGAACGCATTGGACGTGACGATCCCCCAGCAGCAGAAATCGGAGAACCCCCAGATCGCATGCAGGAGCGTACTGGCGATTCCGCGACGGCGGTACCTCTCATCGACAACCAGTTGCACGACAAACGCCGCACGCCCCCTCGTCGTATCGCACACGCGGAATACGGCTTCGGCAACAAGGCTCTTCCCATCACGGCAAACTGCGATTTGGTAGGACTCATTCGCATACGCCCTGCGGTAGTAGCTCGGTGAAAGCCGGATGCGTCGTCCCGCCCGCCCAGACGGCTCCTTTTCGCTGTAGACCCCGTAGGATGACGAAAACAATTCCGACACCTCGGTCCATTCGGCGTCGTCAAGCGCCGAACCCGAACGGACCGAATATGTCAAGACTTCGTCAACCACGCGCCCAGCACCCCCAGCAATCGACAAACGGCTGCTTGAGCTTCAGCCCCTTGTACGCGGAATGGGGAACGCCGAGGATGACGCCCTCGGCCTCCTTGACGAACTTCTTGAGCGGCATCGTGCCGGGGACGAACTCGTCCGTGACCAGCACCTCGGCCATCTTCATCTCAAGAAGCTTCTTCACCTTGAAGGACAGAGACTCGCGGATGTCGTCGTTGTCCGCCTTGAAGGCAAGCCCCATCACCCCGATCTTCTTCCCCTTCAACGATCCGCCCATCTTCTCTTCGAGCTGCGACACGAGGAAGTTGGGCAGGCCTTCGTTCACGAGCATCGCCGAATGGCCGAGGAAGAACTCGTTGTTGTGAAACGCGGAAAGCTGCATCGTGTCCTTGAAGAGGCACGGCCCCGCCGCAAGCCCCGCGCGTGCAAAGTGCTTCGCGCGCGGGTAGTCCTCCTTCATCGCCTCGAGGATGCGGTAGAAGTCAAGCCCCTCGCGCTCCGCCATCATGTAGAACTGGTTGGCGATGGCGAACTCCAGATACCGCCAGGCGTTCGTCATCAGCTTGGCGAGCTCCGCCTCCTCGGGCTTGATGCGGATGATCTTCGGCGCGATCGCGGCGAACAGCGCGGCGGCCGCGTTCTCCGCCTTCTTGTTCACGCCGGAGACGAGCTGCGGCAGGTTGAAGATCTCCTCGATGCCCTTGCCCTGCACGATGCGCTCGGGACAGAACGCAAGGTTCGCCGCGCCCAGCCTCGCCTTCAGCGTCTCCTCGACGATGCGCGTCACGCCGGGGAAGATGGTCGAGCGAAGCACGATCAGCTGCCGTCGGTTCAAGAGCGGCAGATAGGCGTTCAGCACCTTCATCACGTCGTGGATCTTCGGGTTGAGATGCTCGTCCACGGGGGTGCCAGTGACGAACACAACCACATCTTGCTTCCTGACGACCTCTGCATCCGACGTCGCGCGCAGGTTCTTCCCGACATGCGCCGCCAGCAACTCCTCCGCGCCGTCTTCCTTGAAAGGCAGGTGCGCGCGGTTGATGTTCTCAACCGCCTGCGGGTTGACGTCCACGAGCGTCACGTCGAAGTTCTTGCTCGCGAATGCGAGCCCGAGGGGGATCCCCACGTGCCCACACCCACCGATGATGCAGATTTTTTCCTTTTTCATGTTTTAATCGCTTCCTGAAGACTCAAAAAACATTGGTGCCTCGTGCGCTATATTATATCAAAAAAAACGCCGCACGGAGGATAAAATCATTGCTCAGTTGGTACGCTTGATGGTTGGGAGAAATACCCTGCCAAGTCTTTCACGTCTAAAGGCAAATCACGGTCTATCGGATCTTCGAGGACGAGCGGATTGACGCGAAAAGTTTGTTCAGTGCCACTTAACGTTTCAATTTCTACAAAACGCAATCTGCCACGGAACAATAATGCAACAAGTTTCTCAAACAACGTAGCGGAAGGAACTTTTATCTTTCTTGTGAGCGAAATCGACCTTGGGGAAGAACGCCGCTCCAGAAGAATCCATCTTCCGTCTGCAGTCTTCTCACGAAGCGAATAGTTGGCCCTGATGGCCGCCCAGGTTCGTGGGCAGTCGATAAAGGCATTCTTTGAATCAATGGAAAGGTTCAGGGTGTCTATCACAATGAATTGCGGCGCATTTGCCGATGTCGATGTATACGAGTTTGCCGCATAGGCGTCCAGCTCTGCGGTATATGTACTGTACATCTGCATGGTGGCATACGGCAGTATCCTGAGCGTTGAATCGACCATTGCAGGAGAATACTCATGTCCTAACAGCTGCACGGTCGAATTTCCGATCTGCTGACGGATGCGCGACGGCATCTCGCTTCCTTTTAGGATGACCTTTGCGCGTGCAGTGACCGCAGACATAGACACCGGCAACGTCAGCGACCGTACCAGTCCCATTGGATGTACTCCATACGGGAAGGCCACATACGTCTCGCCAGATGCAAAATGCCATGGCCATACCATACCGAAACCAATGAGAACAAATAATATTGACACCACGGCGAAACGCCGCCGCGAACCGGCAAATCGCTCCATCAGGAACGCCGCCGCAAATGTAAGTACATACAGAAACGGTCCTATGTCCTGTCGTACCCAGTTGTATTTGATCGCGCAAAAAAGAAGCGGCGCGATCGGCAGAAGCGCCAGAAAATGCCCTGGCCGATGTACCAGCACCAAAAAAGCCAGAATCGGTGCCAGCAGCTCGAGCGTGCTTTTATCGACCAACATATACTGATTGTACCCAGAGGCTATCTGGACTGAACCAGACAACCATTTCCAGTATGCGCCAAAGGATGGGAACAGCGTTGACACCAGCAGCACAGACGCAATCGAAAAGCCGAGACCATATATGATGAATTTCCTCTGCCTATCGGCTATGAGCATAAAAAACTGCGTTCCCAGGACCATGACAATGGCGCTGAACTTCACCATTGACAAAAGCGCAGCCACGACCCCGGCAGCGAACCATGACACACGCGTAAGAACGACGGCCAGCACGATCCACCGCCACTCCATTGACTGTTGCGGGAAGAACATCGTGAGCACAAGTCCCCACGCCATTGCCCTGCCATTATCCGAAGATATGTAGATTCGGCGCACGCTCCATATCCAGAGGACACAGAAGCAAATATTTGCCACGAGCGCGGACACTACCGTAGCCCAACGGCCATACGGACAGACAAGCCACCCTAGGGGACCGTATGTAAATACGATCGATTCGCCCCAATCGTTGCCGAAGGCAAGCCGATTTAACATCCACCGCCACGAGTAATCCAGACCCGGACGCATCGGGAACACGGGATCGGGAAGCGACAGAACCGTAAGCACCGTCAATACAATAGTAAAAAATCGCGGACCGTTAACTCGTTCCAAAACGCCACGAACCTGCCTACGGAAGACGAAGAGCAGAAAAACTATGGTGACAAGCACTCCCACCGCCGACGCCATTCCGTTTAACGACCGCGAAACCAATTCACGGGCAAAGCCATTATCATAGAGTCTCTGTGCAACTCCGGGCAGCAGATGTTCAAAGAGATCTATCATTTTGCAAATACCTTAAAGTCTCACTTCAAGCACCGTTAGTTTAGCACATTCCCTGTTCTGAGGCAACGCAACAATTATCTTGGTGTAAAATCTTATTGTAGCGGCCGATCACTGTGAATGATATAATATTGGCATGATGATTCTGCAATTAAAAGCATATTGGAAAAAAATTCGAACCTGGGGCTTACGTGGCATCTGGGATTATCTTCGGGCGCTCACCGGACGCAGGCGACTTATCAAAAGACTGACCCGTGATGCAAGGCTACACCCCTATCCGCATCCCGAACGAGGCATCACCCTGATCGGCAAGTTCACCCAACAAGCCTCGCACGGCAAAGTCATGCGGGATCTTGCCCGGGCCATGAAACAGGCCAATATTTCTTACCAAACCCTAAATACAGATGACAATCCGAACGTTCCTGAATCGGAAGTCGCCGACATTCTGACCCCCCAAAAGGATTTTCACATCAGAAGATTCAACCACGTCGTGGAAATTCATTCAAACATCATACCTTCATGGCTACATCTCCCCCTATCGCGCATTGCATTCTGGGAGTTTGAATCGGGATTTCTAAATGCTTACCCAGACATGCCGTTCAGCAAAAGCATCATTGCCATGTCTGATTTCAATGCCACTCACTTTAGATCGGTACTTCCTTCGCAGACCGCAGTAACCAAGATCCTCTACCCGTTTCATGCATGGTCAAAAGACTTAGAACCGCCAGCCACCATTCGCAGTCGCTACGGAATCGCCCCGGATGAGTTTGCCGTTTTCTTCAATTTTGATTTCGGCTCATCATACTACCGCAAGAATCCGGAAGGTGCCATGCGAGCCTTTGCCGCTGCCTTCAGGGGTGAACCAGGAATGAGACTGGTATTAAAGACCATGAACGCAAGAGGACGTCCAGATCTGCTCTCGAAAGCTGAATCGCTGGCCAGAGATCTTGGGATCTCTGAACGCCTCACGATGATTAACACATACATTCCCGAGCGTGATATCTTCGGACTCACCAACGCCTGCGACGTCTACATCTCCCTCCATCGCGGCGAAGGATTCGGCATCACGCTTGCAGAAGCGATGGCCATGGGCAAGCCTGTAGTATGCACGGACTGGAGCTCTACCACAGAATTCTGCAAGCCATCCTGCTCGATGCCAATCCCATATCGCATGATTTCAGTCCCGGCAGATCAAGTCGACCATCCCTGTTATGCGCATGTCAAGGAATGGGCAGAACCAGATATTGATGCCGCCGCCTCTGCACTACGTCGACTTTATGACAACCCATCATTGCGGAAAGAAATCGGCGAGAAGGCCCGCAAGTCAATTTCGGAACAATTCTCCATAGATAGAATCAAGGCATCAATTGAAGCCTTTCTTGATCTAGATTTCTGATTTCCTCACTTCATCAGTAATTTCGGGCATAGACGACACCATGCCGAAAATACGGGTGGAGTATATCGTTGCACAATGGAAGCATATAGCCGTCAGAGTACCTCACGGAGAACCCTAATTCCTTCAGCATACCTGAAATGACCTTTGCGTCATCTTGGCGGTGATAGACGCAACAACTCAACTTTACCTTGTTTGAACGCAAGAACTCCGCAGAAGAGGCAAGAACGGCGCGTTCACCCCCTTCGATATCCATTTTAATGAAATAGCGGCTAGACTCGGCTTCACACACAGCATCCGCAAGCCGAATCTCGGTCTTGTTCGTCTTGTCAGAAACAAGCCTAGTGAAAATGCGAACCTTCTCCTTAAACGGCTCAAACGTGGCGTCTAACGCCTGACGCCAGCGTTTCCATGATTCAAACAGATAAATCCTTTCCGCTAGTGCGGCATTGTCAAAGGCAAAAAGGGCATCAGAACAGCCGATGTCGATGACAATATCCCCCTCTTCTACCTTGAAATCAGCGTCAACATACGCATGGGGAGATTTCATGCGTCTTCCCGTGCCCAGTAACCCCTCGTCTTCCACATAATACCTATAGAATCGTTCCGTCTCTTCTATGCCCTGGTCTCGCGGTCCGTAGAATCTCCTGCCCTTGTGGACGACATACGGCAATCGTTTTTTCTCGTCCCAACCGCTCTCGATCGCGACTGGTACCTGGTCCCGATAGGGATATGGCAGCATAATAGGCTCGTCGGGCGAGAATTCCTTCAGGTTCTCGATTTCCTGCAGATACTCACCCGCGTTGCGGTCAGGAAGTCCCATGGCAAGATTTCGCAAAAGAAGTCGTCGGCTCCTCTCATCGTCTTGACTTAGAAACCTCACAAGACGATAACAGCTCTCCAACGGATGCAAGAACACCTGCCTCAAGTAAGCATTGGTTTGCGGGTCAAATCCACACCTAAGGAATCTACCGAATGACATTCATTTCTCCTTTTCCGTAGTTTATCATATTCTCCGCGACGTCCCGTTGTTCAGGGGAAGTGCGGCTTTGGCCAAGGAATGGGTTCTTGCGGCCGCTTTTCGCCATCACGTAATAGTTTGAAGTGGTCATAGATTCCTTTTTCTTCCAGTCGATGGAGGGCCCGTGCGGATGCCTCATACTTTTTCTCGTCGACGCGCAGACCTTCTAGATGCTCTGGCCAGGTCAGCAGGTTCATTCGCAACGCTTCGTTACGCTCTGCGAACATTGGCCATCCTATGACGAAAACGAAAATGTCCAAAGCGAGAAAACCAGCGAGCAAAAGCGGCACGCACTTGCGCAAAAGGCAAGACACCTTGCCTTCCAGCGAAAGAAGAAGTCCGACAACAGACACGAATAGACATGCCGTTATGATATAGTATCGGAACGAGAGAGCAGCATGCGGGTCAGATGCACGGAAGAACACACCTGCCGCCGCGACACCAACGCAATAGAGCATAAAGAAGAACACCGGCCTCATGCGCGCAGGGAGGCAGGGGAAATGCCATGTGACGTATGCCACACCAGCTAGTACAAGGCAACCACAAATCAGCGCGATAGGATAAATTGGCACAAGATTTCCAGCAAATGCGATTACATACAACAACCTGTCAAGGCATGAGGCTGAGGCTACAGCAACATTTTCTGCTCCCCGCGCGAATCCCCGAAAATACAGCACAAATGTTCCCGCCATGCATGCAAGCACGCCAAAAGCACGATATGGCACGCGTTGCTTGACATGCCCAATCAACGTCCGCCACGAATGGCACTCCGTAGGCGGGACCACCGACATGAGCAAGAAAACCATCAGCACCGCTAATCCCTGCGCGCTTGTAAGAATAGAGAGAAAAGCGCAAACCCATGCCAAAAACAGCGTGTGCCGACTGGACGCCCCGGAATACAGAATGATCGCAAGAAAGGCCCACATCAGCACCCCAAAATTTTCAAGTGCCGTCAGAGCCCAAAACGCGTTGTCAAAGTTCAACATCGAGAACAAATGCCAACTTGCTGCAGCCAGAATCGCAAATCCCAGTCGCCGACCGAACTGCTTGAGATAAAAGTATACGAAGAAAGCAAATATCACAACCAACTGCATACTGCCCAAAATCATGCACGCCTTGAAATTCACCTTGCCTGTTACGGCGACCATAGACTCAAGAAACAAACGTACAGTAACGATCCGATGTTCATTGTGGAAATCAAAAAGATGTTGCATCCGTTCTGCAAACGGCCATCTAAGGTAACGTACGATCGCATCGTAATCATCCCAATACGGGACATTCACGGCCAATGCAATTATTGCCCCCAAAAGCATTAGAGCTGGCAATACAATTACAGACGCCCAAGCGACAACCTTTATTCGAGAACAAGTTGCCTTCTCCATCTCATTTGCGCTATTCATAAGCCCCTTTGTCTGACATAAGATTCAAGGTCGATTTGCCATGAACCCCAAATGGCAAGATTGATTCTATTGGCACCGAAACCAATCCCCCCAAGTTATCAAATGAGAAACGGAAAGCCTGATTTTCTGTCGGAAACTTGAACTTCCACCAAGTCGTCGGCAAGAGCTTCAACAACGTCGTATAATAGAAATCCTCACCCAAATACGGAGAATCCTCCTTGAATATATGTCGAAAGAACGAGAACCACTTCCGCGACGCATATTCGCAGAGCCGCCGCGATCGAAGCGAGAATCCGCCGTTGAACGACCCCAATCCTAACGCATAGAGAACCTTTCGCTTCCACCCGTCACTAATGATCGGCGCGCCCCAGAAGTCGGCCTTACCGACAAACTCCTCCAATCCAGGGCGGACGGGGTAGCCGTCGTCCTGTATAATCAGCACGTATGGCGTGGTGAAGCGCGTATAGAGCTTCTTGATGCAATCCATCGACATCGTCTTGATGTTCCCCGGCACCAGTGACGGTTCTATCTGCAACTCAACGTTCGGATGATCTGCAACAAAAGACTCAACCGCCGTAAAAAGATGGCTAGCCACGATCACAGTCTTCAATTCCCCACAGCTCTTCCACGTCCTCTCGATCGACGCAACGATCCTGGCGAAAGCCTCTGTTTCCCGTCCAAGGAACGGGAATGTGTAAACCAAGATCGTAACATCCGAATCAAGCATGTCCAAGACCACTATGCAATAATTAGAAAGGTTACAGGTTCCCTCGAACCGCCGACAAGAATTCCCTAAACGTATAACACTTGCAGACCACCTTGAACAGTTCCGTATCTGAAATGACACGCATGGCCTGGACGCTTTTTCTCACCTGCATGACTTGCGGCTGGAGCCTCTTTAACTCCTTCTTCGCCCACCGGTGTGCCCGCCAAGCGACACCCTTACCTCTGAGTAATTGGAGCAAAGACTGTGCAAGGCATACGAGTTCAAATAGCGGACGGATCGTCAGACGTCCACGCAAGCCAAAACATGTCGCGAATGAGAAGCGGATGTTACGATAGAATTTGCGAAGAACCTCTTCACGATCACAGAACTTGCCTATTGTCGCGCTATGCGCATGTTCTACAATCGGCGTTGGCACATACCACACCTCCCACCCTGCCAGCCACGCGCGGTGGCAGAAATCTACCTCCTCATAGTAGAGGTGGAAGAATTCGTGAAACAACAGCCCCGTCGATTCAACAGCAGCGCGACGGATCATAAACATTGCACCATATGCTGCAAAGCACCTGCGGGCGCTCTTCGCCACCGGATCATCCGCAGGCTTTAGCCAACCTACCGCCTTTGTAGTACCCAATGGCGTTAGATATCCACCACACCCGTTCAAGGTGCCGTCGACGTTAGGTTGTCCGTTCTTAATGACAAGTGTGCCCTGAACGATTCCCGCCTTGGGATGGGAATCCATAAATGCGAGCATCGCGGTGAACGGCTCTTCGTAAAAGACGATGTCGGAGTTGACGAGGACAGGGAACTCCTTTGTGCAGAACTGCCAACCGAAATTGTTGGCCCCAGCAAAACCGCCGTTCTGGGGCATCACGGCAAATTTCACGCCATCGGCCGCGTAAGAGGCTGCCAGTTCGGCCGTTGCCGGATCACCTGCTGCGTCGTCGACGATGACTGTCTCAGGCAATACACCACCAAAGGCCGCACGTAGCGAGTCCACGCAACGTTTCACCAGTTCCGCGTTTTTATATGAAGTGATGAGAACGGAGATTCTGTCGATGGTCTTCATTGAAATGTGTCGGCTTGTGGGAAGAAGTCTGTCTTTGCGTAGTTCCAGATCTTGTATTCGTCAATCAGGAACGGAGACTTCGTTGTGTTTTCTGCGCCATGTACTGGATCGTAGGTGATGCCGAGAATATACGGCGTTTCGGACGGCGTCCGAAACAAATGCGCGGGAACGGACTGGACTTCCACGCTTGTAACCAGCTTGCCGTCAACAAGCAACGCTGCCTTGGGCGCTTGAGGCAAGTCGAGTATGCCGTTTTTGTCCCATACCACTGCGTAGTGATGCCAGTCCCGCCAATTCCCTGCGGGGAAAAGCTCGGCATAACGCAAATATCGCATACCACTTATACTGGACTTGGCTCCAAACCATGAACTGAGCGTAAAACCGGAGTTGCCGGTTCCATCGTTTGATCCGACATCTACCCAGCTTGCGAGTTCATGCGTATCCGCAAAAGTTATCGCAAGGAGCCTGGGGTCGCCCCCTGTCCCGACAGCAGGATTCGGCTTGAGTATCTTCGCCCAGAACTCGATGCAGCCGGAGTCCTTGATGAATCCGACGGGGAACTCAAAGGCCGCATGTTTGGTGAATGGCATTGCCAGAAGCGCCTTGCCAAATTTGCCATCCTCGAAACGTCCCGTCATGAACGTTCCAGCAGGACCAATGGCCGGAGAGGTGATTGACGCCTCGTCGTCGAACGTGCAATAGAAAATGAGGCCGTCTGAGGCTCCTCCATTCGCGGTGACGGGTCTTTTTGAAAGGGAGACCGAACGGATATTCCCACAAGGTATCTTGAGTTCGCCAAGCAGCGACTTGATGGTAAATGACGGGTTGATGATCGTCATACCGAAACGATCGCCGCATGCAAGCTCAACCTTAGCCTCCCCGTTCGTGCTGGTGAAGTTGACAGTTTTTACGATACCGACGTCAAGTACAAGCTCCTTGGCAAAGATCGTCGTCCCCTTCACCTTGTCCGTCAGGAACTCACCCTTGACAGTCGAGCCGTCCTTGAGTAATGCCGTCGCCGACACGGCAGGCCTGGCGCCTGCAAGTGCCGCACACGCAGCTACTACGACTGCCGTCAATACAATTCGCCTGATCATGAGGTATGTTCTCCGTTTCCTGTCTGCCTCGTGGCATTTAGTATATCATAAAACTTGCAGAGTGGCGGTCTCCGACCTTTTATTGCATAAACAACGCTTCGTAGCGGGCGGTGAGATAGACCTTGTAGAATGTACGCTGGAGGTCCGTGAGGAACGGTACGCCGTCGATGAACGAGCCGATGGCGGTAAGGTCGATGCGGGGCGCGATGCGCGCAAGGGAGGGTGCGAGGAGGTCGTCCGCATGGCGGCGAAAGAAATCGACGTAGCCGATCTTCTTGCCCTTCTCCTTCAGCGCGGAGGCGGGGAAGTTGTAGATGCGCGCGTCGCGCTCGGCCTTGTCGTCGATGACGCGGCGCATGACCTCGTCGTCCGCCTGCGGAAGGAGGCAACTGCCGAAGTCAAACGCCGGGGCGATTTCCGCCTTGTTCGTTGCAGGATCAACTAGGAAACCCCAGTTCCCGTTGTGCCGGTCGAAGTTGCCGAGCAGCGCATCGACCACGAACATGTCCCAGAAATGCGCCTTGAGGGACACGGGATCGACGAACGCCTGCAGGTCGATCGTCTCCAGCACGTCGTTGAGTTCCGTTCCCATTCCGCCCGTTTCCGAATCGATCACCGTGTTCTTGATGGAACAGAAATCGTAGAGTATCTTTCCGCATGCCGTGAAATCACGGCAGCCGCAGACGACCTTCGTCTTGCCGTTCTTGAACGTGCCGAGGCGCGTCTCATGCGCCTTGA
>JAEEGH010022129.1_pt1 | contig 13070 bp, 10 predicted proteins | sample 9134181 | NCBI WGS metagenome assembly JAEEGH01 (sample SAMN16246544, study PRJNA631951) | gut metagenome | biome: gut microbiome; feature: rumen; material: DP-attached | host: Bos | place: Iran: Karaj | collected 2018-10 | reverse complement strand
GCGTATGTATTCCAAAGTGTTCCAAGGAACTTTCTCTGGCCTTCCATAACTGCATTCTCACCAAATCTCTTTGGAATCCATGGTGCTGAAGATGTGTAGAAGTACCATCTGATTGCATCTGCTCCCATTTTCTCAAGTGCGTCAAATGGATCAACAGCATTGCCCTTAGACTTAGACATCTTCTGTCCGTTTTCATCCTGAACATGACCAAGTACGATAACGTTCTCGTATGGTGCCTTATTGAAGAGGAGTGTTGATTCTGCCATAAGTGAGTAGAACCATCCACGTGTCTGGTCAACAGCCTCAGAAATGAACTTAGCTGGGAACTGCTGCTCAAATACCTCTTTGTTCTCGAATGGATAATGGTGCTGAGCAAATGGCATAGCACCTGAATCGAACCAGCAGTCGATAACTTCTGGTACACGCTTCATTGTGCCCTTACACTCAGGACATGTGCATGTAACCTCATCGATGTATGGACGGTGAAGCTCGATTGTCTCTGCGTCAGCACGTCCTGAAAGCTCTGCTAATTCCTTGCGGCTACCGATTGAAATCTGCTTGCCACAGTCTGGACACTCCCAGATGTTGAGTGGAGTTCCCCAGTAACGGTTACGAGAGATACCCCAGTCCTGAACGTTCTCAAGCCAATCGCCGAAACGTCCCTTACCGATAGATTCTGGAATCCAGTTTACAGTGTTATTATTCCTAATCAGGTCATCCTTAACTTCTGTCATCTTGATGAACCATGACTCTCTAGCATAGTAGATAAGTGGAGTGTCGCATCTCCAGCAGTGTGGATACTCATGCTCAAACTTAGGTGCTTCGAAAAGCTTGCCTTCAGCATCAAGATCCTTAAGTACGTTTGGATCTGCATCCTTAACAAACTGACCAGCATATGGTGTCTCAGCTGTAAGCTCACCCTTACCATCTACGAACTGAACAAATGGAAGGTCGTATTTACGTCCAACCTTTGCATCGTCCTCACCAAATGCAGGAGCGATATGTACGATACCAGTACCATCTGACATAGTAACGTATGTATCACATGTAACAAAGTGTGCCTTCTTATGCTGCTTTGTAGCTGCAACCCCAGCGCACTCGAAAAGTGGCTCGTACTCTTTGTACTCAAGGTCTGTACCCTTATATGTCTCAAGTACTTCGTATGCCTTCTCGCCCTCTTCAGCAAGCTTGCCTAATACCTTATCTGCAAGTGCTTCAGCAAGAATATATGTATATCCATCAGCTGCCTTTACGCGGATGTATGTCTCATCTGGGTTAACGCAAAGTGCAAGGTTTGATGGAAGTGTCCAAGGTGTTGTTGTCCAAGCAAGGAAATAAGCATCCTCACCTACGATTTTGAAACGAACGATTGCTGAACGTTCCTTAACTGTCTTGTATCCCTGTGCAACTTCCTGTGCAGAAAGTGGAGTACCACAACGAGGGCAATATGGAACGATTTTGAATCCCTTGTAAAGGAGCTTCTTGTCCCAGATAGTCTTAAGTGCCCACCACTCTGACTCAATGAAATTGTCATCGTATGTGATGTAAGGATTATCCATGTCTGCCCAGAAACCTACTGTGCCAGAGAAATCCTCCCACATTCCTTTATATTTCCATACAGATTCCTTACATTTCTTAATGAAAGGCTCCATACCGTATTCTTCGATTTGTTCTTTACCATTGAGGCCAAGAAGCTTTTCAACTTCAAGCTCTACTGGAAGTCCATGTGTATCCCAACCAGCTTTACGAGGAACGAACTTGCCCTTCATAGTCTGATATCTAGGAATCATGTCCTTGATTGCACGAGTCTCAACATGACCAATGTGAGGCTTACCATTTGCTGTTGGAGGGCCATCATAAAATGTGTATGTCTCTCCCTCTTTTCTTGAATCCATTGATTTCTGGAAGATATCATTTTCCTTCCAGAACTTTTCTACCTGCTTCTCCCTTTCAACGAAGTTCAGGCTTGCGTCTACCTTGTTGTACATATAAAAGTAATTCCTTTCTAGAGGATATCCTTTCTCGTCAGATATCCCTTCTCTTATTTAAATATGCCAAAAAGTGCTAAAAGCACCTCTAACCAAAATTATAATGTATCATCGTTATCCAATGAATGAAGCTCGTCCTCTAAAAGCTGATTCTCATCAAGATAATTGTCAAAGTAATCTTCATCGTACTCTTCGTAGTACTGAATGAGGTCTTCACTTGCGTCATAAATATTTGCAATGTTTGCAATAATAAATCCATAGCAAGCTCCGCAAAGAACAACACTGAGAACTGATGTGATGATACCTGCAATTGCAAGGCCCTGGCTACCCTTTTGTCCCTTTGCCTGTGATAAATAAATACCTCCCAGAATGATTGAAACCAAGGCTAGTAAAATATTAAAGAATGATAAAAATAACAGCATAGCAATAATGCCTAACACCAGTGATGCTATAGCCAAGCCATTATCTGCCTTTTTAGGAGGCTGCTGATAATAGTATGCCTGCTGTCTATACTGTTCATTTTCATCTTCAAACATGTAATCGTTACCCATAATATCTCCTAAATTATATAATTAACCTAATCTTAATTATGATAACTGTTTATGCCCTATTTTACAAGCAAAACCAAAAAAACCACCCTTTTTGCAAGGGTGGTAAAAAATCAATGAATTTTATTAGAAATCTGTAAGATTTGCAGCGCGTCTCTCAAGGAATGCACCCATGCCCTCTGCCTTATCGTGTGTAGAGCATGTAATACCAAAGAGATTAGCCTCCATCTCAACTGCATTCTTGATGTCCATATCGTAACCATTGTTGATTGCAGCCTTTGCGATAGAAACAGCGTAGCTTCCCTTTGAAGCAATCTTCTTAGCCATTTCCTTAGCTGTGTTCATAAGCTCTTCCTTAGCAACAACCTTGTTTACAAGACCAATTCTGTATGCCTCGTTTGCATCGATTGAATCGCATGTGAAGATAAGCTCCTTAGCGCGTCCCATACCAACAAGACGAGCAAGTCTCTGTGTGCCACCGAAACCTGGGATAATTCCAAGGCCTGTCTCTGGCTGACCAAATGTAGCATTGTCAGCAGCGATACGAATATCGCAAGCCATAGAGATTTCGCAACCACCGCCAAGCGCAAAGCCGTTAACAGCAGCGATTGTAACCTGTCTCATATTCATAAGCTTAAAGAATGGAACTGAAGCCTTCATACCAAATGCACGAGCCTCAGCTGCTGTGAAGTTAACCATCTCAGAGATGTCTGCTCCAGCAACAAATGACTTGTATGGGTTATCCTTCTTATCAGGACCGCCTGTAAGGATAAGAACCTTTACATCGTCTCTTGCTTCGATTTCTGTTAATGCAACATCAAGCTCATCGAGAGTCTCGCTGTTAAGTGCATTAAGTGCTGCTGGACGAGAGATAGTAAGTACCGCAATCTCATCAGCAACTTCAAGCTTTAAATTGTTAAATTCGCTCATAGTAATCCTCCTCTTTGTAGGGCATTCCCCTTCGATTTTTCATGATTACTATATTAGAGCATTGTTAAAGTTTTGTCAATCATTTTTGTTTCCTATTTTTAATTATTTCTTTCATCTTCTTTTTGTTCTCGTACATAGCAGAATCTGCCCTGTCAAAAACGTCGGAAACAAATCTGTCTTCCTTGCTATATTTCGCCCAGCCAACAGCCATTGTCACGCTATTAGCCTTGTCGTTTCTTTTATTGGCCCTATCAATTTTGCCAAGCCTGTTTTCAATCATTTCATAGTCTTTGCCTTGGGCTATAGCAACAAATTCATCACCACCGATTCTATATACAGGGCTTCTTGCAAAGGCATCGCACAAAATCATACAGCCTTCTTTTATAAAATCATCACCTGCCTGATGTCCCAGTGTGTCGTTAACCTCTTTTAATCCATTTAAATCGCAGATAATAATAGCAAATTTAACTTCTAGTCCCGCCTGTATCTGTGTATTTAAATGATCCTCCTCATCAACGTATGCTCTTTTATTTTTAACACCTGTAAGCTGGTCTTTTGTGGCTCTTTCCTCTGCTTCAATAAGCGAAGTTGCATATTCTCTTTCTTGAACCACTTGCTTTTCGATGTTCATAACACCTACAAGAATGCGTGCTTCGTTATCCTCTTGTATAAGGGTTGCTCTCAGGCACATATGTACAATCTTTTTATCTATCAGGATTCGATACTTATAAGAAAACATACCATCTTCTTCAATTCTTTTCAGAACCGTCTTTTTATCAAAAACTTTAAGAAAATCCTTGATATCATCTGGATGGAATGTATGCCATACATTACGTGCGGTTTCTTCAAAGAAATCCGTTCCTGTCATAGGCAAATTAAGTCTGTTATATTCTTCTGAAGAATCATAGCTGACATAATTATTGGTGACAGGATCAACAGAGTAGATGTTTATAAACTCACCAGACAACGCCATGATACGAGAATAAACTTTTCTCTCTTCCTTAATCTTTTCATAAGCTTCACGCTGTTTCATCTGGTCATCAATATTATTGACACCAATCAGAATATAATTATCGTCTTCTCTGACCTTTACTGCCTTCATGTTGACATATGTAGGTTCACCGTTCAATATACGTCGATAGGTTAGACTAAAAGAACCGTTTTTCTTTAAGCTCTTTATGATTTTTTCCTTTGTAAAGGATTTTTTCATCATATCTATATCTTCAGAACAGATTCTGCTAAAGAAGTTATTCAAAGATTTATTAAAGAAATCCGTTCCTTTCTTTTCAACAGATACATCTCTATTGAGGCCATCGGGATTGTATTCCACAAACTCATCAGTATCCATATTTACATAGAAAAGATTTATATAATCCTCTGATAAAGCTCGCGCTATATAGTTATAGGTCAACGTATCAGCCTGAGTTATTTTATCTCCAATCTGAAGAATTACAACAGCCACTGCGGCAACTTTCGTTACAGGATTTACAGCTACCCTTTGTAACAACAATTGAATCGTCTTTTTATGCCTTGTTCTATCATCAAAGATTACCCTTTTCCCATCTTTAGCACATTTACGTATCGCATTTACGGTATATTCTCCAGTACTATCTTTTGCATTTTCTTTGACTTTGTAGATAAAATCTCTTCCTTCAATTCCGGAATTTGAATATAAGAAATTTCTAAAGGCATGGTTTTCTCTAATTATTTTCAAAACATCCCCATTGCTTTCAACGATTGCAACTGGGAATGTATCAAAATAGTTATCCAAATCTCCATTCTTTCTGGCAAAAGAAATGTCATAGAGATTAATCTTTCCTATAGCTGCATAATACTCAGTTTCTTTTGGATTTTCGAAACCTATGGCTGTACCTTTTTCGTATCTTTCAAGGACCTTGCTAACCGGAATTGGTTTGCAATAATAGAAACCTTGTAGTCTACTACAGCCAATTTCGTTCAAGAAATCCACCTGCTCTTTTGACTCAACGCCTTCCACAACAGTTTCCATGCCAAGTGACATAGCCATTCTGACAAATTCAGTGAGAATGATTCTTGCGCTTTCACTATGAACAATTTGTCTTACAAAGAAAATGTTAATTTTTAAAAGATCAAAATGCATCAACTGAAGAACAGCAGGTGCTGAATCTCCGCTGCCATAATCGTCAAGCCAGATTTGAAATCCCAGCTCTTGTAGTTGTTCCAACTGTGAGAGAATAAAATCATTTCCAGGCTCAATGGTATCCTCCGAAATAGCAATAGCTATCATATGCTTGGAAACATGTGATTTTTCCACTCTGCTTGCAATTTCATCTACCACATCACAGGTATAAAAATCCACCGCTGAAAAATTAACTGCTGTAGGAACAACAAAAAGACCTCGCTTCAGTTGCTCTTCCATTTTTTCCAGTGTTCGATCCAGCGCAAATAAGTCCAGCAAATGGACTTTATTTACTGCCTCCATAGTAGGAACAAAATCGATTGGATTGAGCATACCAAAGACAGGGTCTTCCCATCTAACCAGCGCTTCCTCGCCGCAGACTCTACCATTAGATGTACGAATAATTGGTTGAAAGTACACCTCAATCCAGCCCTCAGAAAGCGCTTTGTCGATATTATCAACAATGTATTTACTTTTATTAAACTCTTCCCCGAATACTCCCATTAAACGTTTAGTCTCCTTTGGATTTCGCCAACCACTTCACGTCCTTTGAATATTATTGCTCCAACAAAAAGGATTACACTGACTAACAGACAAATAATCCAAACCATTGGACAATCTCTTTCTGCAAAATAGAACACAATATAAGGCAAAATTCCAACCACTAGATTAGTAAGAAGATATACCATTGAGTTTCCATTTTTATCAAGCATTGCCAATACAAAATTTGCAATCAGAGTACCCATGATTACAATTGGTGCTACCCATTCGGCAACGACCCATAACTGACCAATATAATATGCTGTAACTCCCAGCATGCCCAAGACAATAAACACAAACAGCGTCATTATTCTTGATGAGCTAATACCTTTTTTGAACAAACGCATGATGCCAAATTCAAAAACAATAAGCCACATGGCCACAATCAAGCTCCAGTGTATATGAGCAAGTGCTGGCCAAAGCTTTACACCAAAGAGAAAATCTACCCCTAAGCTTGCAATTACAATGGTCCAAATGATAAACAATTGAACCTTGTAAAAAAATGATTGTAACTGAAGTGTAGTCTGCTTTGGAAAATAAGGAGCCTCTGCTTCTCCATTTAACTTACTTTGGCATAGTGGGCATTTTTTAAGGTTGCCACCTACCTCTATCTTACAATAAGGACAGTTCTTCATTATCGAATCACCTCCGTTGCATAAACTCTAATGTTGATTCCCTCGTCCGTTAATCCGCGAACCAGATTCTTAATAACCCTGGTGTTGGAATAAGGTGATGATATTCCAAGTGACAAATCCCCATTGTAGCTAGACATTGTTGAGAATAGATTTCCTGAACTGCAAAAAGCGCTGTAGTTTTGAATCTGTTCTGCCACTTCCTTTGGTGGTTTCTGAACTCCCAAATTAGAAAGAACCATTGAAACCTTTTTATCTGTAATCTTTGAGCCATAGCGAACAACCCACTGCTTTATAAAAAGTGGAACTGCTCGAACTGGAGCTACATACTCCATTGTCTCAAAGTTATCCATCTGCTTTTTAATATTTTCTTCTGTAAGATTTGCTTTAAGCTTCTCATCGAATTCCTTAGCCAAATCTTCAAATGAAATCTCCTCATCAAAAACATGCGAAACATTAACATTATTGAAGAAGTTTCTAGATGTCTGACTTGGATAGTAATTTCTAAGGTTTACAGGCATCGACACATTTATAGGAGTCTTGCGCTTTCTAGGAGGCATGTCCTCTTTGATTGCCATCATAAATCTGGCACCGATGTAGCTTGTAAGTGATACACCAAGTTCCTTTGCCTTTGGCAAAAGTTGCTCTGTAGGCATGTGAACCTCGAAAAACTGAAGCTGATCATATGGAAGCTTTAATCCGCCTGGATGATATGCGTACTTAAGAGATGAACCCTTTAGTCCCATGCTTCCAAAGAACTGCTTGTAGCTATCCTGGTTCAAATCATCCTCTGATGCTCCCGAGTGGATAGTTGTCTCCTCGTATCTGCCTGGATATTTAAGCTTTAAATAATCCAAAACAATAATATTTAAAAACTCTAGCGCACCTGTTCCATCTGAAATAGCGTGGAACAAATCTAGATTAATTCTCTTGCCATAATAGGTGACTCTGTAGTGAAGCATTGGTCTGCCAGGAACATAAAGAATCGGACAAACTCTTCCGTGTTCTTCTGTAACAACTGGCTGAATATCTGTGTCCTCCATATAGTGCCAGAAAATGCCTCGGCGAATTCTCACCTGAAACTGTGGTCTTATTTGAATTGCAGAAAGCACTGCTTCCTGAAGTAAATCTGGATCAATATCCTCCCATAATGTACAGCTGACTCTAAGAGTTCGCGTATCTCTCTTAGCTGCCGTAGCAAGAAATACCTTCGCTACGTTGTCAACCTTATACCAATTATCTCTACTCATTCTCTCTCGTCCTTACTCATATATTACATTCGTGACGAACCGTGACAGACGTTTCATAGCTCGCCCAGCCATTGGCAATGGCATCTGCTGATACACATGCCATCCGTCTTTTTCGGTGTCCAGCGTCACCTGTGCGCCAGCCTTGTGAATCTTTTTTGACAGCTGTGCGCTATCCTCATAAAGGATTTCATTTTTGCCCACCATAATAAGGGTTGGTGGAAAATCCTTGAAATCTCCATATAAAGGGCTGTATTTTGCATTAGCCTTATCTGCCTTCACACCTATATAGGCATCTCTCACTCCCTCCACATAATCCTTTGTAAGGATTGGATCCTTATCTTTGCAGGATTCGTAGGATGAAGATGTGGCTGTCATATCCGTCCATGGGCTAAACAACAATATTGCCTTAGGCCCAATTCGACCTTCTTCTATAAGCTTTTGTGTCATACACAATACAAGATTTCCTCCTGCTGAATCTCCTGCAAGAAGAATCTGTTTTGCTCCATAGCCCTGCTGCACAAGATGATTCCATACAACCATTCCATCATCAAGAGCTGCTGGATATTTGTTTTCAGGGGCAAGTCTATACTCGAACGAGACTACAGAAAAGCCTGTGGATATAGCTAATTTTGCTGCAAGAATCCTTGCATAGCCAAGACCGCCGCAAGTATATCCACCGCCATGCGCATATAAAATTATGTAGTTTGGATTATGGGCCAAATCCGGTTTAACCCACTCACAAGAAACGCCCTCTGCAATAAAGCTTTCTACAGTAAATCCGTCATTTGGAGTGGCAAGCTTACTTGCCAATTCCATAGAAGATCTTTGCTTTTTAAGGTCCTCCTGGGTAAGCGATTTACCGCCAATAGAGTTAACTGCTTTGATTGCTTTCATCAAAGGATCGTTCAAATTGATTTTTAGTATAGCCATGTTTCCCCTCTAATTATAACTATGTTTATTATAATTATTCTTTTTTCATTTTTCTACAGTGCACATAAAAACTACACTTATTTCTCACACTTCTGCATAATTCACAGTTTGTTCACATATTAGTCACAATTTGGCACCAAATAAAATATAGCAAATGATACACTTAAATAGAAATGAAAAAGATTCAGTCTTTTTTAGGGGAGGCGCCATATGGATATAGCCGAAATTTCTATGAGTCTAAGTCAAAATCAGTTAATGTCAGCAGTGGGGACTGCTATGCTCGGCAAGACTTTAGATCTTGTAGAAGGACAGGGTCAGGCGCTAGCAGAGAGTATGAGTATGAATACTCCTTCACTAGAGAGCTTGGTCTATCCCACTTCCGGCACCATGATAGATGTGCGCGTATGAGTTAATTTAATGTATTTGGTGTTTTTATTAAAGCTGGTACGATGGTACCAGCTATTTGTTTGCAGAGTATTTAGTTACATGCATTAACCTATTTCTATTATTCCACACCATCGGTTAGCAATTCACAAATACTATTTTTATTTTGCATTCTTTATTCACATATTTTCCATTGTTCCTTCAGAAATTGATTGTATTATAATTACATCGCAAGACAGAAGCGATGAACCATTTTTTTCATAACATTATTCTCCCTTTTTAAAAAAGACGCCCCGCCGGCGTCTTTTTTACTGCTTAAAAACAAGATTTTCTTTCTATTACTTTTGGCTCCAATAATATGTGAGCTTCTTTTTTCGAGATACTTCCATCGATAAGCCCCAATAATGTCTGGGCAGCTTTCTTGCCTAATTCCTCCTGAGGATGGGCAATTGTGGTGATACCTTTGCTGTGTGCAAGTAAGGAATTATCAAATCCCGTAACTGAAATATCATGAGGCACATTTCTACCTATATTGGTCAAGCCCTTAATTACATCTGCAGCAATCTCATCGTTGTAGCAAACTACTCCATGACAAGGAATTCCATTTTCAAAAATCCTGAGAAGCCCTTCCATAGGCTTTGTAGTTTTGTCCTTTGTGTGATACCACACAACTAAATCCGGATCATAGGCTACGCCTGCAGAAGCCAACGCTTTTACATATCCCTTGTGTCGAAGAATACCCTGAGTATCATCTGCCTTGAAAATGCCAGCAATCTGACGATGACCTAAACCAAGCAGATGCTCTGTGATAAGCTTACCGCCTTCCACATCGTCAAGCATTACATAAGGCCGATCCATCATAGCCTCGTAACAGCCCTGAATAAACACATAAGGAATTCCCATGGCATCCATTTGCTCATACAAGACCTGATGCTGGCAGCTAATGGCGCTTTGGCTAGGTTCAATAATCATGCCGTCAATGTTTTTTGATAAAAGCTCCTCCATACACCAAGCCTCACCCTTGCGGGAATTGTTGGTGGTTTTAAGAAGGATACTATATCCATTTTCATCCAGGACCTGATTTATGCCCTGAATTACCCTCGGAAAAATATAATCCGACATGTAAGTTGAAACCACAGCAATATTCTTGCTGTGGCCTCTTTTTGTTTTAGGACGGGCAACAAAAGTTCCGCTTCCATGACGTGCATAAAGATAGCCTTCAGATATAAGCTGACCTATAGCTTTTCGTACTGTCTGTCTACTAACGCCATACTTTGCAGCCAACTCATTTTCTGAAGCAATCTTTTCATCCACCCCATATTTGCCGGAATTAATTGCCTTTTTTATATCTTTAATTATTAGTTCATACTTAGTATTAACCATATTTATAAGTTTTTGATTCGCTCAATAGCTCTAACTGTATTTTCAGCTGAACCAAAGGCAGTAAGTCTAAAGTAGCCCTCACCTGATGGTCCAAAGCCAGCACCTGGTGTTCCAACAATCTGAACATTCTCAAGAAGATAATCAAAGAAATCCCATGAAGTCATGTTGCCAGGTGTTTTTAACCAAATATAAGGAGCGTTAACTCCACCATATACCTGATATCCAGCATCCTTAAGACCTGTGTAAATTGTCTTAGCATTGTTCATGTAGAAGCCAACCTGCTGCTTAATCTGAGCCTGACCTTCTGCAGAGTAAACCGCCTCTCCTGCTCTCTGGATGATGTAAGGTGCTCCGTTGAACTTTGTTCCATGACGGCGAGCCCACATACCGTGAAGTGATACTCCATCATAAACAAGATCCTTTGGAACTACTGTGTAGCCCAAACGAACGCCAGTGAAACCGGCATTCTTTGAGAATGAATGAATCTCGATAGCACAAGTCTTTGCGCCAGAACATTCATAAATTGAATGAGGAACATCTTCCTCTGAAATGTATGCTTCGTATGCTGCATCAAAAATGATGAGACATTTGTTTTTATTTGCATAATCAACCCAAAGCTGAAGCTGACTCTTTGTAAGAGTAGTTCCTGTAGGGTTGTTTGGAAGACATAGATAGATTACATCTGGTGTCTCCTTTGGAAATTCTGGAACGAAATTGTTTTCAGCTGTTGTTGGCATGTAGATAAGATCTGACCATTTACCAAGTGTAGCATCATATGTGCCGCAACGGCCTGCCATAACATTTGAATCAACATAAACTGGATAAACCGGGTCGCAAACTGCGATTTTAACATCTGCAGCAAAAAGCTCCTGTATATCAGCTGAATCAGACTTTGCTCCATCAGATACAAAAATCTCATCTGCTGAAATATCGCAGCCTCTGCTTTGATAGTCATTCTTTGCGATTGTCTCACGAAGGAATGGATATCCTAAATCTGGAGCGTAACCATGGAATGTAGAAGCGCTTCCCATCTCATCAACTGAATCGTGAAGAGCCTTAATCATTGCTGGTGCAATTGGCTGTGTAACATCACCAATACCAAGTCTAATGATATCAGCGTTTGGGTTGGCCTCGTTGTAAGCTGCTACTTTTTTAGCAATTGTAGAAAATAAGTAGCTGCCTGGAAGCTTCTGAAAATTAGTGTTTACTTTGAACATGTTTACCTCCTTGAATACCCTGTATAAACTAGTAAATTAGTGTCCCCCAATCCTTTTGACAATACTGTCGTAGGAAAGATGTCCACCAAAAATATCAAGTGCTGAACCTACAGTGAAGTCCATACTATTATCAGAAAGATAGCTGATAAGCTCGATGTCACTGTAATCGCTGACACCACCTGCATAGGTGACTGGAACTCTTTTATATGCGGCCAATAGTCCAACTAAATCTCTGTCTATGCCGCTTTGTCTGCCCTCAACATCTGCTGCATGAATAAGAAATTCATCACAATAAAATGCAAGCTTATCAAGGAAATTATAAGTGATTATTTCCTCAGTAATCTTCTGCCATCTATCTGTGACAATAAAAAATTTGTCATCTACTCTGGTGCAGGACAAATCCAAAACCAAATGTTCTCGTCCCACCAGCTCGGAAAGATGCTTTAAAGCATCGTAATCTACTCGACCATCATTGAAAACATATGATGTTACGATAATGTGGCTGGCACCGGCCTGAATAAAATCAAGGGCGTTTGTATCATCCACACCGCCACCATACTGCAATCCACCTGGATAAGCTCTCAGGGCCTTTATAGCTTCTTCTTTTGATGCCTCGTATTCCTCAGTTCCCTTTTTATTAAGGTTGATAATGTGTCCCCCCTTAAGACCATCCTGTCGATAAAGATTTGCATAATATGCTGCGTCCTTATCTGCAACAAAATTCTCCTTAGGGCAACCATTTTCCTTCCATAAATCTGAAATTGTAGAGCCTACAATCTGCTTGACCTTTCCATTGTGAATATCAATGCACGGTCTAAATTCCATACTCAAAATCCTCCCGCTGTATTTAGTTCTAAGGCTTTATTTCGCTAAAGCACTAAATTACTTCACAGTATAACTATCTACGCCCTGACTTTCAATAACAGTTTCGTAAAATTTAATTGCGATTTTGAGCAAATATTCGGTATCTTTCACACCTGCAGTCTCAAAAGGAGAATGCATAGCAAGCTGGGCAAGTCCTATATCTACACCATTAATTGACACATGGGCATTAGAAATGTTTCCAAGTGTAGATCCCCCTGGCACATCCGAACGATTTACAAAGGTCTG
>JAEEGH010022128.1_pt1 | contig 13071 bp, 13 predicted proteins | sample 9134181 | NCBI WGS metagenome assembly JAEEGH01 (sample SAMN16246544, study PRJNA631951) | gut metagenome | biome: gut microbiome; feature: rumen; material: DP-attached | host: Bos | place: Iran: Karaj | collected 2018-10 | reverse complement strand
CACCTGAATAATCTCCCGCCGCCGCTTCGCGGTCGGCATGGACGGTCAGCCAGACGCCTTGCGTCCCGTTCGCGGGAACCATGAATTCTCGCGCGGGCAGGAGCGGATCCGGAATCCAGTATTCGGTGTCGCCGTAATCGGTCGCCTCGCTGTATTCATGGGGCTTGATTCGTGGAATGTAGCCGACGCGCTCCCACTTCAATTCGCCTTTCAACGGCTCTCCGGCGGTGTTCTTCAACACAGGAAGCTCCACGTTGACGGCCGGAAGCGGTTTCGGGCCTGCCGTTACAAGTATCTGCGCGCTTTCACGTTCCGCCTTCGCAAGTTCCAGCGAAACGGCCTTCGGGGCATCCGCCGCAGGATATGTCAACGCCGAGATGTTCGTCATGGAATCCGCCGTCCAGACGCGATAGCCGTCTTTCACGGGATTCTCTGGCAACTTGTTCTTCCAGAAGTCCTTAAGATCTTTTTCAATCGTGCTGCTGATAAATTTGCCGTCGTCATCCGTGCGGTTGGCGTCAATGACGAGTTTCGCGGCATTTTTGGGCATATCGACCAGCCAGTCGAATCGTGGTCCCTTGCCGTTTGTTTCCTTCAACATCTTTCCATTCGCATCGACAAGCCGCGCCGTGTAGGAAATGCCACGATGGAAGAAACTGGACTGTATTTTCACGGTGTCCGGACGGATTGGCGCGAACGACTGCAATTCAATGGCGCGCATGCGGATGCCCGGATCGTCCCGCGAAAGTTCGAGATTGTCGAACCACACTTTGCTGTCCGTCGTATTGCGCATGAGGACGAAATATCGGATTTCCGTGATGTTCTTCTTCGGCCAGAAACAGTTGACGGCATACTCCCAGTCATGGGTTCCTGTCGTCCACCAAGCGCTTGCGCCCCAATAGGTTGTGCCGTCTTCGAAGAAAATGTCCAGATAAACGCAATAGTCATGGGAGGACATGACGTTTTCGCATTTGCTCCAACCGCCGTAAACGACGGGATCCATGCTCGGCTTGTCGTATTTGATGACCTGCCGGATACCGAAGGAGCGTTTTTCCCCTGTGTTTTCACCGTAAACGGCCGTTTTCCCTTCTTGCACAACGTCTTGCACAATTTTCAATGGATTGTCCGCGTTGAACGATTCCCAGCCGGGCAGATTGCCATCCGCATCCGTCTCCAGGCTTGGATTAATCAGTTCATTTGCATGCAACAGCATGGCTGACAATAGGATGCATAAAAAGAATCGATGTGGCATGTTTTCCTCTTATTATTTTATTGTTATTGAAAGTCTTATCAGTGGTTTTTCACCCACGCGGCGAGCTGTTCGAAACGGTCGATGGTGTGGTCGTAGAAGGTGAGCCAGTCTTGGCAGAGGGCGCTTTTATGGTCGATAGTGAAGCAGCGATGTTTCGGACAATCCGCCATGCAGAGATTCACATAACGACAGGAGAGGCAGTTCGGATTGTCCGGCCGTTTCTTCTGACCGAAGGATTGAAAATGCGGAGAGGCGAAAATTTCGTGGAGACTGTCCTGCGATACGTTTCCAAGCTTCCATTCCGGAAGGACGTGGAAATCACATGGATAGACGTCGCCATTGTGTTCGATGACCAGATAGTTGCAGCAGTTGCCGCCCATCGGGCAGACGGTGGGGCGGCCTGTGGCGAGACGCGAGACGATGGAATCGAAAAGGCGGATGGAAATGGTCGTGACGTCGTTGGGATACCATGCGTCGAACAGCTGGCAGAGGAAGTCGCCCCATTGGCCGGGCTTCAGGGAGAAGGGCAGGGGGCGGTTGGCGTCGTCGCATTCGACGCATTCGATATATTGATGGTATTTAAAGCCTAACTCCTTCACATAGCGATAGATTTGAGCGGCGTTGCGGCAGTTCGCCTCGGAGACGAGCGTCAGAATGTTCGTCTCGACGTGGTGTTTTTTCAGCCGTTTCAAACCGTTGACGACAGCTGTCTGGCTGCCGCGTCCATCGACGCTTCGGCGGTAGCGGTCATGGATGGCGGCGGGGCCGTCCAGACTGACACCGACAAGGAAGTGATTGTCATGCAGGAACTTGGCCCATTCGTCATTGAGCAGGGTGCCATTCGTCTGGAGGACGTTTTGGACAGTGGACGACTGCGGCTTCAGTTCATTTTGGATTTGGATGGCTTTTTTGTAGAAATCCAGCCCCATCAATGTCGGCTCGCCGCCTTGCCAGGCGAACGTGTATTCGGCTTGCGGACGGTTGAAATAACTTGCAACCATCTGGCGGAGAGTTGTTTCCGACATGCGGCGATGCCCGTCCGGATAGAGGAGGCATTTGCAGGCGTAGAAACAATACTCGCAACGGAGATTGCAATCGCCTCCGGCGGGCTTGACGAGCAATGTGAAATCTGGAAGGTTTTCGGGCATCAGTTAAAAAGCGTTTCCAGAACGCTTTGTGAATGCTGTTTGACGTCTGCGTGGCGGCTGTTGCCGTTGGCGTCCATCGTGACGACGGCCGGGAAGTCCTTCACTTCGAACTGCCAGATGGCTTCTGGGGCGCCGAATTGATCATAGTAATAGACGTTTGGAATATCGACGACCGTGGCGGCGAGAATCTGCGCGGCGCCGCCGACGGCATGCAGGTAGACACAGCCGAACTTTTTGCAGGCTTCAGCGGTTTTCGGCCCCATGCCGCCTTTGCCGATGATGGCCTTCACACCGAAACGTTCGATGAGCGTTGCTTCGTAAGGTTCTTCACGGGAGGAAGTTGTCGGTCCGGCGGCGGTCACGCGCCATTTGCCGGCGGCATCTTTGACGATGACGGGGCCGCAATGGTAGATGACGGCGTTCGTCAGATCGGGGGCGGGCTGTTCAAGTACGGGATGGGAGACGAGATACTGGTGGGCGGCGTCGCGCGCGGTGAAAATCGTGCCTGTGATTTCGACGGCGTCGCCGAGCTTCAGCGAACGGACATCCTCTTCTGTGAATGGAAGGTTGAATTTCATGGGCTATTCGATGTTCATGATTTGTTCGCGGATACGGTTCAGTTCGGTCTTGAGGCTGAGGGCGTAGCCCGCGATATCCATGTCCGCCGTCTTGGCGGAGAGCGTGTTGGCTTCGCGGTTCATCTCCTGCCCGAGAAAATCCAGATTGCGGCCCGGATCGTCATCGCTATCCAGAAGTTGCTCATACTGAACAAGATGGGATTGTAGACGAACGGTCTCCTCCGTGATGTCCGCCTTCTCGACATAGAAAGCGAGCTCCTTGGCGAGGCGTTCGTCGTCGGTCTGCAGTTCGATGCCGAGCGTGGCGATCCGCTCCTGCAGCTTTTTCTTCTGGAGGATGACGGCGTCGTCCGCGCGGGCGGCGATTTTATCGACAAGCTCCTTGAGATTCCGCCCGCGTTGGAGAAGATCCGCCTTCAAACGCTGCCCTTCGGCGACGCGTGTGCGGTCCAGATCGTCCAAAGCGTCCTCCAACGCCTTGGCGGCCAACTTCTTGATATTTTCGCTGTTGTCGGAGGATGAATCGACGATGACGCCCGGAACGAGCAGGATTTCACGGATGGTCGGCGGCTCGATGCAGTTTTCATTGGCGAGGGCGGACAATTCCGTGAAAACGGCGGCGAATTTTTCGTGGTCGATGGATTGCGCGGCGGCCTTCGCTTCAGGATCAAGTTTATAGGACACAACGACTTGCAATGTTCCGCGGGAGAGCTTTTCAATGATAATCTTGCGAAGAGTCGGCTCGATCATGCCGAGTTCGCGCGGAATCGTGAAACGCATATCCACTTGCTTGCGCGAATTGACGGCGGAAACTTCAACGGTGACGTGGTTGCCGCCTTCGTCGGCGGTGGCGCGTCCATAACCAGTCATGCTTTTCATAGTTTTTCTAGGAGGCTAGGAGGCTAGATTTCTAGGGGTTAGAACAGTTCCGGCTGGAAGGGCTGCCCTTCCGCCGGTGGATTGGGACGGTGGCGTTCCGTGGGGACGATGCCGAAGCGGCGTTGAGCCTTGTCCGTGGCGAGACGGCCGTTCGGCGTGCGGATGAGATAGCCTTCCTGTATAAGGTACGGCTCATAGACGTCTTCGATCGTGCTTTCCTCTTCGCCGACGGCGACCGCCAGATTCTTCAGGCCGACGGGATGGCCTTTGAAGCGGACGATGATGGCTTCCAGGATGCGGTTGTCCATTTCGTCCAGACCGTCCGGATCGATGTCGAGCATCGTAAGTGCTTGATCCGCAATGTCCGCCGAAATGACGGACTGCTTTTTGACCTGCGCGAAATCGCGGACCCATTTGATGAGATTGTTGGCGATACGCGGCGTGCCTCTGGAGCGCTTCGCAATGACTTCCAGACCACCTGGTTCTGCTTGAAAGCCAAGCACTTGCGCAGTCCGTTTGAGGATTCGCGATAATTCTTCTGCATTGTAGTAGTCAAGACGGCAGGTCATCGTGAAACGCGAACGGAGCGGCGCGGAGAGTTTGCCCTGACGCGTGGTGGCGCCGATCAACGTGAATTTCGGCAGATTGAGGCGGACGGAGCGCGCTCCGACGCCTTGTTCCAGCATGATGTCGATGACGAAATCCTCCATGGCGGAATAGAGATATTCTTCGATTTGCATGGGAAGGCGGTGTATTTCATCAATGAAAAGAACATCGCCTTCCTTCAAGCCGGTAAGAAGGCCCGCGAGGTCGCCTGGTTTTTCGATGACAGGGCCGGAAGTTGCTTTGATATCGGCACCTACGTTGTTTGCAATGATATTCGCGAGTGTCGTTTTGCCAAGGCCGGGAGGGCCGCAGAGGAGGATGTGTGCCAATGGTTCATTGCGGGATTTGGCGGCCTCCGTCATGATTTGGAGGCGTTCCTTGACGCGATCCTGCCCGGGAAAGTCTTCGAACCGTTGCGGCCGCAACGGCGTCTCGAAGGATTCTTCGCGGGCGTTCAGTTCGGATGTGATGAAGCGTTCGGATGGCATGCGTGGAAATTATGAGTTGAGGGCGGAGAGCGCCTTTCGGATGAGAGATTCCGCGGATGGGACGGAGGGGGCGGCCTCTTCGACAAGCTTGAGAACAACCTTGGAAGCCGCATCTTTCTTGAAGCCAAGGGTTTCCAGAGCCAGAATGGCATCCTGCGCTTCTTGCGGAACGTCTTTGACAGCGGCAGGCGTGATGGTAGATGCGCTAACGGCGGTGATGTGCGTCACTTTGTCTTTTAGTTCAACGACCATTCGTTCCGCCGTGCGTTTTCCGACGCCGGAGATCTTCGAAAGAAGCTTGATGTCCGCCGCCATAATGGCAGATGCGAAGTCCGAGACGGGCATGGAGCTCAACACGCTGAGGGCGACTTTCGGGCCGACGCCATTGACTTCCGCCGTCAGCATATTGAACAGTGCTTTCTCCGCATCTGTATAGAATGCAAATAGTTGGATATCATCCTGTCGAACGGCCATGACGGTCTTCAACGTGACTTTCTGGCCTTGCGGCGGAAGTTTGTCAAACGTGGAGAGCGGAATCGAAAGGTCATATCCGACGCCATTGACGTCTAGAATGACACTTGTGAAATTCGCCTCGACGACGATACCTGTGAGTTGCGCGATCATAACGGCTTATGCCTATGGCTTATGGCTTAAGATGTGGGAGGGTCACGATTCTGCGTGACCGGACGCGCTGGAGCGCGTCCCTCCCTAATGGCTTGATGGACAATGCTAAAAAATAGCACGTCTTTGCATCAAGCCAAATAACGCGATTGAAAATCCCTTAATATGTTCTCTGGAGGGCGACGACGACGCCTTGGATGGAGAGCTTGTCCAGCGGATAGAAACGGGACTTGAAGTCCTTGTTGGCGGGGCGGAGTTCCCACTGTCCGTCTGTGATGTAGAGGGATTTGACGGTGGTTTCGCCGCCGTCCACGAGAGCGATGACGATGTCTCCGATGGAGGCTTCATTGGTCTGTTTGGCGATGACGACGTCTCCGTCCAGAATGCCGAGATCCCGCATGGATTCGCCATGGACCATGAGTCCGAACAACTTATGACCGCCGATGCCTTTCGGGAGGAGGCTGGGATCCAGCGTGACTTTCCGTTCGATGTTCTCTTCCGCGAGGAGCGGGACGCCGGCGGAGATGCGGCCAAGAATCGGAATGCTGAGGGAGAGGGAGAAATGTTTCGGACGGTCCGTGTTGAGAAGCGTCAGGCTGCGGGCTTTGGAGGAACGGTTGACGTAGCCTTTTCTCTGGAGCGAACGAACGTGGGCGAAGGCGGTGGCGGACTTGATGTCAAAATGCGTGCTGATTTCATAGATGGTCGGCGCCATGCCTTCCTGCCGTGTGAATTCGGAGATGAAATCCAGAATTTCCTGTTGTTTGTCTGTCAGTCCCTTCATGTGAGGTGTCCTCCTTGAGAAGTGTTTATTGGTTATAAAAAGGTAAAATAGGCAATCAATCTTCAATATGATAGCCTAATTTCCATGGATTGCAAGTTTATTCTTAAAAAAAATAGTGATAATTTTTCAGTTATTTTGTAATGAAATACATTGTCATGGCATGAAAAATAGGAATTTTTCCAAATACAATATATATTTATATTGATTGAATAGCGTTTAGGAATGTCCCTAGGCTTTGCCTAGGGGGATTCACATAACGCCTCTTCGAGGCTGATAAGGTTTTCAACTGATTTTTATGAAGTGTTTTTTGTCCATCTTATGCCTGTTCGCGCTGATTGGCGTGGTGGACGCGGATGAAAAGGCGCCGTTGGGCGACGAAATCCGCGTCGGCCAGCTGGTGAGCGGCGGCGGTTTGTACCGCAGTTTCTATCCAAACGCGTTGCCGTCGTTGCTGCGTCATATCCGCAAGACGACATCGGCGAACGTTTCGGACGACGTCGTGATGCTGACGAGTTTTGCAGACGAACGGCTGTTTTCGCTGCCGTTCGTCTATGTAAATTTCGCTGATCGAGAGGATTGGACATTCACACCGGAGGAGACGGAAAATCTGCGCGGCTATTTGGAGCGCGGAGGTTTCATCTACGTCGATGCGGGCATTACGGCGGCGTTTCTGCGGGAGCGGCCAGAGCTCGGGCAGCACCACAGCTATGCGGAATGGGAGGCCACGCCGGAGCTGAAGGAGGCATTCAAGCCTGTATTCCCAAACCATGAATTCCAGACACTTAGACGTTCGGATCCGCTGTACAGGACGTTCTATGCAGGCCTTCCGGACACGTCGCTTCTGCCGGACACGGTGAAATCATACACGGAAAAAGAAAAATGGCCGGATGGGACGTATGCGACGGCGGTTCTCCGCGTGAAAGGTCGTGTGGCGGTTTTGGCGACGCCGATTGTCTCAATGGGATGGGGGAAAAACAGTTTGGATCAATGGGACTCGACAATTCGCTTCCGTGTTTTGGAAGACACGAAAGGGCTGTCGTCATATTTGGAAAACGCGTCGTACGGTGGTGAGCGTTTCGAAGTGGCGCGTGAAGATGGCGGAAAGGATGTTATCTACTGCCAGGAGCAGGCAATGCCGTCATGGGCGAATGAGCCAGGCGGCAAATGGCGTGTGTTCCGTTATTACGGAAGCCGTGAAATAAGTGACTTCGCCCATACGTTTTATACACAGTTCGGGACGAACATCATCCTCTATGCGCTGACGCATTGACGGTGAGAATCGTCTGAAGTTGTTGATATCAAGGAAGATAATGAAAATCATTTTAGCACCGGATTCATTCAAAGACAGTCTCAGCGGCATCGACGTATGTTCGATACTGGCGGAGGCGGCGCGCCGCGAACTGGGCGATGTCGAAATCCGCTGCTTCCCGATGGGCGACGGCGGCGAAGGCACGCTGGATGCGGTACTTGCGGCGACCAATGGTCGCCGTGAAACGCTGTTGGTCCGCGATCCATTGGGCCGCCCTGTGGAGGCGGCCTATGCATCGCTCCCCAACGGCGAGGCGTTCGTGGAAATGGCGCAAGCCAGCGGATTGGAACGTCTGTCGAAGGATGAGCGAAATCCTTTGCTGACATCCACTTACGGAACTGGCCAATTGATTTTGGCGGCATTGGCCGCAGGTTGCCGGAAGATCACGGTTGGCATCGGCGGCAGCGCGACGACGGACGGCGGCGCAGGCATGGCCGTTGCGTTGGGGGCGCGCCTTGTGACGGCGGACGGTCGTGAGCTGGACGGTCGCGGCGGCGATTTACGGAAAATCGCCCGCGTGGAGTTGGACGGTTTGGATAAACGATTGAAAACGTGTGTCTTCCGTGTCGCAAGTGACGTGACGAATCCGCTTTGCGGCGAACGTGGTGCGGCGGCCGTTTTCGGCCCGCAGAAAGGCGCTACGCCGCAAATGGTTACAGAATTGGATGCGGGTCTTTCGCATTGGGCGGAACTGCTGGCTGGCGGCGAAGCAAACGCCCGCGAAAAAGGCGACGGCGCGGCGGGTGGCCTCGGCTTCGGTTTGCGGATCTTGTGCGGTGCGACGATGACGTCCGGAGCGAAACTGGTGGCGGAGCTGACAGGACTTCCGGACGCCATGGACGGCGCGGATGTCGTCGTGACCGGTGAAGGGCGGACGGATGAGCAGACGCTATGCGGGAAGCTTCCCGCCGTTGTAGCGTCCTATGCCCATGCGCATGGCGTTCGCTGTGTGTTGATTTCAGGAGCTTTAGAGGGGGATATTCACGCGTTGCGCGGCGTGTTTGACGCATGCTTCGGCTGCGTGTCCAAAATCTGTTCATTGGAAGAGGCGCTACGGAATGCGCGGCAATCGCTGTCATCCGTTGCGGAATCTGTATTTTCTTTATTGAGAAAGGGTTGAATCGTGCGACCGTCAGTCAATCACACAAAACGAAGCAAGGAGATTTTGAAAAAGTCGCTGAAGCTCATAGCCGAACGCGGCTATGGGGACGTGACGTATCAGCAGATTGCGGATGCTACGGGCCTCGGGCGGACGACGCTGTATAAATACTTCAAAAACAAACGGGAGATTTTCGATAAAGCGTTGAAAATGCTTGTGGAAGAGCTTGGTGTCGATTTTGAGAACGGCGTGAAGGAGCATCCTGACCTAAGCGTCGTGGAGAAAATCCGCCTGATCATGATGCAGCTGATCGACATGATGTTCACATCGCCGCAATTGATGCAGACGGTTGAGGAGTATCTGATTGGATTGCGGCGAAGCGGCGAGCCGACGAGTAAGCGTGTCCGTCTCCATACGATCGGTTTCTATCGTGTCTTGGCGCGTCTTGTGCGGGAGGGCATCAACAACGGCGAACTGCGGCAGATGGACTGCCTGATGGCGACGGAGGAGCTCTATGCGCTTTTGGAGACGGTGACACTTCGCATAACGCTGCTGGAAAGCGTTAAGCGTGAGCAGTTAATAGACCTGTGCGATTTTGCGTTGGACGGCATGAAGGCCGTCCAACCTGAGGAACATTGATGACGACCGACGAATCCTACATGAAGGAAGCGCTGAAGGAGGCGCGGAAAGGGTGGGGGCTGACCAGCCCGAACCCGATGGTCGGCGCTGTCGTCGTTCGCGACGGCGTAATCGTCGGACGCGGCTACCACCATGGGGCGGGGCTGCCGCACGCCGAGCCGAACGCGTTGGCGGACGCAGACGGAAAAGCATCAGGCGGAACACTTTATGTGACGTTGGAGCCATGCTGTACGTTCGGGCGGACGCCCCCTTGCACGGAGGCGATCAAACGCGCGGGAATACGGCGTGTCGTCGTCGGTTGCACAGATTGCAATCCGAAGCATGCAGGGCGCGGTCTTGCGATTTTGAAAGATGCCGGAATCGACGTAACATCAGGCATTTGTGAAAAGGAATGCTTGGAGTTGAATGCGGCGTTCTTCTGGTGGATTTCGACAGGGCGGCCATACGTCCGCTTGAAAATGGCGATGACATTGGACGGCAAAATCGCGACGGCGGGCGGTGATTCGAAATGGATAACTGGTTCGTCCGCAAGGCGATACGTCCAAAAATTGCGGCGCGGAAGCGACGCGATCATGGTCGGCGGCGAGACGGTTCGGAAGGACGATCCGGAACTGATCGTGAGGGAGCCGAAAGGCTGGAAACGACAGCCTGCGCGGATCGTATGGACATCGAAACCGTCGTTGCCAGATGGCTGCAAGTTGTTGAATGGCAACGGCGGACCAGTGGAATTGGCGAAGCCGATGACACGTGGTGAATGGCTGTCTTTTCTGAAAGGATTGGGCGGCCGCGGGATGATGTCGCTGCTGATGGAAGGCGGTGGCGAACTGGCGGGCTGCGCATTGCAGGCGGGAATCGTCAATGAAATCGACTTTTTCATCGCGCCGAAGATATTGGGGGGGCGTGGAAGCCGCCCAGTGGTTGGTTGGGAGAATCCGTCATCGTTGGCGGAAAGCCTTGCGGCAAAGGATTTAAGAATACGGAGATTCGGTGACGATCTGCTTGTCACAGGGCGGTTGGATTGTGAAAAATAAAGGATAATTAAGGTATTGATAGATGTTTACGGGATTGGTTGAGACAACGGGCACGTTGGCGGGCATGACGCGGACAGGCAAATCCGCCGAACTGCTTGTGCGGTGCGATCTGCCCGTGGCGGAACTTTTGAAAGGCGAAAGCATCGCCGTGAACGGCGTTTGTCTGACGCTGACGGGTTGCGCGAAGGGAGGGCTGTCATTCCATGCGTTGAGCGAGACGCTGAACCGAAGCAATTTGGGGATGAGCGTCGGCCGCAAAGTCAACTTGGAGAGGGCATTGCGACTTGGCGACCGTTTGGGCGGGCATCTCGTGAGCGGTCATATCGACTGCCGTGCGGAAGTACTTGATATCGGGCGTGTTGAGGACGATTATGAGTTGCGTGTCGCGTTACCGTCGGACGTGGCGGGGCAGGTCGTCATGAAAGGAAGCATCGCGGTGAACGGCGTGTCGCTGACGATTGCGTCGTTGTCGCGGTCGGATTTCACGGTTCGGATCATCCCGCACACGTGGGCGGAAACGAATCTGTCCGATCTTCAGCCTGGCGATGTGGTGAATTTGGAGACGGACATGCTCGGCAAATTCGTTTTGCGGCAATTGGAGCTGAAAGGCGATGGCAATGGCGGTGGTGGCGTGACGATGGAGACGCTTTTCAAGGCGGGATTCTAGCCACGCAGGCCGTGGAAGATTGCTTTTAGGCAGTCATGGGTTATGTTTTAAGGTGACAGATTATTGAACGGGAGAGGACGGGACGGACAAGGAGTGTCGGCCAAATGGCAGGTTTGCAATTCAATAAAAAACAATATAGAGTCAAAATCGTCGGTCGGAATCTGGATGATTTGCGTCCGCTATTGAAGATGTTTCCTGTGAAACTGGTTGAAAATGAACCAGATCTGGTGATTTCATATGGCGGCGACGGTTCGCTTTTGGGCGCGGAACGTGATTTTCCGGGCGTGCCGAAATGCCCGATCCGCGACATGCGGCAGAATCCGAAATGCCCACGGCATTCGGACATGACAACGCTGGAGAAACTGTTCAGCGGAGAATTGTCGGAAACGCAACTGGTGAAAATGGTCGCGACGACGAACGACGGAAACACATTGAAGGGAATTAACGACATCGTCCTTTCCAGAAAACTAATCGCGAGCGCGATACGGTATCGGATTTGGGCGAACGGCGAACTCCTTCGGAGCCAAGTGGTTGCGGACAGTCTCGTTGTTTCGACACCATTTGGCAGTACCGGTTATTTCCAAAGCATCACGCATGGCAACTTCCAAGTCGGTTTGGGCGTGGCGTTTAACAACGCGATGGATTTGTACAGCCATGTGATCATTCCGGACAATTCGCAATTGACGGTGGAGCTGTTGCGCGGCCCCGCCGTGCTGGTTGCGGACAATGATCCGCAATCCTTCGAACTGGGCACGGGAAGCCGCCTGAAGATAGGCATCAGCGACGAGCGGACATCCGTCTATGGCCTGGATGTGTTCCGTTGCATGGACTGCTATGATTTGAGGAAGAAAGGCATCAACTGACCACCGCCGACGGCGTTTCTTCCAAAGAAACGTTTTCGGCGATCGTTGCATAACAGAGGGAACAAGATGGAAACAATCATCAGCGGACTGAGCGTCCTCTTCTGGTCGTATCTCATCGGAAGCATACCGAACGGGTATATGATCGGAAAATTCAACGGGTTGGACATCCGCCGCCACGGCAGCAAGAACATCGGGGCAACGAATGTCCGCCGCATTTTGGGCCGCCCATGGGGCATCGCCTGCTTCATATTGGATTTTCTGAAAGGGCTGGTTCCCGTGATGTTCATCGGCCATGTGATTGGCGGCGGCTGGGCCATCGGCGCGGGATACGGCGGTTTGATCGCGGCTATCGGCGCCGTGCTCGGCCATGTGTTTCCGATATGGCTGATGTTCCGCGGCGGCAAAGGCGTGGCGACGAGCCTGGGCGTCGTGTGCGGCCTGGCACCGTTGTCGTTTGTCGTCGGCATATTGTTCTGGTTGTTAAGCTATTACGTCATCTATCGGGGCGTCGTGTCATTTGCAAGCATGGTGGCTGTTTTGATGATGGCGGTTTCCGCGTTGATATTCAAACTGACGGTTTTCGACGACATTTCATGGGTGACGATTTTCCTGCTTTTCTTCCTGGCGATCATCGTCATCATCCGCCATCGCGAAAACATTAAGCGAATTCTGGAAGGAACGGAAAATTCGTTTGTGAAAATCAATAAAAAATAGTGGTCGGGAGGGAGCGATGGTGAAGACGGTTCGGCTTGCATGGCTTGTATTTAGCTTTTGCGTCATGTGTCTTGCGCAACCATCGGGAAAGCTTCCCGCAGGCGTGAAGCGGCTTGACGACGGCAACCTGCAGGTCGGAGACATCATCGTCCGCGTCGCGAAAGGCGAACTGGCCTTCCCCGCGCGTTTTGAATTGCAGGAAGGCGCGTTGGAAGTCATCATCGCGAAACCGAACGGACGCCTGCACGAGACGCTTCTCGTGACGCCGTGCAGCGCGTTGCAAATCCAGACGCTGCTGTATCTGCTGCATGCGGACAACGGCGCGCGGCAACCCGCCAAATTCGGGCGGCGCGGCGACATCGTTGATATCGACATCGAATGGACAAACGACGA
>JAEEGH010022127.1_pt1 | contig 13072 bp, 10 predicted proteins | sample 9134181 | NCBI WGS metagenome assembly JAEEGH01 (sample SAMN16246544, study PRJNA631951) | gut metagenome | biome: gut microbiome; feature: rumen; material: DP-attached | host: Bos | place: Iran: Karaj | collected 2018-10 | reverse complement strand
CTCTCTAAAAATATACTTTTTTTATAAGCGGACGCAGCCGAGTTGATGGTGCAGGTATAGCTCTGTTCACTCTAATATTTTTCAATGTGATAAATTGGACATAAAACACCCACAAAAGACTTGTTTCATACTTATTCAGAACACAAGTCTTTTGTGGGTTTATTTATATCCATTTATCATCATTTCAAAATAAATCGTTCACCTCACTATGCCTACACCTTCAATTCGTCTGCTGTTCTTGCAAAAAAATTGTCTTTACATGAGTAGTAAACCATAAATCCATAAGTTATGGGCACTTATGGATTTTATGCCACTCGCGAAAAAGTATGGTTATTTGTAGAAGCGCATGATTCCGAAGACTTTGCCAAGGATGGTGCAGTCATCTACAATGATGGGATCCATTGTGTCGTTCTCGGGCTGGAGACGGATATGTCCGTTCTCCTTGTAGAATGTCTTGACTGTTGCAGAATCATCGATGAGAGCAACAACCTGATCACCATTTTTAGCTGTATTGCAAACCTGAACAAATACCTGGTCACCATTAAAAATGCCGGCATTGATCATTGAATCACCCTTAACATTTAAAATAAAAGCATCTGATCCCTTAGGACACATACTTGCAGGAATAGGGATATATGAATCAATATTCTCCTCTGCAAGAATAGGAGCACCTGCAGCCACCTGACCTATTACAGGTATGCTGACGATTTCAGTTCTGACCATGTTAAAACCATCATCACAAATCTCAATTGCACGAGGTTTTGTAGGATCCCTTCTGATATATCCATTTTTTTCCAATGTTTCCAAATGAGAGTGAACAGAAGAAGTAGACTTAAGATTAACTGCAGCACAGATATCTCTTACTGAAGGTGGAAATCCTCTTGAAAGAGTTTGCTCTTTAATATAATCCAGTATTTCCTGCTGTTTCTTTGAAATATTCCCTTTAACCATGTGGACCTCCCAAATTTTTTCTAGATTTAGTATAACAAACTTCATATACAAAAGCAAATGTTTGTTCGGAAAATTTGTTCGATTTTTGTTGACAAACAAATGTTTGGTTGCTACTATGTATTTAGAACAGTTGTTCGTAACAAGTGTTCGTAGTGAGAATGGTTAGTAGTGTTTGGGTTATGTATGTGAGGTGTAAAATGAGTGAAGCAATGATGGCTGCAGCAAGTCTCTATAATGATTCAAGATTTTTTAGTCCTAGTGAAGTACGTATCAGAGAAAACAAAAAGCGCAGAGCAAAGATTGTTCGAAAACAGTATATTACCCTTATATCAGTAGTTACTGCTATAATATTTGCGTTTTTCTTCTTTACTTTTTCATTATTATCAGATGCTCAGTCAGACACTTTTGTTCCTGAGTACAAGTATTATAAGACTATAACAGTTCATACTGGGGATACTATCAGTGATATTGCTGTTAGATATTTTGACTCAGATAAATATAAAAATCTTGATCAATATATCTGTGAAATAGAAGATATCAATGGTCTTGGTGATACGTCTCTGGTGATGGCAGGAGAACAACTTATTATTCCATACTATTCAACAGAATATAAATAATTGCGATATGTAAAAAATAAAATCAACGATATCAAATGATATTTATATCGCAATTACAAATTTCTTTTTACATAAACACCCCAATAGTGTAATATATATTCATTGGGGGTTTTTATGAAATTATCCAGTTTACTTTGTTATAATTCAATAGTTATTCAGTGCCATGACAATCCTGATGCAGATGCTATCTGTTCAGGATATGTTCTTTATAGATACTTTTCAGATAAAGGTAAAAAAGTAAGATTTATTTATTCAGGAAATTTTGAAATTTCTAAGAGTAATCTTGTATATCTGATAGAAAGACTCCATATTCCAATTGAATATGTTACAAAGCTTAGTTCAAAGCCTGAGCTTCTTCTTATGGCTGATTGCCAGTATGGTGAGGGCAATGTTCATAAATTTTCAGCGCAGAATGTAGCGGTGATCGATCATCATCAGGTATCAACCACACTGCCAAAGCTTAATGAAGTAAGAAGTAATCTTGGTAGTTGTTGCACTGCTATATGGTATCTTCTTAAGCTTGAGGAAGAGGAAGACTTTTTTGATAAAAAGATAAGTACAGCCCTTTATTATGGTCTGTACTCAGATACCAACGCATTTTCTGAAATATCTCATCCTTTGGATCGAGACATGATAGAAAGTCTGGACTATGACAAGAGCCTTATTTTAAAGCTCAAAAACATGAATCTTACGCTTCATGAAGCAAAGGTTGCAGGAGTTGCAATGCTTGGCATTGAATATCATGAAAATGGTAAATATGCCATATTAAAGAGTGATCCTTGTGACCCTAATATCTTAGGTCTGATAGGAGACTTCATCATTGCAATAGATTCTGTCGATGTTTGCATTGTATATAGTATTTTATCATTTGGTGTAAAGTTCTCAATTAGGAGCTGTTCCAAGGAAACAAGGGCAGATGAACTAGCTTCCTTCCTTGCAAATAAAATAGGTTCCGGTGGTGGCCATGTTGAAAAGGCCGGCGGTCTATTAAAAAATGAACTGATAAAAAAGCAGTATCCCGAGTATGTTGAAATAGAAGATATGGCAGCCAGGTATTCTATTTCCAATATACTCAAAGAACGCCTTAATACATATTTTGATGATTGTGATATCATCTATGCAAAAAAGGCATCCATTGATCAAAAGAGTATGAAAAAGTACAGTTCATCAAATCTTGTAGTTGGCGTGATCGATCCTAAAGACTTTGTTGCACCAGGTTCAATGGCTATCATCAGAACACTTTCAGGTGACAAAAACATTGAGATAAAAAATAAGACGATGCTTGTCATTACTGAAAATGGTGATGTTGTCCCGATCACAAATGATAATTATCTTAGCAACTACACAAAAACAAGAAAAAAGTTCAGGCTAAGTACGGATTATAATCCAACAATAAAGATTGCTGACACCGGAAAAACATATGTCTTAATGGATTATGTAAAACCTTTCATATCAACCGGCAAAATGAATATCAAGGCAAAAAAACTAACAAAAATGACAAAATTATTCACTTATTGGGATAATGAGAAATATATGCTCGGTCAGAAGGGTGATTATATCGCAATAAGTCAGGATGATGAGCACAATATCTTTATTATTGATAAGAACCAGTTTAAGAAGACATATGCTTCTGTGAAGTAGAATATCTTTATGCCGCCTATAAAGCTCCGATATTTCAGACAGTAGAAATATCGGGGTATTTTTTTGTTATTTTTTTACATTGAAGTAGCAAAGTAAATAATGTTAATATTTAAAAGCTACTATTTTGAATAATTAATTCAAAGAATTAGCAGTCAAACCAATCTGTTTTTGGGAGTTAAAATGGGGAATTACAGAAAAGCACATTACCGAACCAGAGATGGCCAAAGAATGAGCGCTTCTCAATATAAAAAAAGAAGAAAACTTGAAATATATTTTCATATTGCTTCTTTAGTTTTAATACTTGGTCTTATAACTTCTGGCATTTGTTTTTTAGCATATAAACTCAAGCATAAACCTGTTGAAAATACAGAAGTAGCGCAGGATGCAGCCACTACAGAGCTGACAATTGTAGACACAGTCGTTGAAGATGTAGAAATAGAAGAAGAAAATCCATATTTAAAAGCCTCAGAAGATGCTGATTCTTTTTTTGACGGATATATTGTTGATATTGATTCAGACACAGCTTATATATCAAGTGAAGAAGTTCAAAGCTCATATGGTGTTCTGGTAAATCTTGATACAGGAAAAGCCGTTGCATCAAAGGATGGAAATGTTAAGATTAATCCGGCTTCAATGACTAAGATATTGACTCTTTTGGTTGCTGCCGAGCATATAGATTCACTAGACGGTACATATACAATGACTCAGGAAATAGGCAACTATGTCTTTAGTAAGGATTGTAGTGCTGTAGGGCTAAAAGTCGGCGATGTACAGACTGTAAAAGACATGATGTATGGAACCATACTTCCATCAGGCGCAGATGCAGCTATGATGCTTGCAGAATATGTCGCAGGATCTCAGGAAGCTTTTGTAGAGCTGATGAATGAGAAGCTTGAAGAACTTGGTTTATCAGATACAGCTCATTTCACCAATTGTATTGGAGTCTACGATGAAGACCATTACTGTACACTTACAGATATGGCAATGATCCTCAAAGCCGCTGAAGAAAATGACCTGTGTCATGAAGTATTAAATGCCAGAACCTATACAACATCGCCCACATCTGAACATCCGGAAGGAATCACTATTTCTAACTGGTTCATGAGAAGGATAGAAGATAAGGATATCCATGGCGAAATAATGGGTGCAAAGACTGGATTTGTCAATCAGTCCGGCTGTTGTGGCGCAAGCTATATGATTTCTAACGATGGTACCCATTATATATGTGTAACTGCCGATGCATGGAGTTCCTGGAGATGCATTTATGATCAGGTAGATATCTATCAGACATATACAAGTTAAAATAAAAGCTTTGTCTTAACATTTTTCTAAGACAAAGCTTTTTTAATCTATAATCATCTAAGTCCCTGAAGAAGTGATCTAGAGTCCTTCATTGCTGTATCAGAGGCTTTAGCGTAAATATTTGTTGTCTGAATGCTTTTATGGTTCATTTTTTTCTTAAGAAGCAAAATATTGTTATCACTTGCAGCATAAAAACTCATGGCAAAACTTGATCTTAATTTATGTGGTGATATTATCCTTGCCTTTTCAGGAAGGCAAACAGACACATATTTTTTTACAAGGATCTCAACTGCACGTACTCCAAGGCGATTTCCGGAAGTAGTAGTAAAGGCTGGAAATTTAAGGCTATTTAAACCAAATTTTGCTTTCTGTGATGAAAAATATATTTCAAGATAGTCTCTACATTCATCAGAAAAATATACAATTTGAGTATCGCCACCTTTTCTGGTAACAATAACGCTGCAATCCTCGAGATTGTAATCAATAATATCAGTATCAAGCATCTCAGAAACTCGAAGTCCTGTGTCAAGGAGCAAGATAAACATGGCTGAATCCCGATCAGCGTATATATAATGGACCTTTGCAACAGAATCATGAAGCTTGGTTCCATGGCGAACAGTATCAAGCAAAATCCTCTGTTCATCATTTGTTAAATAAATAACATCCTTTTCAGGAATTTTAATTGTCTTTGTAGCAGCAATCGGATTACGTGATACCTTGCCTGTAGCCACAAAAAAGCCATACATGCTCGAAAGAGATGCACGTTTTCTTTTGACAGTTGATTCCTTATGATTACCGGATAAAGTCGTCAAAAAACGGTTTATATCAAGGATTTCAATATTGGCAATGTCATTGATGGTCAGATCCTTGATTTCCTTGTCACAATATGCAGGAAGAAAATTGACAATATATTCAAGATAAACCTTTATGTCACGACAATATTCAAGCTTTGTAGCATAGTTTTCAACGCGTCCGAAGTTGTAAATAAAGTCACTTACAAAATCAGGCATTTCACTTAATAGTTCATTGATCTTATCCGAATAATTGATTTTATTAGCTGGCATATAAATAACCCCCGAACAAATACCTATATGAATATATCTGATATAGTCTATTATATCACAGAGGCCTCTTTTCGTAAAACTAGAATTTTGCGAAATTGTATATCACTTTCAAATTTACTTCTCTTCCTAATTGCTGTGTTACAACTGCAATAGCGGTAACATCTTCGTGGTATAATATATATATGCGACGTAACAAGACTTTCATCTCATCAAAATATTACACGATGCTGGCAGGAGGCACCTTAACCTCTCTGCTGGTAACTGCGGTACTTATGGCAGATACCTTTATCGCCGGACTGATGCTTGGAGAGGCTGGAGTAGCCGGCGTTAACCTTGTCATGCCTATTTATTCCCTGGCCAGTTTCTTTGCACTTATGTTTTCACTGGGAGCACCAATTCTGTATAACCACCACGTAGGCGCCTTCAAGAAGGAAGAAGCAGACAGGACCTTTGGTACAGGTCTTTTGAACACCATAGTCATCGGCGGAATTTTACTGCTGCTACTGCTGCTTTTTGGAGATTCCTATCTTCGTTTTTATGGCGCAAGTCCTGAAATATACGAAATGGCCAAGGGATATCTTAAGTGGATCAGATTTGTCATTATGCTGACCCCCGTTAATTCCCTGCTTTCAGGCATGGTCTACGCCGACGGAGACGAAACTGTAAGCGCCGTAGCCGATCTTATTTCCGGTGTTGGCAATATCATTTTATCCATTATCCTGTGCCGCATTATGGGCATTGAGGGACTGGGACTAGCTTCTTTTCTAAGTGTTATTGCAGCCTTCCTGACTCTTTTTATCCATTTTGGTAAAAAGAGTAATTCCCTGCGTCTTAATCTCTATTACTCTCCAGACATAGTGAGAAACATAGTCAAATACAGCATTGTAGACTCCAGCACCTACCTGTTCATCGCTATATTTACCTTTGCCTGTAACCGCCTGGTGGTGTATTTCCTTGGTTCAGACATGATCTTCGTAGCTTCTGTGATCATTCTGGTAAAAGAACTTCAGATTCTTTTTGACGGAATTGGCGCAGCCATAACCCCTCTCATTAGCCTTTATCTTGGAGAAGAGACCTACGGCGGCGTTCATGAAATCTGGCATCATGCCAAAAAAACTGAACGTATAGAAAGCGCCCTGGTAACAGGACTTATCCTGATATTTGCACCTTACATCGTTCAGATAATTGGCGTCACAGATCCTCAATACATCCGCATCGCTACTATGGAGCTGCGTTTTCTGTCTCTTAGCATGATATTCACCTGCCGCCTGTATCTGGACTCCTCCTACTACATAGTCGTGGACAAAATCCCTCTGGGAGTGTTTATCTGTGCCCTTAGAGATCTGGTTATTTCCCTGCCCCTGGCAGTCCTTGGTGCATGGATAGGCGGTATAAACGGCATGGGAATTTGCCTGATGCTGGCTCAGCCCATCAGCTATGTAATTTCTGTGCGGTATGTAAAAAGACGCTACGGCAAGGAAAACTATCCTTTGTTTATTGCCGATAAAGAAAACTCCAGAAGATCACTCTTTTACGAACTTGAAATCACCCCTGAAAACGTTATATCTGTGAGGGATAGCATAGGAAAAGACCTGGATCAGAGCGGTTGTTCAAAGAAAACCGTAAACAAAGTAATGTTACTGGTAGAAGAGGCCCTATTGATGATAAGCGAGAACAACCCGCAAAAGCAGGTTCTTGCGGAATGCTCTATTCTCCTGGGCGATAGTCTAAAAGTCATCATCAAGGATGATGGAATTATATTTGATCTGACAAATAGCGATATAAAGGTCGATTCGCTGCGAAGCTACATAATCTCAAATCTTGCTGAAAACATCTCTACCAGAAAAATGCATTTCCTGAGTCTTAGTTACAACCGAAATGTATTTGAAATAAAGCAGAAAGGATGATCATGACATCAACTAATCAGGAAAAGTCCATCAAAAAAAACTTCTACAAGGCCATAAGATTTATGCTGGTGGCTGATATCGTCCAATCTTTGCAGGAAATGATGCTGGATTACTTTATCTCTCAGCACCTTGGAAGCGATGGACTGGCGGCTTTTGGAATCGCCTATCCACTCATCACTGTAATCATGGCGTTGATAGCATGCCCCGTTGCCGGAATACAAGCCATCTGTGCCAGAGACGTCAGTAAAAAAGACATCGAAAAAGCCCGTATGCACTTATGCACAGGTCTTACCTGGTGTTTCTTTATTATGCTATCCTTTGCGCTTATTTGCTGGATCTTCCACTATCCACTAATCACCGCACTGGGAGCTGAAGGCGAATACGCTCATTTGAGAGACGCAAGTACCCAGGCTATTCTTGTGAGTACTCTGTGCGGTCCTTTCTTAGGGGTACTCATAATCCTGCTTACAAATCTGATTTTTAATGAAAACAGGAAGATTTCCGTATTCCTGGGCCTCTTTTCTATTGCCGTACATATTATAATAACTAGTGTTATTTCAAGCATCGTGCCTACAATGGCGGGCATTTGGGGCGGTTATGCCCTGAGCCTTGCAATATCTGATCTTCTGATCTTTCTGTATCTTCGTATCAGTCATAAAACGCCGGATTCCATGTTTTACCACCTTCGCCCTATGTTCAAGTTTGGTGATGTTAAGGATTCCCTTAAAACCGGCCTTCCTGAGATGCTTTGCTGGGCCTATTACATTCTGTCTGCCGCACTGCGCAATGGCCTTGTCATCCGCATCGGTAATAAGGCTGCTCTGGCAGCGGTAACTCTTAGTGATGGTGCAGAATTTGGTGAGCTTGTAATGACCGCAGTATTTTACGCAGTTCTGGTTACGATAGGCGAGGCCTACGGCAGCCATGACAAGGAAAAATATCACGCCTATATCAGCACTGTCGCTAAAAGCGTTTTAAAGATTGCTATAATTGGCGGAATTATCTTCATGCTCACAGCATGGCCTATTTTGAATATCTTTATTGAAGAAGGTGAAAGTCAGGAAGTTTTCAACATTGCCCTGAAAATCCTGATAATTTACGGCTTCAACTTTATCTTTTACATTATCACCAGTATGTTCAGCAGTTTGTATGAAACTATCGGACTTCTGAAATATGCCCACCTGAACTATCTCCTAGAGGTGGTATTCTACGCAGTGCTGATGGTGACTTTAGGCTTTAGTATTGGCGTTGACGGCATCTGGTATGCACAGCCTATAGCTGAGATTCTGCTGCTATTCTTCAATTTGTGGCTGGTTTGGAAAAGCTGCGGACATTTCCCACGGAAATTTGCAGATTTTGGCTTTGATCGGGAAATATTTGAATTTGAGCAAGGATAATTATGACTTTTTGCAGGAGGTAATGCTTGACTACTTTATCTCCCGGAAGCTGGGTCGTGATGGGCTTGCAGCCTTTGCCGGCTGCAGCTTTCATTTTATGCACATACCAATACGTTCTTACCATGTTGCTTCCCGTAATACATTCGCTCGTCAGCAACCTTGATTATTTCCTCAGGTTCAACGTATTTCTGGCTGTATTCTTCAAGTCCAATTGTAATAGTTACATTTATTCGTTTGTTATAAAACTTCGTCGGAGTTGACTCTATTATCTTCCTTATATTGTCCAGTTTCTTCCGGGCAGTGTTGAAGCTGTATTCATTGAGGAGTATTACCATCTCCTCCCCGCCCCATCTGCAGATATCGCATTCGGGAAGCTCTCTTTTCAATATCCTTGATATATGCTTAAGGACTTCGTCGCCACAGTCGTGGCCATAGGAATCATTGACGCGCTTAAAGTTGTCGAGATCGCAAAATGCTATGCAAAAATGTCCTGCACAGTCCTGCTTCATGAGATCTGCAACAATCGGGATAAATCCTCTTCTGTTTAAAAGACCTGTCAATGAATCCTCTTTTGCATCCATAGAAAGCTTTTCGTTGAGCATTTCTATTCTGTTCTTCTCCAGTTCGCTGGAATAAATATATATCGAACCATAGAAGATCACGGAGAAATACATTACAAAAGACGAAAACAGCATCATTATGGTTCTCATTACATTTGACAGTTCATAGACGGGGGTAGCTCCCCAATGCATTATATACATCAGAGCATATGTTAAAAAGTCTATGACCAGGGCCAAAACAATAATAAGCTGTTTTTTACCTTTAAAGGTATAACTTCCAAAGAATATCAGTATTGGAGCAATAGAGAACTGGAAATTATAGGAGCCGCTATTCCACCCTATAAACTTGACCGCAGTAACAGAATAACAGGTGACTTCAAAAAAGATACCGGCATAGACCGGAAGAATATGACCGAACTTACATAGAACTATACAGATAAGGTAGATGATGACACTGAAAATGTTAAAATAAACAAGTTCACGCACTCCTGCAATAATAGTCAGTACAAGCAGGGCTGCGTGAACAAAACACATGATCACAACAGTGAACATAAAACTGTTGTGAAGAAGAAAATACATTATGCTGTCGATCAGATTGCGGCGTTTTGTCATAATTATTTTCCCATTAAATAACAATCATTATCTCTGTTATTATAACAGAAAGCCGCATTACAAATGATTAAGTTACTAAGAAGATTTAATAAAATAAGTCTATACTTCTCTGTTCAGGGGCACTTCATAGTTCCAGGGTCTTATCTGCTCAAAGACATGTGACATAGCAAGAACATCCTCGTCCCTGAATTTCTTTCCCACTATCTGCATGCCGACAGGAAGGCCTTTTTCCGTCAGGCCTGCAGGAACTGAAGCCGCAGGATTTCCTGTAAAATTCTCAAAGAAAGTCTCACAGAAACCGATAAGAGGTTCAACCTTCTGCCCATTAAGTTCCACGGGTCCTTTGGTGTTTCCGTCATCACTGTTAAGAACAGGAGGACAGATCGTTACAGGAGAAATAATGATGTCATATTTATCAAATATATCCTGCTGGGCGTCTAACATCTCAGTTCTGAGGTCATTGAAATATCTGTAATCCATTACGGACGAATTAAAAGCAAGTTCGTTCCAGTAGATAAACTCTTCAGGAAGCTCATCCCTGTGGTCCTTCACAAGATCAAGACCGCTTCTCTTCCACATCTCAAGGTCAATTGATGTATCAATACTTATGCTCCTGCACCAGAGCTTGGCAAAATCCATTGCAGAATGCTTGAAGTTAAAGTGAACAGGCTCGATCTCACAGCCGGCTTCTTTAAAAGAATAAGCAGCCTTCTCGACAATCTTAGCCACTTCATCGTCCACGGGGAAAATATCAAAATCAGAAGTATATGCGATCTTCCATCCCTTCACAGGCTTTTTCATGAGCTCGGTAAAATCTCTTTTACCATGATCAAGACTAAGAGGATCCCTGGGGTCGTAAATCGCCATGGAATTCAGCATTATTGCGCTGTCTTCCACTGTTCTGGTTATGGCGCCGTCAAAGCAGTATGGATGGGTAGCCGTCCAGCCATCGGGTCTGCATACGCTGGGGATTGTTCCTACAGATGCCTTGAAACCGTAGCATCCGCACCAGGATGATGGAATTCTGATGGATCCGCCGCCGTCTGACCCCTCTCCTATGGGGATGAGTCCATCTGCCACTGCCGCAGCTGTTCCGCCTGATGATCCGCCGGAATTGTAGTCTGTATCGAACGGGTTAGATGTGGGTCCATACATCTTATTGTCGCAGGTTCCACGCATAGCAAAAGCAGGTGCATTGGTCTTACCTATTGCGATCGCACCGTTTTCCCTTGCTGCCCTGTAAAACATGGAATCGTCGCCATCTTCACGTACAAGTGACCTAACGCCGCCGTGGGAATTGGTCCATCCCTTCTTAGAGGGTAAGAAATCCTTTAATCCAACAGGAACTCCGGCCAGAGGCAGCTCTTTTTCTTTATGTAAAAGAGCTTTCTCCAATGCCTTTGCCTCATCCTTGGCCTCTTCTATCTTGGTGTACACAAAGGCGTTGAGGCTTGGATTTCTCTTTTCGATCCTGTCCGCAAAGTATTCTATAATCTCTGTAGGTGTGATATTTCCGCTATTTACTTCTCTTCCCAGCTCCGCGCCGGATAATCTCTCAAGTTTCATCGCGGCTCCTTATCCGTATCAGGCTGCCTCTTTCAATGTATCAAGGTACAATTTGCCCACGTTGTCTTTTTCCCAGTTCTTGGAAATCCTGTATCCGAAGGGTGAAAAGATCATCTCGAAGGCAAGTTCTATAAACATGGATGTTGTGGAACAGATGAGTACCTGAACCCATGTCCATCCGAAGAACACATGTGAAACTATTGCGGAAAAGACAAAGTTGTCAACCCACTGGGCTGCCAGAGTAGAGATAAAGCTCCTTGTGGCAAATCCCTGATAATTTCCCTTGTCAAAATGTCCGAAAAATGTATTGAGACTTGAATTTACCAGTGTTGAAAGCAGCATTGCGACTGAAGATCCCACTACAACATACCATGCATTTCCGAAAGTGCTGTCCACTGCAGCGCTGAGAAGCTCGGCTGTAGCAGCATCATCAGACATATAATATGCTGCCCATTTTCCGGGTGTCATGCACAGAAGCTTAAATACGATCGTTGTTAAGATGTTGATCGTCATTGCAGTCATGGAAATCATGGTAGCTGCTTTGCCGCCGAATCTCTTGCAGACACAGTCCATACATAAGAATGATATCCAGGAAATAGCAAGACCGCTGTTGATGCAAAAGAGCTCTGACCTGTACAGCTCTCTTCCTGCCATGAGGTTCATGCATACAACAGACAGAACGAAAAGTGATGTTACCAGTGAAGGTACACTGCGAAGAAGAATAACGTAATTCTTCCAGAATGAATTAATTTTTTGCATAACAAATAAACTCCTTTGGTTTTAGGTTTTACAAGCAGGATATCGGACCCGAACTGCTTGGCGCTACACTGCGTGCGCATGATTCATTATAATTATAATAAGATAAAATCCAAGTCTTTTCTTATCCTTTTTATACTATTGTAATGAATAATCCTTTATGTTATTCTGTTACTGCTTGTGAATCCCAAATAGCGAATAATACAGTAACTTTTTAATACAGTAACTTTTCAGAACAGTTACCAATATTCTCTATTTTTTCAGGTCGTTCCGTCGATCATCAGGCGGTGTGGGATTAAGGCAATAAGAATTTACAGATTACCGGAAGAATGAGATTATGAATAAGACCAGGATCAAACCGGAACAGATCATACCGATAAGCTTTATACTGGTGATCTTAACCGGAGCTTTATTGCTTATGCTCCCCCTGTCAAGCGCTTCGGGGGAACATACTGATTTTCTGACTGCGCTCTTCACTGCTACCACCTCCGTGTGTGTAACCGGACTGGTGGTTGTAGATACATATGCTCATTGGAGTCTGTTCGGACAGTTTATCATACTGATACTGATCCAGATAGGGGGACTGGGTGTTGTTGCAGTCGGGTCAATGATCATGCTGCTGACAAGGCGGAAGTTCTTCCTGCACGTAAGAATGCTGCTCGGGGATTCGCTTAATCTGGAACCCAGAAGAGAAGCTCT
>JAEEGH010022123.1_pt1 | contig 13074 bp, 9 predicted proteins | sample 9134181 | NCBI WGS metagenome assembly JAEEGH01 (sample SAMN16246544, study PRJNA631951) | gut metagenome | biome: gut microbiome; feature: rumen; material: DP-attached | host: Bos | place: Iran: Karaj | collected 2018-10 | reverse complement strand
AGCAGGATCAAAGAAGATGCAATGTATTTTTCCATCGTCATCCGTCCTGTTCTCATCAAAGACAAAGTAACAGTTTGTTCCCACCATTCCGAGGGTAAACATTCCAACTGAGGTTTTCTTATCTGCCATCAGCCTGTTGTCCTTTCAATGTCAATTACGCTGTCGATCTGTCTGATCTTATCAACAATCTCACGAAGCTGGTCTCTGGATGAAACCTGGAAGGAAGTCTCCATGGTTGCCAGGCCCTGCTTGCTGGTTCTGGTGTTCATTGAAATAATGTCGATGTCCTTCTCTGTGAGAGCTCTTGACACATCCGCAAGAAGACCACTTCTGTTGTTGGCAAATATCTTGATGGTTGCTGCATATTTGCCGCCACCCTCAGCGCTTTCTGCCTGCCACTTGGCTTCTATGAGCCTTGTTCTGTCTTCTTCCTGCATCTTGATAACATTGACGCAGTCTCTTCTGTGGATGGATACGCCTCTTCCTCTTGTGACAAATCCGCAGATATCATCACCCGGAACAGGGTTACAGCACTTGGAGAATCTGACTGCCACATCGTGAACACCCTTTACGATGATGGCGTTATCGGTTCCTGATACCTGAGGTGTTACATTGGACTCAGCAACAGCTGCAAGCACTTCTTCATCGGTGATGTTGCGCTTGTGCTCAGATTCTGAGAGCTCAAGTATCTTATTTATGATCTGGCCTTCCTTAAGTCCGCCGTGACCTACTGCAGCAAGCACAGCATCCCACTCGTGGAAGCCATATTTTCTCGTGACAATTGCCTGAAATTCAGGTTTGGCAATGCTAAAGTAATCAAGTCCCTTACTCTTACAGTACTCGATAAGGAGTTCCTTACCTTTACTGATGTTCTCTTCCTTGAGCTCGTGCCTGAACCACTGGTTGATCTTGTTCTTGGTGGATGTGGACTTGGCAATTGAGAGCCAGTCACGGCTTGGTCCCTTGGAATTCTGGCTGGTTACAACCTCGATTCTGTCACCATTCTGGATCTTGTAGTCAATGGGAACAAGCTTGCCGTTAACCTTGGCACCGATCATCTTGTTACCTACTGCACTGTGAATACTGTAAGCAAAATCAATAGGTGTGGATCCGGCAGGAAGGTTCTTAACTTCACCTGTTGGTGTGAAGCAGTATACATCCTCTGAGAACAGGTTGAGGTCGCTCTTTAGAAGGCTCATGAACTCCTGGTTGTCAGAGAGATCCTGTTGCCATTCAAGTATCTGGCGAAGCCAGATGAGCTTCTCTTCCTCACCGTTTTCTGCCTTCTTGCCATCGGAAGCCTCTTTGTACTTCCAGTGGGCAGCGATACCGTATTCAGCTGCCCTGTGCATGTCACGGGTTCTGATCTGTATCTCAAAAGGCTGACCTGTGGGCCCAATAAGAGTCGTGTGAAGTGACTGGTACATATTGGGCTTGGGCATTGCTATGTAATCTTTAAATCTGCCGGGAATAGGCTTGTACATCTCATGGATGACACCCAGGGCAGCATAACAGTCTTTTACCGTATCAACGATAATTCTGATGGCGAAGAGATCGTAGATCTGGTCCAGAGTCTTGTTCTGGTTGCGCATCTTCTTGTAGATACTGAAGAAATGCTTAACACGTCCGTTGACATCGCCCTTGATTCCGGCTTCGGAAATACTCTGACGGACCTTCTCACAGATATCCTCTACGTATTTCTCTCGCTCACTCTTTCTTGCAGCAACCTTCTCTGCAAGGTCTCTGTAAACGTCAGGCTTAAGGTATTTCAGGGACAGATCGTCCAGTTCTACCTTGATCCTGCTGATACCAAGTCTTCCGGCGATAGGTGAATAGATGTCCAGCGTTTCCTGGGCGATCCTCTGCTGCTTCTCAGGAGGCATATGCGCAAGTGTACGCATGTTGTGCAGACGGTCGGCAAGCTTGATCAGAATGACTCTGATATCCTTGGCCATCGCCAGGAACATCTTACGCAGGTTCTGAGCCTGCATATCTGCCTGCTCGGGAGTCTTGCTTCCGGTATCTGATGTAAGCTGCAGCGCAGTCAGTTTGGTAACACCGTCAACAAGAAGGGCTACGTCACTTCCAAAGCTCTCTTCTATCTCTTCCTTGGTGCAAATAGTGTCTTCAACGACATCATGAAGAAGCCCTGCTGCTATGGTCTCTTTATCCATCTCCAAATCAGCAAGGATGATACCTACGCAAAGCGGGTGAATAATGTATGGTTCACCTGACTTGCGCAGCTGTCCCTCATGAGCTTCACGAGCCTGGTTATAGGCCTTCTCGATAAGAGTGATATCATCAGATGGGTGATATCTGCGAACTCTACGTATCAATTCCTCGTAGAGTTTATCGGGGGTCTGAAACTCAGGCGTCGCTTCGATTTTTCCGTCGTCGAACTTTTGCGCCATTAAGCTTACTTCCCTTCGTAGCTAAGTGCTGCATCTAATCTGTATTTAGAAAGTCTCTCGCGACCTTTAAGTCCCTTGAGCTCCATAAGTACCAAAATACCTGCTACTTCTCCGCCAAGCATCTCAACGAGCTTGATCATAGCTTCAATTGTTCCGCCTGTAGCCATAAGGTCATCTACAAGAAGAACCTTCTGTCCGGGCTTTATTGCATCCTTGTGAAGCTCAAGTGTAGCTGAGCCGTACTCAAGGTCATAGGTTACCTCTACAGTCTCGCAAGGAAGCTTACCTTTCTTACGAACAGGAACAAGAGCCTTACCTCTGTTGTAAGCGATAGGTGCACTGAAGATGAATCCTCTTGACTCAGCTCCGAGTACAACATCAAAGTCGAGGTCACTTACAAGGTCCTGCATCTTGTCGATTGCAAGCTTGAATCCATCTGCATCCTGAAGAACAGATGTGATATCCCTGAACATGATGCCTTTCTCCGGGAAATCCGGTATTGTACGTACATAATCTTGAAGTTCTTTCATTTTATAACCCTCTCTGCACTATATTTAAATCGGTTGTGCGTTTTATCAATAATACGACATTTTATTATAACACAATTATGCGCAATTAGCATATATTCCAATAAAAAAGATGGCGAAGTTCGCCATCTTAAAGAGCTGGAAAAGGGACTTGAACCCTCGACCTACTGATTACGAATCAGTTGCGCTACCGACTGCGCTATTCCAGCGTGGTTCACCAAAGGGCACATCACTCATTATAATGTGCCCTTTGGTAGTTTTCAAGAATTAATCTTTCTTATTTCTTTTTGGGAGCAGGCCTTCTTGCACTGGAAGTCGCAGGTTTGTCCGGTCTTCTTGCGCTGGAAGTAGCGGGTTTATCTGCTTTCTTGGCTGTGGCAGTCTTCTTGGCAGGCGCTTTCCCAGCAGGGGTCTTTTTAGCCGGAGCCTTGGTGCTTACACTCTTAATGGCTTCCTCGGAGACGATGGAGAAGATTCTCTCTTCCTCGATCTTCTCATATTTCTCCTCGATAGCCTTCTCCTGCTCAAGGAGCTCTTTCTCATATTTGATCTTGAGTTCCTGAAGGAGTCTTTCTTCTTCCTCGCTCTGCTTCTGCTTAAGAGCTGCGATTCTCTCCTCTTTCTCCTTCTCCTTCTTTATCTCTTCCTCTTCCTTGATAGCACGGATCTTCTTCTCCTGCTCTGTGTAAGGAGTGTATGAGAAGATTGAAAGGGATGCGGGAGCCAGGGATAAGGAAATTGAATAAAGACGTCCGTCGATCTCTTTTCTTCTTGCTTCCTTGCGTCCGGTATTAAGGATTCCGGTTCCGCCGTAGCTCACATCATCAGAGTTAAATACCTCTGTGTATCTTCCATCGGCAGGAACTCCGATCTCAAAGCTTCTCTCAATGCCGGCCATGTTGGCAACAACTACCTGCATTTCTTCGTCATTCTCTGTCTTTCTGACAAAAGCAAGCATGCACTCGTCAGCTGCAAGAACGTTTATCCATTCGAAGCCACCATCGTTGTCATCAAGTGTATGGAAGGCAGGCTTATTGAAATAGAGTTCGTTGAGCTTCTTGACCATATTCTCAACAAATACAGCCTGATCAACAGTCAGCGCATCCGGCTCCATGTAAACGTGCTTTCTTCCGGGATGAACCATCATAAAGCTAAGAGCCAGTCTGAGATTGGCCATCTTCTGAGCTGAATCACCGGGCATCAGGTAGTAAAGTCCCTCAAGACCCTTCTCCATATCCTCATGAGTAAATGCAAGGATAAATCTCTCTGTGTAGCTGTAGATAAGACTGAAAGTCAACTCATCGTGATGACCTGCCCTGAAGAGCGGGTCATTTTGCATGTATGAAAGGAAGTCTCTCGACCATCCGTTGTTCCACTTATAATCAAAGCCAAGTCCGCCGTTTTCTACGGAATCTGTAACATGTGGCCAGCAAGCTGTCTCTTTTGTTATAAGAACTGTGCCCGGATTGTCCTTATGGATCACTGTTGTGAACTGCTTAAGGAACTCCAGTGCCTCAAGGTTCTCATTGCCGCCATAGATGTTAGGAAGCCACTCACCCGGCTTTCTGTCATAGTCAAGGTAAAGAATCCTTGAAATATCGGAAGTCCTGATACCATCGATGTGGAAGTTCTCGATCCAGTAAAGGGCATTGGAAATAAGGAAGTTAGTAACCTCCTTGCGTCCGTAGTCGAATATCATATCGCCGGACCTTGGGTGAACACCGATCCTCGGATCTGCATACTCATAAAGAGTTCTTCCGTCGAAATCACTAAGTCCGCAGGAAGCCTTAGGGAAGAATGTGGGAACCCAGTCAAGGATTACCCTTATCCCGGCCTCGTGGCAGGCATCAACAAACTTCATAAAGTCGCAGGTATCGCCGTATGTATCGTCCAGAGAAAAGAAATTCAAAATATGATAGAAATGTCCCGGAACATGCTTCATGATCGGCATGAGCTCAATGGCGTTAAAGCCATGGTTTTTAACAAATTCAAGGACATCTGCAGTGATCTCTTCCATGGTGCTCTTGCCCTCGTGTCTTCCGGCAAAAGACTCAAGACAGATCTCAGCAATTGAAAGAGGACTCTCAGAGACATTAAACTTCGTTCTCTCCTTCATCCACTTATCATCTGTCCACTTTATCGATTTAAGAGGTGTGATAACGGATATGATTCCGTTCTCTCCTCTTGATTTTATTGCATAAGGGTCAGGGCGCTTTAAGATAAGGCCGCTCCTTGTTTTGATTTCAAACTGGTAGCCGTCATTTTCCAAAGCTCCGGGAATAAATATCTCAAATACGCCAATGGGGTCAAGCCTGTGCATCTGGCATACTCTTCCGTCCCAGTTGTTGAAGTCACCGATAACACTGACTCTGGCAGCTGTGGGAGCCCAAACAGCGAAGTTTGTACCACTTATGCCGTTTCTGGTCATGGGATGTGCACCAAGCTTCTCATAGATGTGGTAATGAATTCCGCTTCCAAGCTTGATGAAATCCTCTCTGTCCATAAGAGGCCCGAATGCATAGGGATCAAACAACTTGGTCTCATTTCCTTCTGCATCCGTAATTATGAAGTAGTATTTGAGCTTATCAACATAGGGAACTAATATGGCATAGAATCCTGCCTCATCAGCAAGCTCCATCTCATAGCTCTTTTTGCTGTTCTCAACATATACCTTTATTGACTGAGCGTCCGGGTAAAAAGCCTGGATAAGATAGCTGTTACCTACCTTGTGAGCACCTAAAATTCTGTGTGGGTTGTCACCATCGGAGTAAATAATCTCTTCTATCTCGGGCCAATTCATCATTTTGTAAAGTTTATTATTCACGATACTGCCTCCCTTATGGATTTGTAATTAAATCATACCATTAATTTCATGTATAAATAACCCACTTAAGAGTTTTGGTTCAAACCAGGTGGACTTAGGTGGCATAAGCTTTCCTGCATCCGCAACGTCAAAAAGTTCCGAAATTGATGTGGGGTACATGGAAAATGCCAGGCACATGTCATCGTTTGCTCTTCTTTCAAGCTCGGAAAGCCCTCTTATGCCTCCGACAAAATCAATTCTCTTATCTGTCCTCGGATCGCCGATCCCAAGTACCGGTGAAAGAAGCTCATTCTGAAGCACGGAAACGTCAAGGCCCTCTACTGCGTCATCCTTCATGATATCCTCATGAGCCTTTAATCTGTACCATTTCTTATCAAGGTACATTCCAAATTCGCCCTTGCAGGAAGGATGAACAGCTTCTGCCTCCTCAGAGACATCAAACTTCTCTGAAACTGCATCCATGAACTGTAAAGTGCTTAGACCATTAAGATCCTTAACCACTCTGTTGTAGTCCATTATCATGAGCTGGGAATCAGGGAAAAGAACTGACAGAAAGTAGTCATACTCCTGCTTTCCTTTAAGCTTTCCCGCATTTTCCTCTCTCATCTTAAGTCCGACCTTCACAGCTGATGCGCATCTGTGATGTCCGTCTGCAATATAGATCTCATTTATAGAGGTAAATATCCTGCAGATCATGTTATTTTCTTCTTCGTCAGTCATAACCCAGACTCTGTGAGTTACACCGTCATCGGAAGTAAAATCGTAAACCGGCTCATCAACCTCTTTTACCTTATCGATGATCTGGCTTATGATCTCGTTTTCTCTGTAGCACAAAAAGATAGGTCCGGTCTGAGCCTTACAGGTATAAACATGGTTGATCCTGTCCTGTTCCTTCTCTTCTCTGGTGTTCTCGTGCTTTTTGATCACGTTGTTCATGTAATCATCTATGGAAGCAACAGCAACGATTCCTGTCTGACTTCTTCCGTTCATTGTGAGCTCATAGATGTAGTAGCACTTCTCCTCATCCTGGACGAAATCACCTTTTTCTATCCTTGCCCATAGCTCATCTGATGCCTTCTTATATACTTCGGGCGCATACATATCGTGCCCCACTTCAAAAAAGGTCTCAGGCCTGTCAATAGAAAGGAAGGAGTCGGGATTTTTCTCAACTATTGCTCTTGCTTCTGCGCTGTTATAAACATCATAGGGAAGAGCTGCAATCTTTGACACCTTATCGGTATTTGGTCTGTATGCCATAAAAGGCTTAATATCTGCCATGTTCTAACCTCCAACAAAAATTTAAGGAGAGATCCTGAACCTTCAAAATCTCTCCTGTTATCATACCACTTTAATATAGATTTAGACGTCTTTTCTTACTACTCTTACTCTGATTACGCCGTCAACCTTTGAAAGCTTCTTAACCATCTCATCTGTAACTGTATCCTCAAGGTCGATGAGGGTATAAGCATAATCACCCTTTGACTTGTTGGTCATGTCAGAGATGTTCATGCCTGCAGTTCCAAGAACAGTTGTGAACTGGCTGATCATGTTAGCTACGTTCTTATGGAAGATAGCTACACGAGGCTTGCTGCAGATTCCCATATCGCAGTTAGGGAAGTTAACTGAGTTGTTGATGTTACCGTTCTCAAGGTAGTCCTTGAGTTCGAGAACAGCCTTAACAGCACAGTTATCCTCAGATTCCTCAGTTGATGCTCCAAGGTGAGGGATAACGATACATCCGTCATGACCTGCGATTACAGGGTTCGGGAAGTCTGTTACGTACTTTCTGATCTTGCCTGCGTTGATTCCTGAAAGAACATCCGCCTCGTTGCAGAGGATATCTCTTGCAAGGTTGATGAGGATAACGCCCTTCTTCATCTTGGCAATGGCATCCTTGTTGATCATGCCCTTTGTTGAATCAAGAGCAGGAACATGGATTGTGATGATATCGCACTTTGAATAGATGTCATCTACATTTGTAACGTGCTTAACATCTGATGAAAGTCTCCAGGCAGCGTCGATTGAAAGATATGGATCATATCCGTAAACTTCCATACCAAGCTGTCTTGCAGCGTTAGCTACGCGGACACCGATAGCACCAAGACCGATGATACCGAGCTTTTTGCCAAAGATCTCGGTTCCTGCGAATTTCTTTTTTGACTTCTCTGTGAGCTTGGCAATCTCAGGATCTCCGGCATTTGCCTTAACCCACTCTGTTCCACCGATGATGTCACGGCTCGCGATGAGCATAGCAGCAAGAACCATCTCTTTTACACCGTTAGCGTTAGCTCCGGGTGTGTTGAATACAACGATACCCTGCTCAGCACACTTGTCGCAAGGAATGTTGTTGACACCGGCACCGGCTCTTGCGATTGCAAGAAGGTTCTTGGAAAACTCCATCTCAAGCATGTTGGCACTTCTTACGAGAATACCGTCTGCATCATCAACGTTGTCTACTGCGTTGTAATTCTCATTGAAATTATTAAGACCGATCTTAGCGATTGGATTTAAGCACTTATATTTGAACATCTCTTCCTCCTTATGCGTTCTCTTTCTCAAACTTATCCATGAACTCTACGAGCTTCTTAACACCCTCGATAGGCATTGCATTGTAGATACTTGCTCTCATACCGCCTACTGTTCTGTGGCCCTTAAGGCTTACAAATCCTGCCTTTGTTGCCTCAGCGATGAACTTGGCGTTGAGTTCGTCTGAATCTGTAACGAAAGGAACATTCATAAGTGAACGATCTTCCTTTCTAACTGTTCCCTTGAACATCTTGCTCTGATCAAGATAATCATAAAGAACTGCAGCCTTCTCTTCGTTTCTCTTCTTCATCTCTGCAAGACCGCCCTGCTCTTTAAGCCACTTGAATACAAGTCCGCACATATAGATGCTCCAGCAGTTAGGAGTGTTGTATAAAGAGCCGTTGTCAGCCTGAGTCTTCCACTTGAGCATTGTAGGTGTGAAGGAAGGAACATCATCTGTGATGAGGTCTTCTCTTATGATGCTGATAACAAGACCTGCAGGTCCTACGTTCTTCTGAACACCGCCGTAGATAACTCCGTACTTGGATACATCTACAGGCTCTGATAAGAAGCATGAAGAAACGTCAGATACAAGGATCTTGCCCTTTGTATTTGGAAGAGTCTTGAACTTGGTTCCATAGATTGTGTTGTTCTCGCAGATATATACGTAGTCAAGGTCGTCTGCGATATCAAGATCAGAACAATCAGGAATGTATGAGAAGGTCTTGTCTGCACTTGATGCAAGCTCTACAGCCTCGCCATACTTCTGAGCTTCCTGGTAAGCTTTCTTAGCCCACTGTCCTGTGATGATATAGCCGGCCTTCTTGTTCTTCATAAGGTTAAGGGGAACAGCTGCAAACTGCTGGCTTGCTCCGCCCTGTAAAAAGAGAACCTTGTAATTGTCAGGAATGTTCATAAGATCTCTTATGTCCTGCTCGGCAGTCTGGATAACGTTGTCGAAGGTCTTTGATCTGTGGCTCATCTCGTTGATGGACATTCCACATCCGTTGTAATCAAGCATTTCTGCTGCAGCCTGTTTCAAAACTTCTTCCGGAAGTACTGCCGGACCAGCTGAAAAATTATAAACTCGTGACAATTTAAATCTCCTCCTAATCAAAAAAATCTTTTTGCGTTTGCAACTATAAATTTCATTGTAAACGCAAAAAGATTTTTGTCAATATTGTCATTCCATAATGTATGTTATTTAATTATTTCACAGGTGATTTTTTAACTCTCTGTACATCTCCAAAAGCATCGGAGTCTCTTTTTCTATAATATCAATTTCGCCGTTTTTACCTGCACTTTCAAGGTTTTTGGCAAGATCTGAAATCTCGATCGCGCCGATTGTTCTTGCAGAACTTTTCAGAGAATGAACCAAAGTTGTGTAGGTATCATAGGCTTCATTTTTCCATGAATTTTCAATTTTTTCGGACTTGGAATCTATGGAATCTTTAAAAACAGAAAGTACCTCCAGGTAATCTTCAATTCCTCCGCAAAGATAAATTCCAAGATCGGTATTCAGCTGCTCAAGCCCCAAAAGTTTTTCAGGAAGAACATACTGATTATCCATGTGAAGTATTGCTTCTTCAGAAGAAGTTTCACGAAGGACAGCCTCTTTTTGAGTCCCTTCTCTCATCTCATACTGCGTATCTTCGTCGATCATTTCAAGCATTATATCAGCAAATATGGGATCGAACTGAGCACCTTTTCCCTTTTCAATTTCGCCTCTGACCCTTTCCTGCGGCATGGGTTCACGATAGCTTCTGTTACTGGTCATGGCATCATATGCATCAGCAACTGCAATGATCCTTGCTTCTTCAGGAATCTCATTGCCTCTTAGTCCGTCAGGATATCCTCTGCCATCCACTCTCTCATGGTGCCATCTTGCTCCAAAGGCAAGCTGTGGCATTTCCTTGATCCTCTTAAGGATATTATTTCCTGTTACCGGATGCTTTTTGATCTCAGCAAACTCTTCATCCGTAAGACGGGATGTCTTATTGATGATCCAGTCCGGGACTCCGATCTTACCAACATCATGCAAGAGCCCCATCATATAGATCTCATCCTGCTGATTGTCATCATATCCGTATCTCTTGGCGATCTCTTTTGAATATGCAGCAACTCTGCCGGAATGACCGTTGGTATAGGCGTCCTTTGCATCAATTGCCTCAGCAAGAGTCTGAACCACATGGAGCGTGAGTCTTATATTCTCCTGGGTCTTTTTCTCAACTTCCCTGGCAAGTTCTTTTTTCAGGCGTTCAAATTCGATGGTCTTCGTGACACGCATGGAAAGAATGTCCGGAACTACAGGCTTTCTTATAAAATCTACAGCTCCGAGATGAAGGCCATCTGCCTCAGTCTTAAGATCCTCATCGCCCGTCAGAAAGATTACAGGAATTTCCCCCTCCGGCTTTTCATTAAAGGCCTTTAAGGTCTCAAAGCCGTCCATCTCATCCATATAGACATCCAAAAGGATCAGGTCCGGAAGCGGAACCATTCCCTCTACATAGTTAAGAAGCTCTTTTCCGGATGAGAGTTTTGTAACCTTCATGTCTTTCTTTGTAAGAATGGAAGAAATATGCTCAAGGCTCTCCACATCATCATCTACAACAACTACCCAAAACATAAAGTATCCTCCTACCCAAGAATCGCCTCAACAGCCTTCAAAAGCGACGGCCTGCCTTCTGACTTAGATACAATTCCGTCAGGCTTAACATCACCGCTACCCTCGCAGTCGCTGTCATCCATACCGGTTCTGTAGACAACGGGGACATCCTTTATATCAGGATTTGAGCGGATTGCTGCAAGTACCGCCGGTCCATCCATTTCGGGCATTGCATAGTCAAGGAGCACAAGATCCGGCTTATCTGAAGCCATCATAGAAAGAGCTTCCTTGCCAGAGGCAGCCTTCATTACCTCGTAACCACCCTTTTCAAGCCACCTTCCGGTCATAGCCAGCATATCTTCATCATCATCAATAAGTAAAATACGACTCATATCTTCCCTCCATTTGTGATGTATTTTTTACAAAAGACTCTTAAGCACGGAGAACAGTTCATCCGGCTCTATGGGTTTTGCAAGGTGCGCATTCATACCTGCATCAAACGACCGGCGAATGTCCTCAGCCAGTGCATTAGCGGTAAGTGCAATAATCGGAATGCTTCCGGCATCAGGCCTTGAAAGTCCTCTTATTGCCTTTGTCGCATCAAGTCCGTTCATCTTCGGCATTCTGATATCCATAAGGATTGCATCATAGGTTCCGGGTGAGCTTTCTTCAAAACGCTTTAGCGCCTCTTCACCGTCATGAGCTACCTCCACCTCGATATCATTAAGCCTAAGGAGTTGTTCCATGATCCTTATGTTTAGTTCATGGTCTTCAGCCAGCAATATCTTCTTGCCGCCAAGAGCAGATGCCTTGCTGGATTTCTTCTGATCTTTCTTGTGCTCCGTGAGGATCTTTGAAAGCTCCTCCTTGATATTTCCGGCAAACATCGGCTTTGCCAAAAATCCGTTCACACCGGCGCTAAAGGCTTCCTCCATGACCTCATACCAGTTGTAGGTTGTGAGGATTATTGCAACTTCATCCTTGCTGTATACCTCCCTGATACGCCTTGTCAGCTCAATACCATCCATGCCCGGCATCTTCCAGTCCACCAGCATCAGGTTAAACGCAGGCTTAAGTCCCGGAATATTCTTGCTCATAGCAAGTGCTTCTTCGCCGCTTAAGACATACTCAGACTCAATTCCAACTCTGTGAAGTATCATCTTCGCATGCTCGCAGGCTGTCACATCATCATCCACAATAAGAGCACGAACACTTGCAGGGTCGAAAGAGTCTTTTTCGTTTTCGCTATCGCTGCTTATTCCAAGCGGAATTGAAACAGTAAATGTTGACCCTTTTCCTTTTTCGGAAACAGCACTTATGGTGCCTCCCATCATTTCAACAATGTTCCTGGTTATGGCAAGTCCAAGCCCCGTTCTTCCCGGAACTCCCTCACCTTCCACAGCAAAAGGTTCAAACAGATGAGGCATGAACTCTTTACCGATTCCGGTGCCTGTATCTGTAACTTCCATACAGATCTGCGCTTTTCCATCGCCGCGTTTTTCTTCTTTTACGGCAAAAGAGATTTTTCCGCCCTCCGGAGTGAAATTGATTGCATTCTCGATAATATTGAAAAGAACCTGTTTTATCTTTAAATCATCACCGACATAATGCTCATCTATATTTCCGCTTACGCTGCAGTCAAAGATTATTCCCTTATCGTCGCACTTTGACTCCGTGATGGTATTTATCTGCTCAAGAAGGTCGCCAAAGGAGAACGCTTCATTTTTGAGCTTCATGTTGCCGGACTCTATAAGGCTCATCTCTAAAATATCGTTGATCAGCGAGATGGTATGCCTTACGCTGACGCCAATTTGTGAGATTATATCCCTGGTCTCATCATCGAGATCCTTCTTTTGCAGCGCAATATTGTAAAGACCAACAATATCATTAAGAGGCGTCCTTATCTCATGACTGACATTGGACAAAAACATAGTCTTGGCAAGATTGGCCTTCTCAGCTTCCTTGAGAGCTCTTGCAAGAAAGAGCTGTCTTTCTTCTTCAACTACTTTAAGAGCGACTCTGCTGCTCTCATCCTTTACCTCGTAGTCCTTTAAAACCTTGCCGAGTATATCCTTCAGCGCCCTATAATCACGAAGCAGCTCCGGGATATTTTTCTCCACCAAAGCCACATCTCCCGCTTTGGCTCCCAGCTCTATTTCCTTGGCCTTGTCAGATAGCTTG
>JAEEGH010022122.1_pt1 | contig 13075 bp, 12 predicted proteins | sample 9134181 | NCBI WGS metagenome assembly JAEEGH01 (sample SAMN16246544, study PRJNA631951) | gut metagenome | biome: gut microbiome; feature: rumen; material: DP-attached | host: Bos | place: Iran: Karaj | collected 2018-10 | reverse complement strand
CTATTCCTGGGGAACGGCCGTCAACGTCATGCCGATGGTCTTCGGTAAACTGAATAATGAATCCGGTACCGGCGTTGCGTTCACGAGAGATCCCGCTACAGGCGAAAAGAAGCTGATGGGCGAATTCCTGAAGAATGCACAGGGCGAAGACGTTGTGGCCGGCGTGCGTACGCCGATGCCCATCACCCAGATGGAACAGGAATTCCCGGAAGCGTATGAGGAATTTGTTAAGGTCTGCAACACGTTGGAAGACCACTATAAAGATATGCAGGATATGGAGTTCACGGTGGAGAACAAGAAGCTCTACATGCTCCAGTGCCGGAACGGCAAGCGTACCGCGCAGGCAGCCTTAAAGATCGCCTGTGACCTCGTGGACGAGGGCATGCGGACAGAGGAAGAAGCCGTTGCGATGATCGATCCGAGAAACCTGGATACGCTGCTGCATCCACAGTTTGACGCGGCTGCATTGAAGGCGGCGACCCCGATCGGAAAAGGCCTTGGCGCTTCTCCCGGAGCAGCCTGCGGCAAGATCGTCTTCACGGCGGAGGACGCTGTGGAATGGAAAGAAAAAGGCGAGAAGGTTGTCCTTGTACGTCTGGAGACCTCTCCCGAGGATATCACCGGCATGAAGTCCGCGGAAGGGATCCTTACGGTCCGCGGCGGTATGACGAGCCATGCGGCTGTGGTTGCCCGCGGTATGGGCGAGTGCTGCGTATCCGGCTGCGGCGATATCGTTATGGACGAAGCCAATAAGAAGTTTACACTCGGCGGCAAGGAATTCCATGAAGGCGACTTCCTTTCCATCGACGGAACCACAGGAAATATCTACGACGGGCAGATCCCGACCGTGGACGCGCAGATCGCCGGTGAATTCGGACGCATCATGGCCTGGGCCGACAAGGCGAGAAAGCTTAAAGTCCGTACGAATGCGGATACCCCGAAGGATGCAAAGAAAGCAAGAGAACTGGGCGCAGAAGGGATCGGCTTATGCCGTACCGAGCACATGTTCTTTGACGAGGAGAGGATCGCAGCGTTCCGCGAGATGATCTGCGCGGATACGAAGGAAGCCAGAGAAAAAGCTCTGGATAAGATCCTGCCGTATCAGCAGAATGACTTTGAACAGATCTTCGAAGCACTGGAAGGAACCCCGGTCACGATCCGTTTCCTGGATCCGCCGCTGCATGAGTTCGTGCCGCATGAGGAAGCCGAGCAGAAGAAGCTCGCGAAGGACCTCGGAAAGAGCCTTGAGGATGTGAAGGCGATCGTGGAAGGCCTGAAGGAATTCAACCCGATGATGGGCCATCGTGGCTGCCGTCTGACCGTTACCTTCCCTGAGATCGCGGTCATGCAGACAAAAGCGATCATCCGCGCCGCCATCGAAGTGCAGAAGAAACACAGCGACTGGAAGATGGTTCCGGAGATCATGATCCCGCTCGTCGGCGAAGTGAAGGAATTCAAGTTTATCAAGGATATCGTTGTGGAAACAGCGGACGCCGAGATCGAAGCCTCCGATACGAAGATCAAATACGAAGTCGGTACGATGATCGAGATCCCGAGAGCTGCTCTGACAGCGGACGAGATCGCGAAGGAAGCAGACTTCTTCTGCTTCGGCACCAACGACCTGACCCAGATGACCTTCGGCTTCTCGCGTGATGACGCAGGCAAGTTCCTGAGCGCATACTATGACGAGAAGATCTTTGAGAACGATCCGTTCGCGAAGCTGGATCAGAACGGCGTCGGCAAGCTCATGGATATGTCCATCAAGCTGGGCCGTCCGGTGAACTCCAAGCTCCATGTGGGTATCTGCGGCGAGCACGGCGGGGATCCGAGTTCCGTGGAATTCTGCCATAAGATCGGCCTGGACTATGTGTCCTGCAGCCCGTTCCGCGTACCGGTCGCAAGACTTGCCGCGGCGCAGGCAGCCATCGCAGAAAAGAACTGCGCAGGCGCAGAAGGAGGAAAGAAGAAGATCGTGGATGACGAGACCAAGCAGAAGCTGAAGGATGCCGCTGAGAAAGCGCAGGCCATCGCAAAAGAGCTGGCCAACACCACAGCGGATGTCGCAAAGGCAGGGCTTGCGGGCCTGAAAGCCGGCGTGGAGGAAGCAAAACGGGCGTTTACCGAAAGCAGAAACGCAAGATAAATTAACGGAATACGGGGCCGGGGTGCAAATTGCGCCCCGGCTTTGCTTTTTCGATAATGGTCTCACCAGCAGGATCCGGTTTAAAATAACAGATTGTCCGTCAGAAGAGTATAGTGGTATAATAAATTGATTTCTTTTTATTGCGAGGTAAAAAGATGGATGCACGGGAAAAATCACAGGAGGCCGGTACAGGACTGAGCCGGTATCTTTCGCCGGTTTCGGTATGGGCGCTTTCTTTAGGCTGCGCGGTCGGATGGGGCTCTTTTGTGATGCCGGGAACCACGTTCCTCCCGAAGGGAGGGCCGCTGGGGACAGTGATCGGTATCGTGATCGGTGCGGTCGTCATGTTCATCATCGGGATGAATTATCATTACCTGATGAACAAGTTTCCGGATTCCGGCGGAACTCTGACCTTTTCCGCGAAAACATTTGGTTATGACCACGGGTTCTTGAGCGCGTGGTTTTTGCTGCTTGTCTATGTTGCTATTATCTGGGCGAACGCATCGGCGACGACGCTGATCGCGAGAAACCTTCTGGGGAATGTATTTCAATTCGGATTCCACTATACGATCCTTGGCTATGACGTCTGGTTCGGGGAGATCATGGTGACGATCGCCATCACGCTGATCTGCGGCGCGGTTTGTATCCTCGGGAAACGTGTATCCGTGGCGATACAGGTGATTTTGGCGTTCGTTCTTGTGCTTGGCGTGATCATCTGTTTTGCGTTCTGCTTCGGCAACGGAAGTTCTCTTGCACAGGGCTTTACGCCGAGCTTTGCGCCGAACGGGCAAAAAGGGATCACGCAGATCTTTACGATCGTTGTGCTGTCGCCCTGGGCGTACGCAGGTTTTGAGTCGGTCTCCAATTCCACCGGGAACTTCCGTTTTTCCGTGAAAAAGACGCTGGGGATCTTGACTGTTTCGATCATCTGCGCGACGCTTGTTTATGTGTTTTTGACCTGCCTGGCGGTCATGCAGGTGCCGGAGGAATACAGAAACTGGACAGGCTACATAGCGGACCTTCCCAATCGAAGCGGGGCGGCAGGGATCCCGACCTTCCATGCGGCGCTCAGCGGGATGGGGCCGGTAGGAATAACGATCCTCGGGTCGGCTGCTTTGGCCGGCATTATCACGGGCCTGATCGGGAATTACATCGCCGCAAGCCATCTTCTCCATGCCATGTCCAAAGAGAATATGATGCCGAAAAAGCTCGGCGAGCTTACCGAAAAGGGAACGCCGAAGAATGCTCTTGTTTTCCTGATGACGGTTTCGTCCGCGATCCCGTTCCTTGGGCGGACCGCGCTTGGCTGGATCGTGGATGTGAATACCGTGGGCGCCACCGTTGCCTATGGCTATACGTCGGCGGCGGCGTTTAAGAACGCGAAGGACGACCGGATCAAAAAATACATGGTGACCGGCGTGATCGGGCTGATCATGTCCGTCGTGTTCTTCTTCTATTTCATGACCTCTTCCTCGGAGGCCATGTCAACGGAATCGTATCTGATCCTGGCGACCTGGGCGATCCTCGGGTTCTTTTACTTCCGCTATCTTTTCAGTAAGGATAAGAGCCATCGTTTCGGGAAATCCACGGTGGTCTGGATCGGGCTTCTGTTTTTGATCTTCTTTACCTCTTTGATGTGGGTCAAGCATGCGAACGACGAGATGACGGCGAGAGTGGTGCATAACGTCAAAGTTTACCTTGAACAGAGGAACCCAAGCCCGGATCCGCATACGCTTTTGGATACGGAGGTGTATATTCAGTCGCAGGTTGCGGAAGCGGAGCAGCTGCAGACGAGGAACAGTGTGATCCAGCTGGGGTTGAACCTTATCAGCCTTGTGATCATGTTCAGCCTTTACCGCGTGATGGCGCGGCGGGAGAAAGAGATGGAACTGCAGAAGGTGAAGGCGGAGGAGAGCAACCGGGCCAAAAGCACGTTTTTGTCCAATATGTCCCATGATATAAGGACGCCGATGAACGCGATCATCGGGTATATCAATCTCGCGGAACGGGATGAAAACGATCCGGAGAAGATCCGCGAATATCTGGGGAAAATAAAGATCTCAAGCCATCAATTGCTGGCGCTGATCAATGACGTTCTCGAGATGAGCCGGATCGAGAGCGGGAAGATGGGGCTGGAGCCGGTGCTGATCGATCTCAAAAAGACCGTTTGCGAGGTCGGAGATATGTTCAGCGCGCAGATGGAACAGAAAAACATCACCTTTACCGTGGATACGTCAAGGGCAAAAAAGAGCCTTGTCATGTGTGATAAAAACAGGCTGAACCGCGTACTTCTCAATCTGATCAGCAATGCCTGGAAATACACGCCGGAAGGCGGGACGGTGGATGTCATTCTTTCGGAAAAAGACGCCGAGGAAGCAGGCTTCGGGGATTTCGAGCTTCGGGTCGCAGACAGCGGGATCGGTATGTCGAAGGAGTTTGCGGATAAGGTCTTTGAGGCGTTTGAACGGGAGCATAAAACAGAGGAATCCGGCATCGAAGGAACGGGGCTTGGCATGTCCATCACCAAGAGCATCGTGGACTTGATGGGCGGAAGCATCTATCTCAATACCGCGCCGAATAAGGGGACCGAATTTGTGGTGGATCTAAGGCTTCCTCTGTATCAGGAAGACGAAGTGCCCGGAGAGGCAGAACCGCAAAAAGAGGAGGCAAAGAAAAAACTGTCTTCCGATTTCGCCTCCATGCGGCTCCTCATCGTCGAGGATATGGACATCAACCGGGAGATCGCTACGATGCAGATAAAATCTCTGGGGTTTGCCATTGAGACCGCTGTGAACGGAAAGGAAGCGCTTGACCTTGTGAAGGAGAAGCCGGAAGGGTATTACGACGTGATCCTGATGGATATCCAGATGCCGGTCATGGACGGGTACCGGTCCACGGAAGAGATCCGGAAACTGGAAGGGAAACGTGGCAAAGTCCCGATCATAGCGCTGACAGCGAACGCGTTTTCGGAGGATGTGAAGAAGTCAGCGGACGTCGGAATGAACGCGCATATCTCAAAACCCATTGATATGAACGTGATGCAGAATGTTTTGAATGATGTGCTGGGTTGAGCGGCATGAGAATATAAAAATACTTTTCGGAGGAAACCATGGAACGATTTTTGGGCTTTATCAGTCAATACGGAACGATCTTCATCATTGTGGTGGGAGCGGTCTGCCTGCTCTTTTTGATCAAGAGCTGGGTGCAGTTATCTCTCTTGCGGGATGAGATCCAAAAGACCTTGAATGTGAAGAAGGGACGGGCGAAGGTAGACCGGTCGACGCGGACCATCGTGCAGAAGGTGGAGTATTCGAGGCTCCGTACGGAAGCCGATGACTTAAGGGAACGGTTTGATAAGGCCAGCTCCAGTCATTACACGATCTCCCAGATGATCCCGATCTTTCCGCTGCTCGGGATTCTCGGTACCGTGGCGGGCCTGATCCTGGGGCTTCAGGAAGGGCTTGAACACATTCAGGAGGGGCTTTCTACGGCTATGGATACCACTCTCTGGGGCCTTATCTTTGCGATCGGGCTGAAAGTGCTTGATAATATCGGGCCGGGCAAGGCCGTGTATATGGTGACGGATGACCTGGAGGAGTATGAGCGCCGGTATAAGGATGCGGTGGACACCGCCCGGTTTGAGGAAGGATTTTAAGAGCGTATGGCAGGCAAAAATCATTTGAGGAACCGAAACTCGGGCGGGATCGACCTGAATCCGCTGCTGGACGTGATCTTTATCATCCTCCTTGTCGTGGTCTGCAATTCGGCAACCCAGACCGTGTCGCTGAAGGACGCGGCGGAGCAGGCCGAACAGCGGGAAGCGGAGGCGGCGCAGGTCAGGGATATCTATGAGGAACAGCTCGACTCCATGGAGAACATGGCGGATTATGTCGTGCCTGTGACGATCATGATCCGGCCGGATCTGGAGGATGTGCATAACCGTACGGCGGAGATATTGATGGGCGAAAAGCTGACCGAGATCGAGATCACGCCGGAAACCGAGGACACGGCGTATGAAGAGATCAAAACGATGCTGACCGGCGAACTTTCCGGAGCGGAAGGCCGGGTCATGCTGCTTTCGCTGAATGATGATGACGAGCAGATTTTATACCGGGATGAGAAAAGAGTAAAAGATATCTCGGAGGACCTGAAGGAGGAGTTCGGAAACCTGTTTCTGAAATAGACAATGGCGAAGTATATTATTCTGGCTTTGATCGGGGTCGGGCTTTTGGTCTTTCCCTTTAAGAAGCTGATGAACAAAAAAGCGGCGATCCCGTTTCGGATCGGCGGAGCAGTGCTGATCGCCATCGCGGTCATCTGGTACTTTGCGCCGCGCGGGAAGGGTTCTCTTTTTGCGGAGGAAGGGATCGGCAGCGGAGAGGGCGCTTATGACGCTGCTACGGAAAGCACGGAGACGTCCGGGACCGAGATCGCAAAAGAAGACGTCGAGATCGTCGTGAGCGAGCAGACCGGGGATGTGATCGTCAGGGTAGCGGAAGACCTGGTCTATTACGGCGACTTTCTGTGCGAAGAAACGGATATCTTAAAGAGCTTATTGGAGGAAACGGATCTGAACGGAAGGGATCTGATCCTCGTAGATGACTATGCGTATGCGTATCTGTATCATGAGGTGGAAGATGTGCTGGAGGAATTGTCGATCACTCCGGTACGAAGGACAGCGGGAGAAGAAGAATGAATAAAAACTGGCTTGTACTTGCCGCTGCGGTGCTCTTTTTGCTGGTCGGCGGGTTGATCGAGAACACGCTCCTCGGAGTGGAATTAAAGACAGAGCCCGGGGAAAAACTGATCGATCTGGATAAGGTCATCGACGGGATCGGAAAGACCGGGAATGCCTATGTGGCGGTCGGTGAAGGGGAAGAAGAAACCGAAGCCGAGGAAGAGGAAGAAGAGATCGATCCTTTGGACGCTGTCACGATCAAGGTGGACTTTACGGATATTTATCTGGAAAACAGTCTGTGTACTACGACGGAGATATTAAGGAGCCGGCTTTCTTCCTACAGTGACCTGAAGAAGGCGATCCTGATGGATGATTATGCAGAGGCTCATGTGCTAAGAGGCGTTTGGAAGACTCTGGAAGATGCGGGAATGGAAGTGAAGTATGAACTGGTGGACTAAAATAAAAAAATGGAAAATGATCCCGGTCTTATGCATGGTGCTGATCGTGACCTGCCTTTCCGGAGGATCCGGGCTTCTGCAGGACGTACCGCTTGATACGGCAAAGCACATCATTTACCAGAGGATCATGGCGGACGACCTTCTGACAGCGTTTACGAGGGACGGGAACGCCGCGAAGACCAAGTATTCGGGGAAGTATTTCTGCGTTCTCGGGAAAGCGGAGGATGCCCTTTCCACCGGCGGCGGGTTTACCGTGAACGGCGTCAATAAGACCTTTTCCGACGTGATCTACTGCACCGGAAATACCGGCAGCTACACCATGAATAAAGGCGATACGGTGCTGGTCTCGGGCGAGGTCCGTTTTACGGCGGGAAACCCCTTGCAGTTTCAGATCGAGATCGCAGGAGTAAAGAAGACGACCGAAAAATCCGTCTCGACGGATGAATATTGTTTCGCGGATTCGGATAAGGTCGTGAACAAGAAGTCGATGAACGCGCGATCCCTCGGGTACGGCAAGGCGAAGATCTATATCCCGGACAGCTGGAAACGCGCTGAGGGCGGGATCGAAGACCTCGGTCTCGGAACGGCGGACGGGTATCAATACCGCCTCAGCGATACGAAGAGCAGTACGGCAGGGAACACGGAGCAGCTCTTTGTATTCTATCTTGATAATTATGAATACGTGAAACCGCAGGACATGGAAAAAACCTGGAAGATCGAGAAGGCGGTCATTGAAAACATCGTGCCGAACCCCGACATCTTCTTTTTGGAGTGGTTTTTGCCCACGGAGAGCAACACATACGGCATAACGCTCCAGTACTATGAAACGGCTTACAAGGGCTATAATCTGGAGTTCGTCTTTGCCCGCGACGGTGATGACGGGTTCGTCTGCTTCATGTATCTATATCGCCAGAAGCCGGTGTTTTTGGACGATATATTATTTACGCTGCGGTTCCTGGAACTATAGGTACTGATTCCCCGGTTGAAGAGGAACGAGGTTCGTGGTAAAATTCGAACGTACGCATGGAAACGCCGAAAAATACGTTTCCCGCGCAAAATTCGAGCCGAAGGCTTAAATTTTCGCGCATAGAAAAAAGGGGAGAGCGGTTCCCCAGCTTTGGGGAAAGCGGGGGCTGCACATAGTTTCAAAATGGGGAGAAAATTGCATATTGTTCTGCTCTTTGCAGCGCTCTTTTTCTGTCTTGTGACAGAACCGGTTGGGGCCGGGATAAGAGATGGTTCATCGGACCGATTCGCAATGTTCAGAAGCATTGCATCGGAGCTTGAGGAGACCAAAGCAGAAGGGCAGGAAAGCCGGTTTACGGTTGATGAAAAGGGCGACCCGGTCTACATCACATCGATCCCGATCGTGGAGCTTTTTGCATCCGTTGAGGAGACAAAAGACGATACGGAAGCTCTTTTGACGGAGCAGGCCATAGCCGGAATGAAAAACAGAAAAGACTGGTTTGACCGGCAGCTTACTGATCTGCAGAAAAAGATCTGCCGCCTGTCCTTAGAAAGCGCGAAGAACGGAGAAACGGCCTTTACATTAAGGACAGGAAAGAAAGCGATCTCCTGGAACGCGCTTGCCTCCGGGATCTCCGCCGCCATGAGTTCGGATATTGCCGATTATGAGTGGGTGGACATGGGATACGGACGGCTTTCCCAGACCTATAAAAAGAAAGGGAAATCCTTTACGGTCACTGTGGAGCTGGACCGCTCCGTATACTATGACGAGGAAGTGGAACAAAGCGCACGGGAAAAGATCAAAGAGATCGTTTCGGAAGCTTCGGCTTATGCAAAGGAAAACTGGCCTGCGGACACGCGTTATGGCATGGTAAAGTACTTTGACGAGTGGCTGTGCGAGCATAACTATTACAACAAAAACGGGGCGAAGACGGGCTGCAAGGACCTGGCGGAATACCATTACAGCCACAGCAGCTACGGGTGCCTTCTGATGGGCTACGGCGTCTGTGAAAGCTACGCCAGAGCGATGACAAGGCTTTTGGACGCGGCAGGCATACCAAATTATGAAGCGATCGGTCTGGCAAGGGCAGGAGACCCTCATAGCGGCCATGCATGGAACATAATACTGATGTCGGACGGGAAATGGTATCTTCTGGACTCGACATGGAACGACGAAGGAGACACGTCTTCCGGAGAGTATTTTCTGACGGGAGAGATCAAAAGCCGCTCGGCCAACGGGCGCTACTGGGGACGATCGAGGATCTTTTCCTACCCGGTCATCTCTTCTGAAAAATATATACGAAATGAATCACCCAAATCATGATAAGGAGGTAAAGTTCAATGAAAGGGTTTTTCAAGGAATTCAAGGAGTTTATCAGCCGTGGCAGTGTCATGGATATGGCGGTTGGTATCATCATCGGCGGCGCGTTCACAGCCATCGTCACATCCCTTGTGGATGACATCATCAGCCCGCTTTTGGGACTGATCGGCGGCCAGAACTTCGACGCACTGTCGGTCAACATCGGAGGCGTGACGCTCTACTACGGAAAGTTCATCACCGCAGTCATCAACTTCCTGCTCATCGCGCTGGTCTTGTTCCTGATCATCAAGGCGATCAATTCGGCGAAGAAGGCGGGAGATAAGCTCGTCGGCAAGGAAAAGAAGCCGGAAGAGCCGACCGAGAAGGACTGCCCCTACTGCCTGTCCAAGATCCCGATCAAGGCGACCCGCTGCCCGCACTGCACATCGGAGATCAAATAAGAATTGGCTTCGTTCCCCCCGGGATCATTCCCGGGGGATTTCTTTTTGGGAGAAAAAATACTTTGCCTGTTCCTGCGGAAAGGATATAATAGAGCTAACCGGGCGTTGCGCCCGAAATTATGGGGGGAGATGAAATGGAAAAATATTTTTTGGCGATCGATATCGGCGCCAGCAGCGGACGGCATATCCTGGGATGCGTGAAGGACAGGAAGATCATTCTGGAAGAAGTGCATCGGTTTTGGAACGGGATGGATGATGAGAACGGAACGCTGGTCTGGGATATGGATCGTTTGCATCGCGAGATCCTGACGGGGATGAAAAAGTGCAAGGATTTGGGAAAGATCCCTGTGTCGGTCGGGATCGATACCTGGGGCGTGGATTTTGTTTTGCTGGATAAAGAAGACAAGATGATCGGCAAGGCGGTCGGCTATCGGGACAAACGGACCGAAGGCGCGGACCTCGAAGTGTATCGGACGATCTCCGAAGAAGAGCTTTATCAGCGCACGGGGATCCAGAAGCAGATATTTAATACGATCTATCAGCTGCAGGCGATCAAAAGGGACCGCCCGGAGGACCTTGAAAAAGCGGAGGCCATGCTGATGATCCCGGATTATCTTCATTTCCTGCTCTGCGGAAAGAAGGCGCAGGAATACAGCAATGCTTCAACGGGACAGCTCCTGGATCCGAAGAAACGGGACTGGGATTTTGAACTTATCGATCAGCTTGGTTTCCCGCGTAAAATCTTTCAAAAGATCCTGTTCCCGGGAGAAGATCTGGGTGATCTTACGGAAGAAGTGCAGGCCGAGGTCGGCTTTAACTGCCGCGTGATCCTGCCGCCGACGCACGATACCGCGAGCGCCGTAATGGCGGTGCCGTCCAATGAGAAGGATGTGTGCTATATCAGCTCCGGAACGTGGTCCTTGATGGGGGTGGAAATGGAGGAGCCCTTATGCACGGAGAAGGGACGGAAACTGAATTTTACCAACGAGGGCGGATACGAAGGAAAGATCACTTATCTTGCAAATATCATGGGGCTTTGGATGATCCAGTCGGTGCGTAATGCGTTTGCCCCGGAGATGAGCTATGGGGATCTCTGTGAGGCGGCGAGCCGGGAAACCATCGACTCCATCGTAGACTGCCAGGATGAAAGCTTTCTGGCACCGAAAGACATGGCGAAGGCAGTGCGCTATTACTGCGAACGGACGGATCAGACAGTGCCGGAGGATCTGCCGCAGCTGGCCTGCGTGATCTATAACAGCCTTGCCAAATGCTATGCGGATAAACTGCACGGGATCGAGGAGATCACCGGGACAAAATACGACAGGATCCATATCATCGGCGGCGGATCGAACGCGAAATATCTGAACGAACTGACCGCGCGGTTTACGGATCTGCCGGTTTACGCCGGTCCGCAGGAAGCGACCGCACTTGGGAATCTGCTGACACAGATGATCAAAGACGGCGTGTTTAAGGACCTGTCCGAAGCGAGAGAAGCCGTGCATACGTCTTTTGATATCGAGGTTTTTAAGCCGTGACGAAAACGATCTGCTTTGCGAACAATAAGGGTGGAAGCGGGAAATCCACCGCCTGCGCGAACCTTGGCTATGCGCTGGCAAAAGCCGGGAAAAAGATATTGCTTTTGGACGGAGATATGCAGCTTAATCTTTCCCTTTCTTTCTTTGAAGAGGAGGAAGTGCTCTCGCTTGCTTCGGAGGAAAAGAACCTCTATGAGGCGCTTAGGAAACAGTCAGACCTGGCGGAGTGCGTGATCCCGACGCGGTATGAAAATATCGACCTTGTCCGGTCCACAATGCTCATGAGCCAGATCGAATATGAGCTGTTTACCAAGATGCAGCGGGAGCTTGTGCTGAAGAAATGCTTAAAACAGCTAAAGGAAGCGGGAAAATATGATTACATCCTGATCGATGCGCCGCCGACGCTCGGCACCTGGGTCATCAATATCCTTTGCGCGTCGGACTATTGCATCATACCGGTAGAGGCGTCTCCCTGGGGGCTGTTTGGGCTGGCGAATATGTTTGATTTTTTGAAAGGCCTGGATGAGATGACGGAAGCCGAGGTGATGGGCGTATTGATCACCAAGGTGGATGAGCGGAAGAATTATTACCGGCAGACGACGGAGATCCTGAAGGACTACGAAAATATCCGCCTATTCAATACCGTGATCCATGTGGATTCGGCGGTGGAGTGGGCGCAGGACAGGAGCCTTCCGGTGGCGGAGTTTAAAAAGAGCGCGAGAAGCGCAAAGGAATTTGCTGAATTGGCAGAGGAGGTAAAGAGCTATGGCAGTAGGAAGAGGAAGCATGGAAAGAGCAAGTAAGGCGGCGGCAAAGAAACCGGCCGCGCCGAAGAAAACGGCAAAAGCCGCGCCGAAGGAGAGCGTGATCGCAGCGGCTTCGCCGGAAGTGATGGGGGAGATCGTATATCAATCGAGCTCTCAGATTCTGGAACGGGCGGCGGAACCGAATGAACAGTTTGCTCTCGGAGACGCGATGCCGATATATTATTTCTGAAAGGAGAAAGGACAATGCCGTTTATCAATTCAAGAGTGAGTGTAAAGATCACAGAGGAACAGGAAAAGGAATTAAAGACCCGCCTCGGGCAGGCGATCTCGATCCTGCCGGGAAAGAGCGAGAGCTGGCTGATGACCGGGTTTGAGGATGAATATCATCTTTATTTCCGCGGGGACAACAGCGAACCGATCGCGTTTATCGACGTGCAGATCTTCGGCGGCCCGGATGAAGCCGCGTTTGAGAAGATGACGGCCGAACTGACAAAGATCTACGGAGAGGTTCTCGGGATCGCCGCAGACCATATGTACATCCGTTATTCCGCAACCAGGGACTGGGGCTGGAATGGAGGCAACTTCTAAGCATCAAATGAAAATAACGAACCAGAAAAGAAACTTTGCCATCGAAGGAACGCAGACGATCCCGGATTGCATTGAATATGTGGAAACCGTGCTGACGGGGATGAAGGTCCCGATGAAACTGATCGTCAGAAGCTGCCTTGTCGTGGAGGAAACGCTTGTTGAACTGCTGGAGCAGAAGA
>JAEEGH010022120.1_pt1 | contig 13075 bp, 10 predicted proteins | sample 9134181 | NCBI WGS metagenome assembly JAEEGH01 (sample SAMN16246544, study PRJNA631951) | gut metagenome | biome: gut microbiome; feature: rumen; material: DP-attached | host: Bos | place: Iran: Karaj | collected 2018-10 | reverse complement strand
AGTACAATTGTTTTTATAAAAATCAATATCATTAAGGCATTCAAAAACGCCTTCTCCAACAAGATGAGAAACATCGTATTTTTTTACAGCACCATCTACAAAATAGACAATGACTTTATAATTGTCCTGTGGAATTACCTGAACTACTTCCATTTAAAACCTCTATTTCAAAGGCATAATTTTTTGAGGAAGCTGTTTTTGTTTAGCTTTCTCCCAGTTTGAATTAAGTTCCTCTTTATGAAGTTCACTCCAGGCAAGAACAAGTTTGAGTTTATTTGAAGGTAACGCTCCTTTTAAAACACAAGAATTGTTTATATCAACCAATGCTTCTGCTTCCCCATATTTTGCATGAAAATGTGGAGGGAGATGATCATCGAAATAAAAACAAATTTCAATTCCTTCAAACTCGCTTACTATTGGCATTTGAACCTCTCTTGTTATAATTTTACGAGCAAAGATTAAAATGTGCAAGTTATTAATTATTCAAATTCCCGTAAAACTTCATTTACATAATTTCGCACATCTGCAGCTATTGCTGATTTTAATTTGGCTGTGTTTTCTTTGTTTTTCTTGAAAGACTCTCCTATTGGCATAAATAGTTTTACCACATCTATTTCCAGGGCTTCGGTGATTTGGGATAGGGTTTTATCAGAACACCAAGTTCTGCCTTGTTCAAGACTTTTTATAGTGTCTTCTGAAACATTTGCCTTTTCTGCAAGTTCAAATTGTGTAAGTTTTTTAGATTTTCTTATTTGTTTTAAATTTTCTCCAAGTCGTTTCTGAATCTCTGAAATATTCATAAAATTATTGTTGAAGATAATTGAAAATAGCAAAACTGAATACAAATACTAGTTTTATAAAAAGAGTAGTAGAATTACTCTAAAACATGTAATATAATTACTCTAAAATTGAATAGGGTAATAATATTCAATTCAAAGGAGGAATTTATATGAAAAAAATTATTATTACTTTTTTTACGGTACTACTATGTAGTGTTTTGTTTGCAAGAGAAACAAAAACTTATATAACTGCAGCTTATAATTTTGGAAAGTTTACCGAAAGAGCAGATAAAGCACAGACTGAAATTGAAAACAATGGAATTGATTTATCTGTTGCAGGATATTTTGGTAATAATTGGGGTATTTATTTAAATACCGATTATCTTTTTCCGAGCAAAATGACGGTTTCTTCTGGAGGTATTTCATTAACAACAACAAGTTCTGATTGGAATCATGCTATGTTTATTTCTGTAATTATTGGACCAACATACAAATATACAGTTAATGAAAATTTTGAATTATTCGGAGCTTTAGGTTTTCATTTAGCTCAATTTTCATTAACTTCAGAAAACGTAGCGGGATTAAATTATTCTTTTGGTATTGGAGGAGATTTTGGGGTTAGATATTTACCTACTAAGAACTTTTATCTTACAGGTGGTTGTCTTTTAACTCATGATTTCTATTGTAAAGGAGAGACTACTATTAGAGGTTATGGTACAACAGAAACTTCCGATTCTTACAATTTAGGCTCTTTTAGACCTTATATTGGAATTGGTTTTTCTTTTACAGAAATAATAAAATAAATATTTTACGTTAGGTATTGTAGCACCTGCCGTCAGGCAGTCCCGAAGGGATGAGCCGCGGTAGACGGCGAAGTGCGTAAAGCCCGACCCTGCTGACAACTTGATGGCAGCAGGGGAACGCCAATTTCTCTCTAAATAATCCCCAGCGGAATCAAAACAGCCAGCAACACCGCAACACTTACCCATTCAATAATGAGAAAACGTTTTCGCGCTGGTGCACGCATATCAGGAACATAATTACTTGCCAGGAAGAAAGGCACATAGGTTGTAATAAATACAGGAATTACGCCCCACCATTTGTAAACCCAGATAAAAGAATGATTTGAAGTTCCAGCCAGGAATGATTCAAACAAGGCAAAAAGCAGAGCCATTTCAAGAGCAACGACCAGCTTACAACTGATACCCTTTTTTCCGTTCTTTGCAAAATAACGTTTAGTGCGGTCCTCAGGCATCATTTTAAAAGAGATAATTCCGGCCAGAGAGAACATCATCGAAAGTTCCCAGCACACACCTACCAAAAGAATAAAAGTTGTAGATTCGTTGCTTACAGACCAGAGAGGATAACCTGCAAAATGTCCGATGATTGCATTTGCAATTTCATAAAGCCAGTGAACTCCATAAAGAGCAAGTCCTGCAAAAACTGCTTCATAATTCTTTTTGTGGATTTCTGTCCAGTAAACGTAGAAAACAACTGCAAGAATAAAAATAAAAGTCCAGTTAAAGTTTTCGGTACTTCTTACTTTTATAGCTTGAACCAATGCCTTTGCCTGATCGGAACCATCACCCCAAAATTTAAACATTTTTTATGCCTCCTGCATTTTTGTTATATTTTCAGAATAACACGAAAGAAACAATATCGCTAGAAATTAATCATTCAATATATGACATTATCTAAGAATACCTGAATTATAGAATAGCTTTATTGTTCTGTAATAATGATTATGTTATATTTTTTTTATGAAATATTATCGAGTACATACTTTAGATATAGCTTACATAACCCAGCAGCCACGTGGTATTTTTACAACCGTCGGCAAGCTTGTGGATGCAAAAATTCTCACAGAAGAAGAAACAGCTGAATACTGGAAGCAGAGAGAATATTTTGAAAAAGTTCTGCCAGTTCCACCTTTCTATGAACAGGGAAATCCCGAACATGCCGTCACCTGGTTTAAAGACACTCCTCAAGGAAATGATATCTGGAATCAGATGAACTTTTACCGACAGATGTGTGCCAAATATGGCATAAAGCTTTATCGTTCAGAAACCACAGAAATCCCAGGCAAAATCATCTATGAAGATGATTTTCAAATTGCAGTTATAAATCCTTCAACAGAAATCCACATTGATATGTCTGAAGTTTAAAAAAAGAATACATACTACCATTCGTTAGTTTTATCAACCTAAAGACTAAAAATAAAAATTGTGTTATAATAGAACAATTATTTAAGTAATTCATTGGAGAAAACGATGGAAGAAATCAAAACTGCCGAAGGTGGCTCTCTCATAAAAATCCCGATTGAAGATGAAGTTAAGCAGGCCTATATTGACTACTCAATGTCTGTAATTGTACAGCGTGCTTTACCAGATGTTCGTGATGGACTAAAACCTGTTCATCGTCGAATTATGTATGCGATGGATACCCTTCATCTTGCAAGCGGTGGAAAGACTAAAAAATGTGCAACCATCGTCGGTGAAGTTTTAGGTCACTATCACCCGCATGGAGACGCTTCTGTTTATGATGCATTAGTTCGCCTTGGTCAGGATTTTGCTCAGCGTTATACAACAGTAACACCACAGGGAAACTTTGGTACAATCGCTGGTGACCCTCCTGCAGCTTACCGATATACAGAAGCAAAAATGTCAAAAATCACCGAAGAAATGACGGGTGATATCAACAAAAACACCGTTGATATGATTCGCAACTTTGATGATACTTGCGATGAACCGGCTGTTCTTCCTTCAAAGTTCCCATTCCTTCTTTGTAATGGTACAACCGGAATTGCCGTTGGTATGGCAACAAATATGCCGACCCACAATCTTCGTGAAGTTGCTGATGCAATCTGCGCATACATCGATAATAAAGAAATCACAGTTGAAGAACTCATGCACTATATCAAAGGTCCTGACTTTCCGACCGGCGGTATAATCTATGGTACATCAGGAATCAAAAAAGCTTATACAACCGGACGCGGAAAAATCGTAATCCGTTCTAAGTTTATAATTGAAACTGACAAGCACGGACGCGAGTCAATCGTCTTCACCGAAGTTCCTTATGGAGTAAATACAACAAATATTATCCGCCGAATTAAAGAACTGGTTCGTGACAAACAGATTGATGGTGTCGTAAATGCCAATGATGAATCTTCTGACCGTTCTGGAATGCGCCTTGTAGTTGATTTGAAAAAAGGTGCAATCACAAAAATTGTTCTCAATCAGCTTTTTGCAAAAACAGAATTGCAGTCAAACTTTGGTGTAATAAATCTTGCACTTGTTCCTCAGGTAAAAGAAGGGGCTCCACGCTATGATGAACCAGGAATGCTTACTTTACCGCCGACCTATCTTAAGCCGGAAGTTCTTACATTAAAGCAGTTGATTCAGCATTTTGTTGATCACCGTGACGAAGTTATTACTCGCCGCACAATTTATGATTTAAAAGTTGCAAAACATAGAATGCATATTTTGGAAGCCCTCATTACAGCAATCAATAATATTGATGAAGTAATTGCAATTATCAAAGGCAGCCAGAATACAGAAGATGCAAAGCTCAAGCTTGAAAAGCGATTTAATTTTGATGATGAGCAGGCTCAGGCAATCGTGGATATGCAGCTCAAACGTCTTACTCATTTGCTTATCGAAGATTTGCAGAATGAAATTAAAGAGCTTCAGGCTTGGATAAATTATCTCGAAGGACTTCTTGCTGATCACAACAAGATTCTTGAACTCATCAAAAAGGATACTCAGGAACTTGCTCAGAAATATGGCGATGACCGACGTACAGAAATTGTTCACGATGAAGTTGAAGAAATCAATATTGAAGATATGATTAAAGATGAGGACATGGTTGTTATGATTTCCCGCATGGGTTATATCAAACGTGTTCCTGTTACAAAGTATAAAAAGCAGGGTAGGGGAGGAACTGGAAGCAGCGGCACAAATCTTCTTGATGATGATTATGTTAATCAGCTCTTCATTGGTTCTACAAAGGAACACCTGTTATTTATAACTAACATTGGAAAAACTTACTGGATCAAAATCCATGAAATCCCTGAGAGTGAAAAGGCAAGTCGTGGTGCTCATATCAAAGGTTTGCTGCAGGTTGGACCAGATGAAGAAATTACAACAATCGTTTCTCTCAAAGAGTTCTCTGATGATTTGTATCTCTTCATGACGACAGCAGAAGGTGTTGTTAAGAAAGTCAGAACTTCAGATTTCAAAAATGCAAAGACACGTGGTATTCTTGGAATAAAATTGCATGAAGGCGATAAGTTGATTAGTGCAGTTCAGACCGATGGTAATTCTGAAGTGATGTTAATAACTCGCCGCGGAAAAGCATTGCGACTCGATGAAAAGGTTATACGCTGCATGGGTAGAACTGGTGGTGGTGTTCGCGGTATTAAACTTAGCGAAGGTGATGAAGTTACATCGGCAGTAAAAGTTGAACAGGATTCAAACATCATTCTTCTTACAGAGCGTGGTGTTGGAAAACGAATTAAATATGATTTGTTCTCTATTCATGGACGAGGAACTGGTGGTCAGCGAATCTTTGGAAATGTTGATAACAAGGGTGAAATAATTGGTGCCCTTAGTGTTAAAGATTCTGATGAAGTTGTCTGCATGACAAGTCAGGGAAAGACACTGAGATTCAGAGCTTCTGAAATCAAAGAGCAGGGACAGGGTGCTTCTGGTGTAAAAATTGTTAATATTAAAGAGCCAGATTTCCTTGTTGGAATTGATAAAGTCCAGGATAAGGATGATGAATAAGTTTATATTCTAATTCTATATAATATATAGAGTTAGAATATAATTTATAAAAAATACTTAAATTTCAATATTTTAAGTTGACAAAAAATATTATTTAATAAATAATTATAAACATAGGGATAAAGTTATACTAAATAGCTTTACGGGTGACAAATATATATTCATCAGGCAGGAGCTGATCGTATTTTTTTTTACGGTCAGCTTTTTTTGTTTTAAAAGTTATCCACAACTTATTCACAATTGTGGATAAGTCAAAGATATTGATTTTGGAAGAATTGTTTCACATGAAACATAAAGTGATTTATGCACAAGCAAAATGTGTATATTGTGGATAAGTTTGATTTGAATATCTGAAGAAGATGAAGGCTGTTCTTTGTATGATTTTATTATTTGAACTGTTTTATGTGAAACATTTTTAGAGAGTTTGAAAATTATAGATAGTCCAGAAAAATATTTTGATTAATACAGTAACCGAACATAGATTAAGCTTATTGAATAAGACCACTTTCTAATTATCTTTTTATATGTTCCACGTGAAACATAATACTTGATTGGTTATTTTAATTGGGGCAAAAGATGAAAGGACTGTTTCATGTGAAACATAATACTTGATAGATTTACCAGAAACAAAAGATAACATATTGTTTTATGTGAAAAACTGTATAAACTTTTCTTTTGAAATGAAATTGTGATTCATTTGACAGAAGATCTTAATACAGAATTGGTCATAAATCACTTTTCTAAGAATTGTCTTTTAATACTGGGAACTACAAAAAGTGTTTCACGTGGAACATAATTCGAGGCAGACCTATCTGTTGATGCTCAACAATAAAATTTTTGTTTCACGTGGAACATAAAACAGGATGGAACTAACGATTGAGGTTCGACAGCTTAAAATATTGAATAACTTATTTACACTACAAATACTTTGATTATTTTTGATCTCTTATGTAGCCGACATTTATTATCAAGAATATATGATATTGTTCCACGTGAAACAATATCATGTTTGGCTTATGGTTTTTTGAAGTAGGGTAGGGATAAAGTACTGTGAGTTTGTTTGTATATATATCCTGTGTTGTTTTTATCGAAATGTAAGTATTTATGTTCCACGTGAAACTTTTGGTTAAGAATGCTTTACACCACAAAGAACATCATATTCTACATGAAACGTAATATTATATATTATTTTTTTTGCCATTTGATGAATAGATTATTATATAGAATCGTGGAAACGTGGTTTATGAAGAATTATCTAGACACTTTTGTTTCAAGCTTCACGTTATTTTGTGTTCCACGTGAAACATGCCCAAAGAAACAGTTTTCATATCTCAATAAAAAGGTTCCAGGTGAAATATATCCTTAAAAAAAAACTATTGCAACCAAAAAAAGTTCCACGTGGAACATGCTCTAAAAACACTTTTATATCACGAGAAAAAGATTCCATGTAATTCATATTCTTAAAATCTTCTGATGCTACACGGAAAAATGTTTCATGTGAAACAATCTCTGAGAAACTTCATTTACACCACAAAAATAAGTATTCTTGTGATATATGCTCATAAAAGCTTTTTTTGTCCACCACGAAAATAATGTTCCACGTGAAACAATAATTCTCTAATGAAATAATATCTAATCCTCAAACAAAATCTTTACAATGCAAAAATAATCTTAAAAATCCCCAGAAAAACAAGAAACAAAAAATAACGAACGTTTGTTAGTTTAAAAATAACAACAATACAGTTCCTAATAAAGTATTTCCTAAAAAAATGCCTTCACACAAAGTTTTAAGGTATGATTGCATGGAGGTTGATTAAAATAGTTCTAAATAGTTGATGTGATTAAAATGTTGACGTAAAGATATGAAATATAGACGTAAAGATATGGTCTTTTGTGTTTTTTTTATATAATCAGCCGCGCTGGGCTGATTATATATCTAAATAAACAGTTCTGCCAGAAATACTGTTCCGCAGCAGATGCAGGCAACTGGGAAAAGTCCGAGATTCAAATAAGAAACTATAATCCCAACAGCTAGGGCAATTATTCCAGAAACAGGTGATTGTGTTGCTTCAATAATAGCTGGGAAAGTCATAACGGCTAGAGTAACGTATGGAACATAATATAAAAAGGATTTTATAAACTTATTCTTAATTGGTTTTCTAATCAGTGTAAGAGGAAGAACTCTAATCAGATAAGAAACAAAAGCTGCTGTAAAAATGTAAATATATGGATTTCCACTCATTTTTCTTCCTCCTTTTTGGAGATATCAGTTTTTTCTTCACATACAGATGCCTCTGTATGTGAAGTTTTCATCTCATTAATAGCTTCTTTATCCTCAATTGGCTTAATAATCGCAACAATTGATGAAATCAGAACAGTAAGAATAATCGTTCTTGTACCGCCCGAAAGTTCTTTAACAAAAGGGATAATTCCGCAGATATAACTTGCAATAAAACTCACAATAACCGCAATTGCAATAATTACATTCTTTTTTGCAGGCGGTATGATAATTGCAAGAAACATTCCATACAAAGCAACCGATAAAGCACTAACAACCCTAAGTGGAAGAATATTTCCCGCAATAATTCCCAGAGAAGTACCAATACTCCACAAAGGAACCGCAATCGCAATCGCACCGTAATTATAAAGAGGATTCAGATTTCCTTCCTGCGCAATCGAAATACCAAAGATTTCATCAGTTACACCAAAGCCAACTCCAAGTCTGTGAATAAACTTAGTTTCAGAAGAAAACCTTTGGCTCAAAGAACAGCTCATCAAAAAATAGCGCGCATTTACTACAAAAGTAATAATTGCAACTTCAATATAACTTGCTTTCTCAATAATTGAATTAAAAAGCGCATTTTCCCCTGCCGATGCAACATTAAAGAAACTTGCAATAAATCCCTGCAGAGGAGTAAGGCCCGCCTTTTGAGCTACAATTCCCAGCGAAAAAGCAACAGCAAAATAACCAAGTCCAATAGGAAGTCCGTCGCGCAATCCTCTTATAAAACCATACGATTTAATCTTATCTTTCATAATAAACAGTTAAAGCCCCAGCAGCCTTTTTGCGTTATTGTACAAAACAGCCTCTTTATCCGATTCAGATAAATCCAGCTGATTAAACCTTTTTAATTCATCTTCATGATTCCACATTGGAAAGTCAGATCCAAAAAGCATTTTATCAACGCCATGCTTTTTTATAATTGCATTTGCCTTTTCAATAGGAAGCTTCCACAAAGAACTTGAAGTATCAAAGTAGAGATTGTTTCCGGCAAGAACTTCCAGACTTTCATCCCATTCTGTATAACCGCCAAAGTGAGCTGCAATAATAGTAAGCTTAGGATGTTTTTTAAGAACATTCAAAATCCTTCTTGGACCCGAAAAATCGTAACGGCAGTCTCCAGCGTGAAAAAGAACCGGCATCTTTAATTCCGTCAGAACTTCATAAACATCATCCATCTGCGGGCAATCTGCCTGGAACTTCTGGAAATCAGGATGGAGTTTTAATCCTACTAAACCTAGTTGTTTAATTCTTTTTAATTCCTGCTCAAAGTTTTTATAATCCTGATGCATGGTTCCAAAGCCAATAAATTCCTTATGCTTATCCATTTCAGCAAGAATAAAATTATTGATTGATTCAACCTGTTCAGGCTTAGTCGAAACCGAATGAACGATGTATTTTTCAACACCGATTTTCGAACCGCTTTCAATTAATCTCTCAGAAACACCCTTGTAGGCCATTGGTGCATCTTCATAAAAAGAACTTACCGCAGCCGTTGCTTTTTCAGCAATTTTCTCCGGGTAAATGTGGGCATGTATATCTATAATCATGACAAAATCCTTAAAATAAAAAGATAATTGATTATAGAAAAAAATATCGACTTGTTCAAATTAATGATTTGAAAGATGATAGGAAAGATATGGGCGAAATCTCTTCACCCCAACCGGCCTTGCGCAGTTCGCTAACGCTCAGCCGCTTCACTCATTAACTAACGAACGTTAGTTAATGAGCTCCAGTGGCTGCCTTACGGCACTGCTCCACGCCGGCGCATGTTGCAGCTTAATATTCTGTTTTTACTTACTATAATTACGTTTTACTTTTTTAGTTGTTGTCATCTCCAAAGGTTCATCCAAAATAGTAACCTTTGAGATTCTCTGGTATGGCTGTAATGTTCTGTTTACTCTGTCAATGTAAGCATTAACTTCATTCAAAATTGCAGTTTTACTTGCTTCAGATTTATCCTCACGTTTAACGTTGATTCTTGTAAGCAGCGAATCAGCAGGATAAACCAAAGCTTCAATACCTTCAGACTTTGTAGCTTCATCCATGATGTAGCCCTGAATTGTAATCTGCTCAAGTTCATCATCCAACTGGAAGGCATTTTCAATTTCTTCTGGATAAACGTTTTTTCCGCCTTCTGTAACAATCATATTTTTTGCACGACCAGAAAGCATTACATAACCATCGCTGTCAATCCATCCCAAGTCTCCAGTTTTAAACCAGCCGTCTTCTGTAAAGGTAGCTTTAGTTTCTTCAGGCATCTGATAATATCCCTGCATAACCATAGGACCTTTTACACAAAGTTCACCAACTCCATCTTCATCAGGATTCAAAACCTTAAACTCAACGTCACGGAGATTTTTTCCTACACTCTGAATCTTAAATGCATAAACAGGATTCAAGGCAATAATTGGCGAAGTTTCTGTAAGACCGTAGCCTTGAACAAAGTCGATTCCAAGCTCGTTGTAAATTTTAAAGATGCTTGGTGCCAATGGACCGCCGCCACAGATTGCAATTCGCAGAGTGTAGATGTTTGCCTGTTTAAGAACAGATTTAAAGAGAACTTTTCCAGGATTACAGTTAAAGAGTTTTTTGATTATGAAAGACAAACCAAGCAGGAACTTTATAATTCCGTAAACAACTGGACCCTTAGATTTTATTCCCTTCATAATTCCGGCAAGCAGTTTGTTAAAGAGCAAAGGAACGCCAAGAAGCATTGTAATCTTTCCTTCCTTTAATTCTTTCATAAGTCGACTGACTGCCATGCTCTTTCCGAATACAACTTCTGCACCAACCGAAATTGCTTCAATAAAAACTGCAACCATTGTATAAGCATGATGCAGAGGAAGCAGAGCGTAGAAAACATCAGTAGAATAAATATTCATATTTGTTTGTGCCAGATAACAGTCACTCACAATATTTTTATGGGAAAGCATAACGCCTTTTGGAATACCTGTAGTTCCACTTGTGAACAAAATAGCAGCAATTTCATTTTCTGTTGGAAGTGTTATTTGAGCAGTTTCATCTGATTTAAGATTATATGCATAAGTATCAGAATACTTTGGACTCAAAGAATAGGTTTTAAAATCAAAAGAGCCACCTGCATAATATTCATATTTTTCAGAATCAACAAAAAAGAGCTTTGGTTTTGCGGTGTTCAAAAGATTGTCGACCTCTGTTGTATGAAGGGCATAATCAATAGGAATGATTATTGCTCCTGCATAAAGAGCAGCTAAATAAACAACCGTCCATTCCGGAGAGTTCTTTCCGCTTACAGCAACATGGTCTCCATGATTGATACCGTTTACAGCCATCCAGTTAGCCAAGACTACTATTTTTTCTTTAGCCTGTGAGTAAGTGATGGTTTGCTTAGCACCATAGGGTCCTTCAAAATCGGTAAAACAATTATTGTTAGGAAAGCGCTTAACCGTGATATTAAACATCTCCGGTAAAGTTGGCCATTCGCCTGTAAAATCTTTCTGACGGAACTCATCCAAAAAAACAATAGGATCTGTTTGTTTAAAATTTATAGAAGACATATGCACCTCAAAAATTTATTTTAACATAAAAAATTAAAGATAGGAAAAAATTTTTGGGCCATAACAAAGAAATTTTCTTTATTTTTTATACAGATAAGGTTATTTTTGTCAGGATTATTTTGGGGGATTTTAAGGGGGATTGCATGAAGTGCAATCCCCCTTAGGAGAAGGGGTAGCCCGCAACAAAGTGCGGGCGTAGGGGAAGACTTTCCCCCTCTTACTTACTCAGCAAATTGTTCAAGCTCTTAACGAACTCTGCTGGCTCTTTGATTTCCATACCGGCAATCATCAAAGCCTGAGTAAGAAGAACTTCAGAAACATCCTTAATCACTGCTTCGTCATCGGTGTCCTTGAGGCGGGCAACGATTGGATGGTCTCCGTTTACTTCAAGAATTGGTTTCAAATCAGGACCAGGCTGTCCCATTGCTTTCATCATCTGAATCATCTGATAGCTTGGGTCGTTTTCATCAACAACAATACAAGAAGGATTTTCACCGCTCAAAGTTTTAGAAAGTTTAACTTCCTTTACTTTTTCGCCTAAAGCCTTTGCAATTTTGTCTGTAACCGGTTTGAACTCTTTTTCTTTCTTTTCAGCTTCTTTTTTGTCGCCGCCCAAATCTTCATCTGAGCCGGAACGGTTTACAGCTTTAAGCTCAAACTCATTCTTATATTTACCAAAGCCAGGAATAACGATGTCATCAATTTCGTCATCCATAATCAGAACTTCAAAACCTTTTTCTGTGTAAGCCTTTACTAACGGATTTGCACGCAGATTTTTTTCGTCCGAACCTGAGATATAGAAAATTGCCTTCTGGTCAGGCTTCATTCTCTGAACGTAATCTGCAAAACTTGTCCATTTGTTATCGCCTGTACCGCTTGAGTCAGTTGATTTAAACCGGACGATTTCTGCAAGTTCATCGCGGTTTGCATAATCTGAGTAAAGACCTTCTTTGATTGGTCTGTTAAAGGCAGTTACAAATTTATTCCATTTTTCAATGGTCTTTTTATCTTCGTCTTTGCGGTCAGCTTCTGCAATTTTAAGGGCTTTGTCTGCATCTTCGCCTAATTTCTTAAACTCGCTTAAAAGTTTTTTTACGGAAGCAGTGCGGATGTTGCTTAAAATTTTGTTCTGCTGCAAAATTTCGCGGCTTACGTTTAAAGGTAAATCTTCACTGTCAATTATACCGCGTACAAAGCGCAAATAAGCCGGTAAAAGTTCACGGTCATCATCGGTAATGAAAACACGTTTAACGTAAAGTTTTACGCCGCTCTTATAATCTGCCTGATACATGTCAAACGGAGCATTCTGCGGAACATAGAACAATGTTGTGTATTCCTGAGTTCCTTCTGCATGCGTATGAACATACATTAACGGGTCAGAAGAATCGTGGCTTACTGTTTTGTAAAAATCGTTGTAATCTTTTTCCTTTAATTCAGATTTTGAACGCTTCCACAATGCGCTTGCGCTGTTTACCTGGTCTACTTTATTTTCTGAACCGGTAACTTTTCCTTTGTCATCGTATTTGTTCTGTGTATAGTGAAGGTAAATCGGGAATGCAATGTGGTCACTGTAAAGTTTTATAAGTTCTTCAACCTTCCAGCGGCTTGCGTATTCCTTGCTTTCATCATTAAGATGCATTTCAATTGCAGAACCTGATTTTGATTCATCATTGAAACCATATTTTTTTGCAA
>JAEEGH010022116.1_pt1 | contig 13076 bp, 8 predicted proteins | sample 9134181 | NCBI WGS metagenome assembly JAEEGH01 (sample SAMN16246544, study PRJNA631951) | gut metagenome | biome: gut microbiome; feature: rumen; material: DP-attached | host: Bos | place: Iran: Karaj | collected 2018-10 | reverse complement strand
TCCTTTTGGTTGGTCAGGCGAACCCTAGCGACCTTACGCATTGCTGAGTTAGGCTTCTTGGGGGTCGTCGTGTAAACACGCACGCACACACCGCGACGTTGCGGACTGGCATCCAACGCAGGCGACTTGCTCTTGTCGATCAATTTCTTGCGCCCTTTGCGCACTAATTGTTGAATAGTCGGCATTTTTAATTTGTTAGGTTAATTTGTTAGTTATTTAATCCGTTGATTAGGAATTATTTACAAACTCATACCAAACTGGCCGAGGGTGCACTTTTCGAGATGTAGTCAGGGAAACATAATAAGCCTAGTACGGCTTAGAAGTCTATAAAACACACTCCGTGACTATTTTTACGCTTGATTTTGGCGTCACTTCGTGCAGAAACCTATTACGTTTAACTTATCAGGTTCCTTAACTATATCATTTTCAAGGGCAAGCCCTCTTTCAATTCAGCGGGTGCAAAAGTACAACTTTTTTCAATGCGCCGCGCATTTTTTGGAAAAATTTCTTCTATTTTGTTGATATACGAATCTATATATTTGTATATCAATGAAATAACATTGTTGAAAACTCAAACTTGCGCACAAAAAAAGCGTCTTTTTCGACGCATTTTCGTCGAAAAAGACGCTTCGAAGGGAACAAAAGAGACCTTAATACTTCACAAAACGGTCCTCGCCGTTGCTCAAACCAAGCAACTCGCTGCGACCAAAGAGGAGGAAAATCTTGTGATCCCAGATGAGTTCCCACAAAATGCGACTCACGCGCACCTGCTCTTCGGGAGCCAGTTCCTCACTAGTGACAGTCGTATTCTCGTCGGCCTTCTTCACCTGATGCTCCTGGAAGGCCATCTGGACAATCTGGTAGCACAAATTGACGAAGGTGATGCCCGTGGTGTGGTCGCGGCTGTCCATGATCATGTTGATTCTTTCTCTGAGTTCCTCGTTGTTGTAGAGGAGATGAACGGGATTGGCGTCGTAATTCATAGTCGTTTTGTTTAGATGATGGTGCAAAGATAGGGATTATTTCGAAACTTGCAACAATTCGACCTTCCTACAAACTCTTTTTTACACCTTATATTAATATGTCGCGCCAATTTTGTACTTTTGCCGACAAATCGGACAGAATTGGACACGGACGACAACATAGTTACATTGGTCATCATCTGGGCACTTGCAGTAGTGGCCTTCTTTGCGCTTTGGGCAATCTTGCTCAAGGTGGTGAAGTGCATCAGCGAAAAAAAGCGGCCTAAAGAGGCCGCTCAAGATGATATTGAAAAGGAAGACACTCCTGTCACTCCAACAGGCGTCTAGCCTCTTTGGTGAGATACGGCCGGACCGTCTTCATGTCGAACGCCATGTCGTCGACAATGCCTGGGCAATAGAAGTACTGGCATAGCAACGAGTCGCGGGTCAGGCCGAAATCGCACCAATAGCGTGCCTCCGACCCCTTCTCAAGCCGGTATTCCACATCCGCCACCACGTCATATTCGGTCCCATAAGTATGCCTCAACAGTTCGACCACTTGATCGTCTTCGATGACTTTGGGGAGACGGTGCCCATCGCTCGTGTAGAAGGTCACCCAACTTAGGTACTCGCAGTCACCCTCGCCGATGAAGTACTTAGAAACTTCATAAGTCACGAACGACTTGGTCTGTTCCACCAGGGTCACCCTCAGATAATGGAATTCGGAAACGCAAAACGGCTCTTCGTACATGCTGCACGTGTCGCAGATGTAGGCCTTGTAGGACTCACGGTAGTGGTCGACCAAGGTCTTCGCGTCATTGTAGTACACCTCTTCAGGCCTGAAACGGCGGTCGATTCTTTCATCGAAAAAGCCGTAAAGCGTCTGGTTCAGCAGACGGGTGACGGAGTCGACCAAAGCGGGGTTGCCGCCCACTGGCACGTCGATGGTGATGCCGATGTTGAAATCTTCGTTAGGGTTAATTCCCAACGAACGTTGCAGCACAAACTGCTGCCGCTCCACATAGAGTGCCAGTTTCTTGGGTTTGGTAGAAGTGTTGAAGCCCGTCAGGGTAAGGGCCAAGATGCCTGCTGCCAATAGGCAAAGCAAAGACTTTGTCGTCTTTTTTGTAAACATAATCTTTATTTTTATTGTTTTTAAGTGTCTCGCAAAAATACAACTTTTTTCATGCACTGCAAGACCTATAAAACGATTTTTTTCGATTTTTCTCAAGGATTAAAATGCTATAAATTTGTAGAGACGCGCCATGGCACGTCTCTACAAATAAAACAGCCGTAAGACTGTCAGTTCCGACACGAAGAACAACCATTAATCGGCATTATACGTCTCATCAAAGTATTGTCCATTCTTCTGGTGACCTGACAAGTGCAACTTGTGCTCCTCCTCATCATCGAAAAATAACACCCGCGCCCTGTCGGACTTGACCTCCAAGACCAAACCGCCAATGGCTTCCCAACGGCAGTCCTTCCACTCGCCAGCGTTTTCAAGCTTATACCATTGTTGCTTCCCGTTGCGGTCCTCGTTTACTTCAGGTCGCGGGAACATCCTGAGATACAGGAATCTCGTCGTGGTGTCGGTAATCAGCGTGTAATAATCCGTCAACTCGCCGCATTCGGCATGAAGACTGTGTCCGCCCCCCGCCTTGGTGTGCAGTTCACTCATCATCCCCAACTGCTTCGCCCTCTCGTGGATACATTTCGATCCGTACATTTTGTTGCACATGAACTCGTTAAGCGGTTTCATCTTGACTTTGGTGAACGGATGGTCATAACCATAAGCCACCACCGAGTCGGCATCTCCATGGAACGAGAGTATGGCCGTATTTTGTGAAGTGTCTATCATTTCTATCTTATGCACGGCGCCCCACATGTTCACCACTGCATCGATATGGAAATCCACACTACCGGCATTGGCTTCTGCCACCGCGTTGATGTCGCCAAGGTCCTCTAGTCCAATTCCACTGTCTTGGTTTGGATTAGAAGTGAACAACTGGACCAATTCGTTGGCGACCTCATGTACGACGCCTCCCTTGGTACTTTCGGGACGGTCTTTGTCGGTCATAAAGGCGAGGTTGAGTGCCGTGATGCCGCCCGCACTGCTTCCGGCTACGAAGAGGCGATTGGGGTCAATCGGATAGCGCTCGGGATGTCTCAGCAAATAGCACATGGCAGCACGAGCATCTTGCACCGCCCGATAGCCTGCTCTGTCGACACGTTTCGAACCACGTGGCAGAAAGCCAATGCGATAGTTGATGCTTGCCACCACATAACCGCGCGCAGCAAAGTAACGGCCCCATTCCTTATAACCTGCACTTTGCTTGTCGCCGTTGAAGAAGGCCCCGCCATGAATGAGCATCAGCAACGGGCGAGGCTTTGATTCATCGGTGATTGGAGTGTAGACATCCATATCCAAAAACAAGTATTTCAACTTCCTTTCCTCTTTATCCGTCAACTTCTCCATCACAATCGTAAAATAGTCATCGCAGTTGTATTTTGGTTCAGGATAGGAGGCCCAATAACCCTTGGCATAGGCATAAGCAATGTTAGTATCAACGACCACCTGATACAGATCGTCGTGATAGAGGTATTTCTTGTCAATATCCGTAACGGGCGGTTGCTGCCAGGGATGGAAACTCAGGGTTTGCCATGAATCGTCAAGCAGCATGTCGAGCAACAGGACGTCGCCGCTCGCCATGGCATCGGAATGGACGACAACTTCGTCCGACAGCATCTCTTCTCGGTGGAAGAAGCGCGACTTGGCCGAAAAAGGATGAGATTGGGCCACGGCACCATCTTCAACATACCAACGACCCGCGAGGGTTCTTCTCGACACCTCTTCGACACAAAGCACGACATCCTTGTCGCCCCATTGCGCCACATAATAGCCGCCCACCTGAAGACGGCTTAAGTCGGGGGCCTTTCCACAGGCTGACAAAACGACAGCGGCAACGACCACCAAGAATTTAGCAAGTTTTCTATTCATCTGTTTTGGTTCCATTCTATTCATTTCAGTATATCAAAATTATCATTTCACTATTGGGAAGATTGCGTTGCCCCAGAAACGAGAACCGCATTGCGGACTTCTCTTCATGCACAACATGGAATGCAAAAATAAGGAAAAAACACTAATAATATTTTGCAACAACAAAAAACTCCACAATTTCATCGATTTGGAATCTCATTGCATTTGCCGATTGTGGAATTTTTCGTACTTTCGCGGTTCAATACTTGACTTGAGGCCGCGAACCATTGTCTCGCGTCCAAAGTTTTTTTCAAAACTATTAAAACATTGAATAACAAATAATTAAATCAAAATAATATGAAATACGACGTCATCGTTATCGGCAGCGGCCCAGGAGGCTACGTGGCTGCCATCAGAGCATCGCAACTGGGTAAGAAGACCGCTGTGGTAGAGAAGGCCGAAGTGGGCGGCATCTGCCTCAATTGGGGCTGCATCCCCACCAAAGCCCTACTGAAGAGCGCACAAGTCTACACCTATATCAACCATGCCGAGAACTACGGCATCAAGGTGGAAGGCGAAGTGAAACCTGACATGGAGGCCGTTGTGACCCGCAGTCGCGGCGTGGCCGACACCATGAGCAAGGGTGTGCAGTACCTGCTCAAGAAAAACAACGTGGATGTCATCGCCGGTTACGGCAAACTGACTGCCGACAAGCAGGTGGAGGTGACCGACGCCGAAGGCAACGCCACCCTCTATGAGGCCGACCATATCATCCTCGCCACGGGTTCGCGCGTGCGCGAACTGCCCGCCTTGCCTATCGACGGCAAGAAAATCATCGGTTATCGTCAGGCCTTGGTTTTGGACAAACTGCCCGAGAGCATGGTAGTCGTCGGTTCGGGCGCCATCGGTTCGGAGTTCGCTTTCTTCTTCACCTCGATGGGCGTGAAGGTGACCCTCGTCGAGTTCCTGCCCAACGTGGTGCCCAACGAAGACGAAGAAGTCTCAAAGCAAGTGGAGCGCGCCTTCAAGAAACTGAAGATGACTGTGATGACCGAGGCCTCGGTGACCCACGTCGACACCACGGGCGAAAAGTGCGTTTGCACCATCGCCACCAAGAAGGGCGAGAAGACCGTGGAAGCCGACATCGTGCTTAGCGCCGTCGGCGTGCAGACCAATATCGACAACCTCGGTCTTGAAGAACTCGGCATCACCACCGATCGTGGCAAGATCAACGTGGACGAATGGTACCGCACCAACGTGCCAGGCATCTATGCCATCGGCGACATTGTGCATGGTCCCGCCCTGGCCCACAAGGCCGACCATGAAGCCACTATCTGCGTGGAAAAACTCTGCGGATTGGATCCCAAGCCGCTCAACTACGCCAACATCCCGGGTTGCACCTACACCACGCCTGAGATTGCCTCTGTCGGCCTGAGCGAAGCGAAGGCCATCGCCGCAGGCTATGAGGTGAAGATCGGAAAGTTCCCCTTCACCGCCTCGGGCAAGGCCACCGCTGCCGGCAACCGCGACGGCTTCATCAAGGTCGTCTTCGACGCCAAGACTGGCGATTGGCTGGGTTGCCACATGGTCGGCGACAACGTGACTGAGATGGTGGCTGCCGCTGTGCTATGCCGCGAACTGGGCGCCAAGGGTGAAGACATCATCCACGCCGTGTTCCCCCACCCCACCATGTCGGAAGGCATCATGGAAGCCGCTGCCGCGGCGTATGGTGAATGCGTGCATCTATAATGACACAACACTGGGTAAACGACCCTTATGCCTTTTACCGTCATGGCGGACAAGGATCCGCCATCTCCTAAACAAAAAAGGATTGCCTTTGTCTTCAGGAGATCGCGGATCGAGTCCGCGATGACGGTGAAAAGCAGGGGTTCACTCCCATAAACAGAATACAATGCAAATCATCGAAACCAAGATAAAAGACCTGCTGGTCATCAAACCGGACGTATTCACCGACGAACGCGGCTATTTCTTTGAGACCTACAACAAGGAACGCTTCGCTCAACACGGATTGGACATGGTTTTCGTACAGGACAACGAGTCGCAGTCGACGCGCGGCGTGTTGCGCGGCCTGCATTTCCAGAAACCGCCCTTCACACAGGGCAAGTTGGTGCGCGTGGTGAAAGGCGCGGTAATGGACGTGGCCGTCGACTTGAGGAAAGGTTCCCCGACCTACGGGCAGTGGGAGTCGGTGGTGCTGACCGAAAGCAACAAGTTCATGTACTGGATACCGGAAGGCTTCGCCCACGGTTTTGTGTGCCTTGAGGACCAATCGGTGTTCACCTACAAGTGCACCAATGTCTACAACAAGGCTTCGGAAGGCAGCATCCGCTGGGACGACCCCGACCTGAATATTGACTGGGGCATCGACAAACCCATCCTCTCGGAGAAGGACAAGGTCTCTCCTTTGTTTAAGGACTTTGTGACACCATTTTAAACGGCCCTTCGACAAGCTCAGGGACCTGTATTTACAAAAACCGACGAGCCAGTCGAAGACCCAATTTGAATAACCATTGAAAACAAGAACTCAACATAGTACTATGAGAACAAGAAACATCCTCTTGGCGTGCGGCATGGCTATTATATTAATAGGTGTATCCGCAGTCGTCACTTTTTCGTTGGCACAATCCAACGATGAACAGATGGAGACCTACGAAGGCACCGAACGCGAATACCTCACCTTCGACCAAATCGACCATCCCACACACGACATCGAACTACCTGAATCGATGACGTTTTGTGGCGAAGAGGTGCCACTGGACCTGTTCTATGTCCATGAGCGGTTGGAACGCGAGCTGCTGATCAACTCGTACCGCCACTCCGCCAACCTCCTGCTGCTGAAGCGCACCAAGCGCTGGTTCCCCGTGATGGAACCGCTGATGGAGAAATACGGCTTGCCCGAAGACTTCAAGTACCTCGCCATGATTGAGAGCGACTTGACCAACGCCGTATCGCCCTCCAAAGCCGTCGGTTTCTGGCAGTTCCTGGAAGGCACCGGAAAAGAGTACAACCTGGAGATCGACAAGGAAGTGGACATGCGTTACAATGTTGAGAAGGAAACTGTCGCTGCCTGCCAATTCCTAAAATCCTCCTACCGCAAGTTTGGCAGTTGGACCTTGGCCGCCGCCGCCTTCAACTGTGGAGCAGGACGCATCTCCAAGACACGGGAAGAACAACGCGTGGACTCCTATTACGACATGCTGCTTCCCGAGGAGACGCAACGCTACATGTTCCGTATTCTCGCCCTCAAACTCATCACCGAGAACCCCGAGAAATACGGTTTCCAAATCAGCGACAACGGTTGGTACCAACCCTATGAGACCAAAACCGTCACCGTCACCCAAAGCATCCCCGACCTCGTGCAATTCGCCTACGAGCAAGGCACCAACCTGAAGATGTTGAAATACTTCAATCCATGGCTGCGCGGCAACTCGTTGACCATCTCTACCGGCAACAGCTATGACATTAAGATTCCAACAGGAGATTATGCAAAGACGCATAAGAAAATGAGGAGTGAATAGTGAAGAGTGAGGAGTTAAAACAACTAAAGAGTCTTTTGAATAACTATTGATTTAAAGGGTAGCGGGATAATGGGTCGCTTCGCGCCACTCCTAACTCCTAACTACTCACTTCTAACTAATACCGTGAACGAATTCAGCGAAGATAAAACCCTAGAAATCCTCGGTGCCCGCGAAAACAATCTGAAAGACATCGACCTCTCCATTCCGCGCAATGCCCTAGTGGTCATCACAGGCATCAGCGGAAGCGGCAAGTCGTCGTTGGCTTTCGACACCATATACGCCGAAGGGCAACGCCGTTATATGGAGAGCTTCTCGGCATACGCCCGGCAGTTCATCGGCAACATGGAACGCCCCGACGTCGACAAGATCACTGGCCTCAGTCCAGTCATCAGCATCGAACAGAAGTCTGTGAACAAGAACCCGCGATCCACGGTAGGCACCATCACCGAGATATACGACTTCCTTCGCCTGCTCTACGCCCGTATCGGTGAGGCCTATTCCTACAACACTGGCGAAAAGATGGTGCGCTATACCGAGGAGCAAATCACCGAACTGATCCTCAAGGAGTTTGACGGCAAACGCATCAGCATCCTGGCACCCACCGTCCGTGGCCGCAAGGGCCATTACCGCGAACTCTTCGAGCATATCCGCCAAGCGGGCTTCACCCGTGTGCGCGTCGACGGCGTGATGCGCGAACTCGAGTTTGGCATGATGGTGGACCGCTACAAGACCCACGACATCGAGATTGTAGTCGACCGCATCGAAGTACACGAAGACGTCCTCACACGCGTCAAAAAGTCGGTGCAGACCGCCTTCCGATACGGCAAAGGCTTGCTCATGGTTTTGGTTAATGAGGAGTTAGGAGTGAGGAGTGAGGAGTATTCTTCTGATACTCAGCACTCAACACTCAACACTCAACACTCAACACTAAGATACTTCAGCAGATTATTGATGTGCCCCACCACTGGCCTTTCCTACGAGGACCCTGAGCCCAACACCTTCTCGTTCAACTCACCTTACGGCGCCTGCCCCAAGTGCAACGGCTTAGGCGAGATTGCCGTCGTCGACAAGGAGAAACTCATCCCCAACCCCAACCTCAGCCTCCGCAAAGGCGGTCTGGCCCCTGCAGGAGAATACAAAACCGGCAGCTGGATCTTCAAGCAGTTGGAAGCCATCGGACTGAAATACGGCTACACCCTCGATACACCGTTGAGCGACATCTCTGACGAGGCCCTCGACGTCATCCTCTACGGCACCAACGAGACCTTCGATATCAAACGCGAGACCCTCGGCATCACCTCAACCATAAAAATCAACTTCGAGGGCATCGTCAACTTCATCGAAGACCAAAACAACGAGGAGGCCTCGGCGGCTATATCACGCTGGGCAAGCTCGTTCATGAACCATGTGAATTGTCCCGTTTGCGGCGGCACCAGACTCAAGAAAGAAGCACAATGGTTCCGCATCGACGGAAAAAACATCGCCGAAGTGGCGAATATGGACACCCTCAGCCTCGGCAAATGGATTGACGAACTGCCAAGCAAACTCACCGAACGCCAAAACGACATCGCCAAGGAGATCCTGCGCGAAATCCATAAGCGCGTGCATTTCCTGCTCGACATCGGCATCGACTACCTCAACATGAACCGGCCCGCCGCGTCATTGTCGGGTGGCGAGGCACAACGCATCCGACTGGCTACGCAAATCGGATCCCAACTGACGGGCGTCCTCTACATTCTCGACGAACCCAGCATCGGCCTGCACCAACGCGACAACCAGCGTCTTATCGAGTCGCTGAAAGAACTGCGCGACATTGGCAACTCGGTCATCGTGGTGGAACACGACAAGGAGACCATGCTCAGCGCCGACTATCTCGTCGACATCGGTCCTGGTGCGGGACGGCACGGCGGCGAAGTCGTCTTTGCCGGCACACCCGCCGAAACCAAGAGTGGCCATTCCATCACCTGCGACTACCTCAACGGCAAACGGCAGATCGAAGTCCCAAAAGAACGCCGCAAACCCTTAGACGGCAACTTCCTGAAGGTAAAAGGGGCGAAAGGCCACAACCTGAAAGACGTCGACTTGGAACTGCCTCTCGGCGTGATGGTCTGCGTGACGGGCGTCAGCGGCTCGGGCAAGTCCACCTTAATTAATGAAACCCTCTCCCCCATCCTCAGCCAGAAGTTCTACCGCTCGGTGAAGGAACCCCTGCCCTACGACAGCATCGAAGGTTTGGAGCATATCGACAAGATCATCCAAATCGACCAGGCCCCTATTGGGCGCACACCACGCTCCAACCCTGCCACTTACACCAAGGTGTTCGATGAGATACGCAAACTCTACGGAGAGTTGCCCGAATCGAAGATCCGCAACTACAAGGCGGGACGCTTCTCCTTCAACGTGAAAGGCGGACGCTGCGAGGCATGCAAAGGCGCAGGAGTACGCGTCATCGAGATGAACTTCCTGCCCGATGTGACGGTGCTTTGCGAGGAATGCCAAGGCAAACGCTACAACCGCGAGACCCTAGAGGTGCGCTACAAAGGCAAGTCCATCAACGACGTGCTCAACATGACCATCAACGAGGCGGTTGAGTTCTTTGAGAACATCCCGAGCATCATACAAAAAATCCGGACCCTGAAAGACGTCGGCTTGGGCTATCTGACCCTCGGCCAGGCCTCTACCACCATCAGCGGCGGCGAGGCACAACGCGTGAAACTGGCCACCGAACTCGCCAAGCGCGACACAGGCAAGACGCTCTACGTCTTGGACGAGCCCACCACAGGACTGCACTTCGAAGACATCAAAGTACTGATGAGCGTGCTGAACAAACTGGTCGACAAGGGCAACACCGTCCTCATCATCGAGCATAACATGGACGTCATCAAAATGGCGGACTGGATCATCGACATGGGCCCCGAGGGCGGCGAACGCGGCGGACAAATCGTCTGCCAAGGCACGCCGGAGGAGGTTTGCAAGTGCGAGAAGAGCTATACGGCGAAATACCTTAGGGAGGAGTTGGGAATGAGGAATGAGGAATGAGGAATGAGGTATGAAAAATGAGAAATGAGGGATGTGGAATGTGGAATGTGGAATGAGGAGTTGGGAGTTTTGTTGAAATTGAAATATAACATAATAAAAACTGAAATATGAAAAAAGCACTTTACATCCTTCTGGTCGGCGCGATGGTAGCATGCGCACCAAAACAGCAAAAACAAGAAACCAACAACATGCCAGTGGATTCAACCGAGCAAACGAATCCCACTGAACAGACGGTTGAGCAACAACCCAACACGGCCGAAAGCGATTGCATCATGGAAGACGTGCTGCGACTCATCCCGAAAAACGTCCTCCCCGAAAACATGCGCAAGCTGGACCTCGTTGATGAGATCCACAAGAAAGCCGCAGACGTTGACGACAGCTACGAGGTACAGTGCAACTACGCCCACTACGACAGGTCGGAAGGCGAATGCGACTACTCCGCAATCCAAGTGAAGGGCTATCCCTTGGCTGACGGCTCGCATCTCGTGCTCTACACCTTCTCAGGCGGCTGCGACTGCAGCGTCATGATTGAGCATAAAGCCTACACTTACAACGAGGGGCAACTCACTGAGGCCTCATGGCCCTTTCCCGAACCCAAGTTCGACGAGTTCTACAACGCCCTGTCACTCTATGGCGCAGAGAAGAGCGATGTCAACTTTTCCAAGAAGGACGGCATGCCGTACTATAGCCTCACCCCTGACGGCGACATCTTGTGCAGTTGGACCGCATGCGACTACTTTGACTTCCTGGACTACCAACGCTCCATCACCTGCCACTGGAACGGCGAAGGCTTCGACAAGAGCTACAACGAATACCGCATCTGCGGCGACAACAACCTAGGCGGACTCAAACTCGGCGGTCCGATGCCCAAGGCCCTCGACGGTTTCCGTCTCAATCCGCTGGTGCAAGACGAATACTATGGTGAAACGATGCTCGTCGACGCCGAAACAGGCGAAAACATTGCCAAGATACAATATGGGATCGAAGGCGGCGTGCAAAGCATCTCCTATATCGAGGTTTACAGCAAGCGTTACGCCACTTACGGCGGCACCAAAGTGGGCGACATAGTTGCCGACGTCCTTAAGGCGAGTTCCAAGTCGGTCGCCTACGACTTCAGCGATGGCAAAGCAGAAGACGACACCACGCGCTGGACCTACATAAAGACCTGGCATGGCATCTTCGCCGTCGACGGCAACGCCATCAAGGTAGGCACCCCGCACACCTCACCCGACGGAGACCTTGACCCCATGTTGGGTGCCGACGTCAAAGCGACCATCTCCTCCGCACCCGTGAAAGCCATCGAGATTATGAAGGTGACGGAAGAAGAATAATCGCGACAATTACATCACACAACAATAAAACCTATAAACAATGAAAAAAGCATTTTACACCCTATTGCTTATCGCGCTCATCGCGCCCTTTGTAGCACAAGCACAAGAAAAAGACATGTGGGACTACGTGACCTCGTTCCGTGCCACCACAGGCCGCCAACAAAACATCGCCACCGACGGCGAGTACATCTACACCAGCACCTATTCAAAGGCGCCCGGGAACACCCCGCCTGTCAATTCCATGTTCTACAAATACGACCTGGAAGGCAACCTCATCGAAGAATTTGACATCGAAGGTTGTGACCACCTCCGCGACCTGGCCTACGACGGCCAGTATTTCTACGGCGGCGGCGCCAACTATGAGACACGCCTCTACTGCGTCGACTTGGCCAACAAGACCCTCATCGGCTACGTCGACACGCCGAGCGAGAGCATCCGCCACTGCTCCTACGACCCCGTAAACGATGGTTTCTGGATCGGCACTTCAACCACCCTGATGCGCATCAACCGACAGGGAGAACTGATGCAGACCGTCACTGGCGTGCCATCTGCCGACACCTACTGCAGCGGTTCGGGCTACTTCACCGATGAGAACGGCGAAGCCCACCTCTATATGTTCTGCAACGTGGGCATCTATCCCTTCGTCTACGACTACAACATCACCACTGGCGTGTTCAACCCCACTGCCGTGCTTGAGTTTGCCAACACCCCGGGCTATGTAGCCTACGGCGGCTCGGGCGGTGCCTTCGTCGGCGAATACAACGGCAGCATCTGCTTCTTTGGCGACTCGCCGGCTAGCCCCAACTTCATCGCCATCTATGCCTTAGGCGACTTCACTCCCACCCCACCCGAACCGCCTACTGGCGACCTGACCTACAACTTCGACGACGCCTACCTGTGGTGGACCAACATCGATGCCGACGGCGACGGCTTCCAATGGTTCCTGCAACGCAACTGGGGCAATTTCGAGAACCCCTACAGCGTCGCTTCGCAATCGCTTGACGATATGACCGAGCAACCCCTCACCCCTGACAATTACCTGGTGAGCCCCTGGAAACTCAACTACGACCTCATCACCTTCAGGGCCTGCGCCCAAGACGCCAACTTCCCCAAAGAACATCTCGGCGTGGCCGTGTCGACTACGGGCAACACCGATGCCGCCGACTTCACCACCATTTGGGAGACCACCTTGGACGCCAAGTCACAGGGCGGATGGTATGAGTTT
>JAEEGH010022114.1_pt1 | contig 13077 bp, 12 predicted proteins | sample 9134181 | NCBI WGS metagenome assembly JAEEGH01 (sample SAMN16246544, study PRJNA631951) | gut metagenome | biome: gut microbiome; feature: rumen; material: DP-attached | host: Bos | place: Iran: Karaj | collected 2018-10 | reverse complement strand
CGATAACCAGCATTCCGCCGAGCATCAGTACGAAAGATGCGGCTATATTAACCATGGCACCATGTTTTATCGTATCCTTCCAGGGATTCAGTCCGTATCCGTAGGTTACTCTGTCCAGGGCCCTGTGAGCTTTCAGCTCTACTTTTATGCGGATAGTTTTACCGGCGTCGCTGCTGTTTAAATTGATCGCAATATAACCGCTTGGATTGTATTTCGGATTGCCGTTTAACATATCCGATGTATATTTTGCCCTGAGTTCTCCACCTACGTAAATATACATATTTGAAAGTGAAGTTCTGGTGAGCAGAGTCATGCCATCCGTGATATTATCCGGCAGGACATTTGTTATATCAAGCTGATTACCGTACGATTCATCCGGTGAAAAAGGCAGCGTTATCTCCTCATCAGGTTTATCACTTGTAAGGAGCCACCCCTCATTAAAATTAAACGTCTCATAAGTTCCGATTGGCGATTCCCCGGAGATATTGTTCTTATCAAAGGCGGCAATCATCATCATCATGAATACTACCGCCAGCATAAAGAGCGCCAGTATCCTGATCATGTCCTCCGTGATTTTTATTATATTTTTTCTCTTATCAACACTCATTATTACCGGCCTTTACCCTGTTGTTTTACGGACAACATTTGTCATGTCATATACTCTTATGACATATCCGATATGTCTGTTCCGACCTGAATACAGAAATCCGATCTGGTATCTGTATGTACTGCCTTTATATGAAAACGTGCTGTCCTCTATATTATCATGATTGTTTTCTTTAACATATTCCATTAAAGGCTGACGCAGAAAAGTATTAAACCTGCCTCCGTTTCCGGGTATCTTTTCCTCAAGCTCCCATTCGTTTAATTCGGGAAACAGATCTGTCGCATAAATATTGCTGCCCATAAACAGCAGATTCTGATTAAAGATTATATATCCCGTCTTTTGAATTATATCATCTATATTGCTGTGGATATTGTCGATCGAGTAATCGGTTATCTTGCGAAGGGGAGCAATCATGACAATGAGTCCGCATATCATCCCCATGGGGAGCAGTTCTATCTGCAGGTGTGCTATTCGCTCTACCATATACAGACTCATTATGAGAGCCATTGCCAGGAGTATGATCTGGACATTGATACGGCTGACAACACTTTTTTTGTTAAGGGAATAAAACGCTGCCACAACAGTAGCCAGCATATAAAAGATCATCGAGATAAGATATACGGTATGAAGAGGTCCGTATACTTTGGTCAGGTATGCTCCGTGGGGACCTTTGTTGTATTCCACAGACTGATAGAATACTCCGAGCTGACCGGCGGTCAGTACTGCCATATAGAGCAGCCCCTGAACCGTATGCATGATACATTTTACAAATCCCGGGATATGGATCTTGCAGATATGTGCCACGATCAGAAAGATAAGCATGGGGCCGAATATGCCTGCCAGATAAGAGACTTTTGTTGCCAGTATGGCTTCATCCAAATCTACCGATGCTGCGATGGCATAATATCCGCCGTTGCTCACAAGTATTATCGTAAGGAGCAGCACAAAAGTAGCGCTTGGCTTTTTCTCAAAAGACAAGACATATATGAGCATCGCGAATGTTATGCAGAAACAGATCAGATAAATCATCATTATCCCCCGTATACTTTAATCTCTTATGACGCGACACCCTCCATCTGGGCTGTGTAGAGCCTGTAATACGCTCCCTTTTTACTCATGAGTTCTTCATGGGTACCCTGCTCGAGTATGCCTCCGTTGTCAACATACATTATTTTATCACACCCTGTGACAGTTGATAATCTGTGAGCAATAATAAAACTTGTCCTGCCCTTAAGCATGGCATTTAATCCTGTCTGGAGCGCCTTCTCGGTACGGACATCTATGCTGGATGTAGCCTCGTCGAGTACCAGGATTGCCGGGTCTGAAATTAACGTCCTGGCAAAAGATATGAGCTGCTTCTGGCCCTGGGACAGCATTGATCCTCTCTCCTTGACCACAGTATTGTATCCGTCTGCCATACCTGATATAAACTCATCGGCGCATACTGTCTTTGATGAATTCCTGATTTCCTCATCAGTAGCATTTAACCTGCCGTATCTGATATTTTCAGCTATCGTTCCGGAGAATATAAAGCTGTCCTGGAGCATGATGCCCATCTGGGAACGAAGTGAGGACAGAGTTACTTTTGATATATCCTGACCGTCTATATATATGGCTCCACTGTCGAGGTTATAAAATCTTGATACGAGACTGACTATCGTACTCTTGCCTGCACCGGTAGGTCCGACCAGTGCCACACTCTCACCGGGCTTAACCGTAAACGAGACATCATGAAGTATCTCCTTGCCTTTCTCATATGAGAAGCTCACATGGTCAAATACTACCTCTCCTGACTTCTCCCCACTCTCACGCTTTGCTCTTAAATCAGACATTTCTACAGCGTCAGGAGCATCATCGATAAGTACAGGCTCATCCATCGTCTCAAATATTCGCTCAAGGTTTGCAACGTTATTAATGAAATTATTAAAAATATTTCCCAAGTTCATAATAGGCTGCCAGAACTGGGACGCATATGAAGAAACGGCAACTATCGTACCCAAGGACTCATTGCCCTGACCAAATATCAAAAGTCCGAATAAAAATATGGCTGCCCTTACAAATACCGATATGGTATCAATACCGGGCCAGATCATGTTGCTATAGCTGACTGCCTGCATCCATGTATCCCTGCAGTCCTCTGACAAATCCCTGAATATAACTGCATTCTCATCTTCCCTTGCAAATATCTGGGTAATTCTGGCTCCAACTATATTTTCCTGAAGATATGCATTTAAGTTTGAATTCTTATTCGATACATGCTGCCATGATACTCTCTGCTTGCCCTTAATCCAGAACATGAATACTGCAAGGACAGGTACACCTGCCATAACCACAAGGGACAGCTTCACATCAACCATAAACATAAAGATGATAATAAAAATCAGGTTCATGATTTCAAGTATCATGTTTATGAGACCGTTGCTCAGCATATCAGACACAGAGTTTACGTAGTTAACAACACGTATCAGAATCTTGCCGTGGGGCCTGTCATCATAATACTGAAACGGCAGCTTCTGCAGATGGGCAAAGAGGTCTCCTCTGATGTCATAAATTATTTTCTGGCTGACTTTGGCCATGACTCTGGATCTCACCGTAGAGAAGATTACGCTGATGATAAATGCCAGAAGCAATAATCCCACAAGGAGATAGAGCTGGTTTAAATCCTTTGCAGGTATTGCCACATCAAGTGCCTGCTTAGTTATAAACGGTGCAACCAGTCCCGTGATGCCGGCGAGGGCAGATAAAAACAATGCTATTGCCATTGCCTTTGAATACTTCTTAATATAAGAAGACGCCCTGATAATGTGCTTAATGTCAAAAGGCTCTTCTAAAAATTCGTCTTCTTTATACGTATTTCGTTTCATACTGCCTCACCTCCCATCTGAAGGTTTACAAGGTCTGCGTAGTATCCACCCTTCTTAATCAGTTCTTCATGGGTACCACGCTCAGTGATTTCACCGTGCTGCATGATGAGTATCATGTCTGCTTCTTTCGTGGTGGAAATACGCTGGGCAATGATTATCTTTGTACATTCAAAATCAAGTTCCTTAAGACTCTGCTGGATATGTTTCTCTGTCTCAAGGTCCACAGCCGATGTGGTATCGTCGAGAATAAGTATGGACGGTCTGACAGCAAGGGCTCTCGCCAGACTGATTCTCTGCTTTTGACCACCGGAGAGACCGACGCCTCTCTCGCCTACTATTGTCTCGTATCCCTCAGGCATCTTTGCAATGAAATCATCAGCCGATGCATATCTGGCAAAACGTACTACCTGCTCACGCTTAATGGAGCTGTCACCGTATGCAATGTTGCCGTCAATGGAATCAGAATAAAGGAGTACTTCCTGGGTAGCGAGTCCAATATTTTCTCTTAAATATTTAAGCTTATAATCTTCGACGTTTATTCCGTCTATTAAGATTTCGCCGCCTGTCGCCTCGTAAAATCTGGGAATCAGGTGAATGAGAGACGTCTTGCCACAACCCGTCTCTCCCATGATGGCTATTGTCTGGCCGGGCTCAGCCGTAAATGAAATATGCTTTAATACAGGGAGGTTGCCGTCCTCATACTGGAAGCTGACATCCTTAAACTCCACTCTGCCCTTTAATCTTGAATCACTTGATACGGCATCTTCCTTGTCCCTGATGTGAGCCTTTGAATAATAAATATCCATAACCTTGTCAGATGCTGCAGCAAAGCGCTGGAATTCGTTCATGATATTTCCAAGCTGACGCATGGGGTTAGCTATAGCCCATGTGAGTCCTGAGAACGCAACAAACTCACCCATGGTAAGCTCTCCTTTTATGAGGAAAATACCACCGGCAAGGAGAAGTATTACTCTTAACAGGTTTGCTGTAAATTCCACATATGGATAAAAGACAAGCCACGTGTTTGCTGTCTTAATATTCGTATCCATGTATTCTTTATTACATTCATCGAATCGGGTTATCTCAAATTTTTCTCTGGCGAAAGCTTTTACCACACGGTTTCCTGAAATATTTTCCTGGGCAATCGTATTCATGTCAGCCAGCTTCTCACGAAGGAGCGCATGCATCGGTGCAATCTTTTTATTAAATAAAACGATGACACCAAAAAGCATCGGGCCTACTGCGAGGATACACAGAGCCAGCTTTACATTCATATACATGTAGTAAATAGCCGTTGCAGACACAAGGGAAAAAGCCTCGAATATCATACGGATAACCCATGCCAGCATATGACGGACTGCGTCCAAATCACCCGTCACTCGCGTCATCAGGTCACCTGTACGGTATGTATTGTAAAAGACCATATCCTGACGCTGAATCTTGTCATACAGAATATTGCGGACTCTGTAGAGTACCTTCTGGGATACGACCTCATAAATCATACAGTCAAAATATACAATTAAAACTCTCAGGATAGTAAAGCCGATCATGGCTGCGATGAGTGCATAGAAAATATCACGATGCAGTGCCATGTTGTCCACAGCGCTCTCACCTGTTAAGAAATCATCGATGATCCTGCTCGAAAAATAAGGTACCGTGAGCTGCATTCCGTTATAGATAAATGTACCCAGAATACCAATCAGATAAAGGCTTTTACAGCCCTTCATATTTGTGATGAGCCACCTGATCCTCCCGGGTCTCACAGTAGTGCTCTCTGCCTGCTGCTTAAGAGATTTCTCAATCTCTTTCTCTTTTTCACTCACTCTCTTCACGAAGAAAACCCTCCGCATATTGTACCAAAAAAGTTAAACCGAATCCGACCAAATCAATGGGTCTTGCGTCAACATTAAATGAAACGAATACAATATGCAAGGGGGTTTTTAAAAAAATCAAAAATATTTTATTATGAAACCTACGGTCCCATTATCTCAAGGTCAGCATCTTTTAGTGTGCAGTATGTACACCCGTCCTCTATATATGTAGAGAATGTACCTGTCACCATAATCTCCTGGCCATACTCAGGATAGTCATCGGGAAATACAGGATTACCGGGGAGCTGAAACTCAAAGCCCTGGGCACAGCATGCCGTGGCATCCTTTACGATACAGCCAAAGTAATAATTACCGGTCTGCTCATCATGATAATAGCTGAACGCGCCCTTCATCCTGATGGTCTTGCCCATGAAATCCTCCGGGTATGTCAGCATATCGAATACCTGGCCGTATACCATGGTGGACGTAAGAGACGTTAAATCAACATCTACGCCTTCCGTACCTGATAAAAGTGAATTAAGCTCATCATCATCCATATTGTCACCGTACGGATCGTAGAGGGGATCATTTGCAGATGCACTGTCATTTGAATTAACCTGGTCATCTGACACAGCATCCTGATTATCTGTCTTTATCGCATCGGGACTGTAGAGGACGATAGTTTCGGTTGGTTCCGGATCAGGAGCCTCTCCGGCTATCCCGTCATTTAACACATCGGCTACGGTAGGTGAACCGCCGCCTGTCATATTACCGGCTGTCTGACCGCCTCCGCATCCCGCAGTGACAGATACGGATATTAAACATATTAATATCAGATAAATCTTTTTCATATCATTTCTCCCTGAAACTATCCTCTCTGAACCTATCTTCTTTTTATAACAGCACCTGCTAATGCACAAATCATAAATGTGCCGGCATTTACGGCGACTATCGTAGATCCCACTGGTGTATTGGCCAGTATTGATATCAGCATTCCCGTAAGTGCACATATTACGGACAAAACTGCAGAGCATACAGTCACAGCCTTAAAGTTTCCAAAAAGTCTCATGGACGATAATGCCGGGAATATGACAAGGGCGGATATGAGCAGTGATCCTACCAGGTTCATGGCCAGGACTATTATGACTGCGATGACAATGGCTATCAGGAGATTGTACCTGTCAGCCTTTGTACCAACTGCTCTCGCAAAATCCTCATCAAATGTGACTGCAAATATTTTGTTGTAATAAAGTATAAATATGATGATCACTACGACTGACAGGACTGCGCAGATGACTACATCAGACATGGTCAGGGTAAGTATTGACGTGGATCCGAAAAGTGTGCTGCACACATCTCCGGAAATATTCGATGATGTGGAAAATACATTCATGATAAGATATCCGAATGCAAGCATTCCAACAGATATCATGGCTATCGCCGCATCACCTTTGATCCTGGCATTCCTGCCGGTACGTAAAAGGAGCACTGCACATACGACTGTAACAGGCATCACTATGTATGTATTGTTTGATACTCCGAGGACCGTCGCAACCGCCATGGCGCCAAATGCCACATGGGAGAGACCGTCTCCTATAAATGAAAAACGCTTAAGCACCAGAGTCACTCCAAGGAGGGACGAGCAGAGCGCTATCAGTACACCGACTATCACTGCCCTCTGTACAAAAGGATGGCTCAGGAAAAATATGAGTTTATCAATCATCGCCTTTTGCCCCCTTACCGTTTATATAATATCTGCCGGCAGCTGTACCCAGATACTCTTCTTTTGTACCGTAAAAAATCTCCCTGCCTATATAAAGGATATTGGTGGCATATTTAACTGCCGCCTCCATGTCATGGGATATCATGACTATCGCGATTCCTTCTTTATTGAGATTCATGAGGAGCTCGTACATCTCAAGAGTCGCTTTCGGATCAAGACCCGATACAGGCTCATCCACCAGGATTATCTTCCCTGTGGCACAAAGAGCCCTTGCAAGGAGTACTCTCTGCTGCTGGCCTCCGGACAGCTCGCGAAAGCATTTCTTTGATAAATGGGTTATGCCCATCTTTTCCATATTCTGAAGAGCCAGTTTTTTATCTTCCTTTGAGTAAAACGGCCTCAGGCCACATCTCCCCTGGCAGCCGGACAGTACGATCTCATATACCGAAGCCGGGAAATCCTTCTGCACATCTGTCTGCTGGGGGAGATAGCCTTTCTCATTATCCTTTAAGCCGTCTCCCGAAAGAATCTGTCCGTCAATCGGAGGATTCAGTCCCAGCATGGTCTTCATGAGAGTAGACTTACCGGAACCGTTTTCTCCTATTATGAACAAGTAATCACCCTGTTCCACTTTAAAATTAATGTCTTTCAGGACCGGATGTGAATCATATCCGACTGACAGATTTTTAACGGTTAGTAACGACATTTCATTCTCCTTAAAAGAATCTTTAGATATGATTACTTAAGGGCTTCCTTAAGCACATTTAAGTTTTCCTCCATAATGGATAAATAGCTGGCGCCGTTTTTCACATCCTCCGATGTGACTGACTGCATGGAATCAAGTGTCATAACAGTCTGATCGGCTGATGAAGTATTTTCTATGATCGTCTCTGCAATCTTTTTATCAGACTTCTCTATGGTTAATACAACCGACAGTCCGCATTCATCTACTTTTTGTGCCAGAAATGTTATTGTCTCAAATGATGCCTCGGTCTCAGCAGAGCATCCGACAAATGCTACATAGTAGTTAAGACCATAGTCGTCTGTAAGATATCTGAAGGGGAATCTGTCTCCAAAGAGGATCACGTCTTTATTCCCGCTGTTTACCGCATCTGCATATTCGGCGTCAAGTGCGTCAAGTGAATTAATATATGATGTCATGTTGTTTGTATAAAGTTCACTGTTGGCAGGATCCTTTTCAATGATTGCCCTGCCGATCACATCTGTTAATACAGTGGCATTTCTTAATGAGAGCCATACATGCTCATCGTATTCAACTTCGCCTTCTTCATGATGATGACCTTCCTCATCCTCGTCATGCTCGTGTTCTTCGTCTGAATCTTCATGATCTTCATCATGTTCTTCGTCGGCATCTTCATCACCGTGGTCATGATCATGCTCATCCTCTTCCTGCATGCCTTCTACGACTTCCTCTTCCTTTACAGCCGAGCCAAGCTCATCCAAGAGGTTGATGACTATCATATCTTTATTAACGGCTTCATTAAGGGCATCTTCTACCCACTCATCTGACTCGCCGCCTACATATATAAAGATATCACATGTAGAAATCTTTACGATATCTTCTGCCGTAGGCTGATAGCTGTGGAGATCCACACCGTTATCAAGGAGCATGGTCACCTCTGCTCCGGCAGGGTTTTCACCGAGAATATTTACTACCCAGTCATACTCCGGGAATATTGTAGTCACGATGCTGAGTCCTTCACCTGTTAAAGCCTTGTCATCAGTTGCATTTCCGCACGCACATAAACAAATTGCAGCAAGTATTAAAGCTGCAGATAATATATATAATTTTTTCATTATTAATCTCCTGAGAATCTTTATTAATATATTTTAATAATTAAGAAAGAACGCCTCAATCGTTAAGCCTTACCTTTTTAGATATGGGAGTTTCAAATATAAGATTATTCTCTGAAAAAATAAATGATACAGCAAAAAGAACTGCCGGAAGCAATATAAACACGGAATCGTTTACATCTCCGGACTGCTGTCTCAATGAATTTTCACACTGATGAATAATGGTACATACAGAACAGTGCTCGTCGTGACAGTCATGATGACCTGCCTCAACTGCCATAAAGAGAGACGTACAGAGCGCGAAAAATACAACAAAAAACGCCAGCACATAAGCCGTTATTCTCTTGTTAAATCCGTTTCTGAATCGTAACACGACGCCTGTCTCCTTTTTTGACCTTCATAATACTACAACAATATGTTTAAAAATGCAAAAGAGTGGCAAATTTGCCACTCCTTTTATCCCGCAAAATAATCTTAATTAAAATGTAACTGTCTCAGGTGCCTTTGTAAATGAAGAGAATGTAGCAGTGGCATCCTTGAAGTAAAATACCTCAGTATTGCCATCATCCTCAGAGTACATACCGCGAAGATGAGGATAAGCATCTAGCATAGACTTTCTCGCCTCTCTGTTGTCATCCTCTATGAGCTTGCCTGATACACGGAGCCAGTCACCATCCTTGAATGCACATATCTCCACATTGGGATTGGCATGAATCTGCTTTGATACATCCTTGGACTTGCCTGTCTGGATATAGAGCTTGCCTTCAAATACATTAACTGTACCAAAGGGACGTACTCTCGCCTGATCTCCGTCTACTGTTGCTAAATAATATGTTCCTGCTTCCTTTAGAAAATTAACTACTTTTTCCATGGCATGATTCCTTTCTTAGAAAATATATAATACTGTAAATATTATACCATTATTTTTTGGTAAGGATACTTGATCCCTTCAGGAATATACTCCACCCCACAACATTCACGCACTCGGCTATCCAGTTCATTGAGCTCTTCTGGAAATCCCTCGATGAGAGATATCCCATCATAAGCATGAACACGAATGTAATAATAAACAGCACCATCGCTGAGGTCTTCTTACGACGCTTGGCCTCAACGGATAATCCGACACACATACCGAGTATACCGAGAATAGAGAGCCCAACGAAAATCCCCGTACCAGTGAAAACAACAGGGGCAACACTGTATACCGAATCAACCTTCTGGTCCACAAATACCATGGCGGTAAGAGCTATACCCGCAAGAAGGAAGCCTACGGACTGCATGGGGAAAAAGCTTTGGTTCAGTCTGTCGAAATCGCAGATGTTCAGTGCATATAAAAGTTTCCATGTTGCCTTGAAAAGTCCCGCTGTAATACTCATAATCGTACCGGCCGAGAATAAAGCAAACGCACCTTTGCTCATACTGTAGTAAAGTCCTCTCTGCAGTATTATGGCAGACACGCAGTAAAGTATTACCGGAATGTAATCAAATAATGCCATGGGTAGAGAAATCATTGAAACCTCCTTCTAAGTAAAGCATCCTACTCTTCACGTTCTATCTCAGCTTTCAGATAAATATTATTATTAGCACCTTTTCGCACAGGCGTAATCTTTTCCTTATCCGTGAGCTGTTTTATATATTGTCTGGAACAATTAAGCATCTGCGAGGCTTCCGCAGTATCGGCAAGACGGTCGCTGATAAACCCTTTTAAGTCATCATATGATATGCCGAGTTCTTTCCCCGTCTTTCGCAGGATTTCGGCAGAAATAAAATGCTCCCGGCCCCACTCTATTCCGTTGCCACCGGGGGACACACTGACTCTCCGAAAGATTTCTTCATTGCCTAATATGTTCAAGTAAAGTCTATCATCTTTACAAAGTTTCTCAATATCCACGGAAACACTTTTTCCATCATTAAAGAATACGGCGGCTCTGTTATTTTTTAATGCCATCACATCAAGGACTTTCCCGGTTAGGCGCTTCCGTATCTCCTCTGAAATATCCTTTTCGGATATGCGTACCAGATACAGTTCATCCTGAGCACATCGCCCCTCACTGAGTAACAGGAGCTTGTATTCATCATATTCTTTTAGGCCGTTTTCTTTAAGGACACTTCCAAGGTTTTGCCTGTCAGGCGGAATAATGCGCTGACTGACAAATTTGCCGCTCCACTCTGAGTCTATACTGTAGATACCCCTTTTTACAAAACCCGAAAAGATAAAGGGGCACGTCCATTCATCCGTATCTTCCATTAATTCTGTGAAGAACCTTTTGCTTGCCTCATAATAGAAAAGGTATCCCAGCAGTCTGCCTTGCTGTGCTTTATCGCGAATCTCAAATTCTGCCAAGAGCTCCCCACCTTCCCCATATCATTGATTTCATCTTAACAATATATGCCGATCCTATTATTGTCTCCAGACCTTCAAACATTTTATCCAAATCGGTTTCAGTCAAATCAGGCAGTTCTTTCAAAAAAGACTTGGGTATACTCCTGACATTCTCAAGTGTACTGTTAGTTCCCACAAAAGCCTGAACCCGCCTGTCCTCCATCACATCATAAACGTTTAATTCCTCTTTTGTATGACATCTGCACACAAGACTAAGCCCGTGATCAAACAAGGGCGCCAGCCGAACTGCTTTGGTCTTTGAATTGCGCAGCACCTCAATATTGGCCCCGTGCCTGTCTCTGTTAAGAACAAGATAATCGATTAAAAACATCTCATATACATACTTCTCCCAGCCCATACGCCTGCAGAAATCAAACGGTGTTTCGCCGTTTTCCCTGTTCATGATAAAGTAATCCTCTAACGGAATCTTGCTCTCATCAGCTTCTTTATAATCTTCAGACCGGCATAAATATGTCTCATAATCCCTGCCATCTACTGTGACCATGGCGTGAATAAGTGTATATTCAAGGTGCTCTATACCAAAGAAATCAAGCAAACGCTGTACCACAATTTCATTTATACACTCATGACCGATTATTCCTTTAACCGGGTCACTGTCTGATAATTTATAATATTTTTTCTTCTTCCCAGTATCATCGTAGGACTTCAAAAAAGAACCCGCTGTGCCCGAAGACTTACGCGTCCTGGCCCAGTTAAGATATCGCATATCATTGAGTTCTAGTATGATGTCGTTCATTTTGGGATTCTCCATTTTACTTGACGGTTGTCAAGCATTTGTAATTATAGGATATGAATTTACTTGACATTTGTCAAGTAACTAAAAAGGGGCTTGCGCCCCTTTTACTGAAAATATTTATAGTTGTAGCCTTATAATAAGATTCATCTCCGATTATATGAGTTTTTTAATATAATTATAGATTTCAACTCCCCTGTCCTGCCCGTATTTCTTTACTAGGGCATTACAAATGGTTTGTTTTCCGTTTTCTTTATTAATATTTTTAACTGCAGTTTTAGTTACAAATATAACATCTTCGTTCTCAAGCTTGTTCTTGCTGAGCACTTGCTGGATTTTATTGTTAATCTCGGTCTTTTCTGGCAGCTTCTTGGAATTAGGGGCTTTAGTTTTTGTATTGTCAGATTTTTTTGTAGTCTCAGTTTTCTTAGTCTGAGCCTTAACCTGTTTTTCAGGTTCTGCCTTCTTCGGTTTTACAACATATTTATTTAAAACCGGCTCAACCACTTTATATACTTCAAGATAATTATCATATAATGATTTAAGCTCTGCTTTAACATCACTTAACAGCGATTCGTTTCCGAAATGCTTTGAACATGCCTGAGCAACAATGTTGGGTACAGGAGATTCATATCCATCTTTGCTAACTGCTTGCATCACTTCCTGATTGAACAAGATTTTCTTTTCGTTGTCAGCTTTTTTATTATTTGTATTCTTACTATCTGTCTTTGACTCTTTTTTTATCTTAATATGTTCACTTCTGGAAATATTAATTTTCTTTTTATCTCTCCAGGTATTAATAACCTTGTCATAGCCTGTATCTTTGCTGACGATAATAATCTTGCATCGATTATTGTTTATCCCTGCCAAATATCCTGCATAAAAATCAATATTCATATCTACAGACTGATTGCCTTGTGGTACTTCATACGATTCAAATTGTATTTTTACTTCAGATAAAACAACAGTCGGTCTATTCTTTGTGTAAAACAAAACCACACAATCATTCTCACCAAGGTCAGAACATTCTTTCAGAACATCTTTTGGCATATTTTCATAATCTATTAAATAATATGTATTCATACATTCCCCTATTTTCTTCTCAACATAAAACTCTTTA
>JAEEGH010022112.1_pt1 | contig 13077 bp, 4 predicted proteins | sample 9134181 | NCBI WGS metagenome assembly JAEEGH01 (sample SAMN16246544, study PRJNA631951) | gut metagenome | biome: gut microbiome; feature: rumen; material: DP-attached | host: Bos | place: Iran: Karaj | collected 2018-10 | reverse complement strand
TCGCGATCTTGCCCATCGCCACGAGCCGGTCGTACGGATGGCCGTCGTAGGCCGCCAGCATCGGCTTCATCCACTCCGGGGCCGTCTTCGCGTACTCGTCGATCCGGTCCGGCAGGAAACCGTCGATGCTGATGCCGCCGATGGCGACGTGCACGATACCCACCTTATGATCCTCCGGCAGATACTCGAGGAGCGTCCGGCCGAAATAATCGACAGGGGTGAGACCGGTATTCTCGCGGCAGAGCGGCGGAAGGGCCTTGTACCACTTTCCCATCTTGCGGGACTTATTGGAAAAGTCCACGGCGGAAAGATTCAGGAACCGGTCGGAAACACCGATGGAGTCCTGTGATTCGATACGGGCGTTGCCCTCCATGTTGGACTGCCCGAAGCAAAGGAAAATATGGAAATTCTTATCCTGGGCGGTTGCGTTCAGTACGGTCAAGGAGGCAACCAATGAGAGAAGAAGCTTCTTCATGGGTGCTATGTTTTGTGTTTTGGAACCCGGGTCGGGTATCACCCCGGCCCGGATTGAAATCATTTACTCAGCGGCTTCTTCGTCCGCATCATTGAGGTACGCCCAGCCAAGAACGTTCTTGAACTTGTTGGCGTAGCGGCAGTCACGCGGGAACGGGAGGTACTCGTGCTTGTTGGCGACGAAGGTGCAGTTGTGCTGCGCATCGTTCAGATCCTGGTAGGTCGTGTAGAGCTTGTGGTACTTCTTGTATCCGGGCTTGCCGTCCTGGAAGTACTCGTCGTACAGGGAAGGAACATGCTTGTGGATACCGCCGTACTGCTGGTTGAAGACCTGCTCGAGGTTCACCTTGCCCTGCTTGCTCCAACGGACGAGGTCGGGGAAGCGGCAGTTCTCGAACCACATCTCGTACTGCTTCTCTTCCATCACTTCGTCGAGGGTGAGCTTGCTGGAGATCTTGTTCGAACCGGAACGACGCTGGACGTCGTTGAGGGCCTTCAGACCCTTGGACTCGTCACCCGAACCGATGCAAGCCTCGGCATAGAGGAGGAGCGCCTCGGCGTAGCGGGCCACGTTGAAGTTCTTCTGGTTGGAAGCGCCACCACCGACCTGAGGGATGTTGTCGCGCGGATACTCCTTGCCGTTCGCGAGGATTCTCGGAATAACGGCGTAGGACATGTGCTTCCACTCCAGATACGGGCCGTGGCTGAACAGGTGTCTGACGATACCGCGGTTCGGATCGGCCTTCTTCTGCTCGAGGGTGCCGTCGTTGACCTCGGAATTCCAGTCCATCTCATAGAGGAACTCGTCCTCGGTCAGGAAGCAGGCGAGGCGACGGGCCGAACGGCCGTCATGCTCCAGGAACTTCTTCGCGAAGTCTTCCTGGATGGCGCCGCCGTTCCAGCCGGCGCAAGGATTCTGGGCCGGAGTGGAGGCAAGGGCGTCGGTACGCCAGTTGAACACGTCGGCCACCATCCAGCGGCTGCGGAACATCTGTCCCCAGGTGCTGATGGTCTCGTCGTAGATGTAGTTGGGCTCGAAGATCTTCTCGGCGTTGCCGTCGCCGGCCACGTGGAAGTTCGTCCAGTACTCCTCGGTGGGAACCAGGGAATAGCTGCCGGAATTGATCAGGTCGCCGAGGTACTTGCGGGCGGTGGCCATGTCGTTGTTGAACACGGCGGCCTTGCCGGCGACGAACTGGGCGAAGCCCACGCTCATGCGGGCGGAGGCGTTCTTGTCGGCCGCACCGTTGCGCTTGGGAAGCTTGCCGGAGGCAATGGCCTTCTCGCACTCGGCGATGACCCACTCCAGCACCTGGGACTGGCTCTCGGCCTGGGTCGGGAGCTCGTCCGGATCCAGGAGACGGTCGATAATGCCCGGGCAGTTCCACAGGATGGCGAGCTGCAGGTGCAGGTAGGCGCGCATGACGCGGGCCTCGGCCACGCACTGCTTCGTGAAGTCGCTCTCCCACTTGGGCTCCACGCCGTCGCGGTTCTCGTTGGTGAAGTTGGAGATCACAAGGTTGGAGTGGTAGATGGTACCGACATAACGGTTGTAGCACTCCTTGAGGACGCCGTTGGCGTCGTCATAGCGGAATTCGCAGAACACGCGGAAGTCGGCGTGGTCGTCGGGGTCGCCACCGGCGGCGAGGATGTCGTCGGCGGAGTAGTTGATGATCACCTGCTCGGGGTTGTCGATGCCCTGGGTGCCCGCCACGTTGCTGACGAAGTCGGCGTACATGTCGTTCAGGGCCGCCTGGGCGTCGTCGTCGGAGGCGTAGAACTCGAGGGTGCTGACGGTTCCCTTCTGGGGGATGTCAAGCAGCTTCTCGCAGGAAACAGCCGTGAAGGCAAGTGCGACGAGGATGAGGGAAAATATCTTTTTCATGGTCGTATGCATATTTTAGAAGGTCACGTTCACGCCAAGGAGAATCTTCTGCATGGTAGGATAGGAACCCCAGTCGAGGCCGGCACCGTCGGTGTTGTTGGTGGAAGCGGTTTCCGGATCCAGGCCGGGATACTTGGTGAAGGTGAAGTAGTCGTCGAGCGACACATAGAAGCGGAGGTTCGAGATGGCGACCTTGCGGGTAAGCTTCTGCGGGAGGGTGTAGCCCAGCTGGAGCTGCTTGATGCGGAAGAAGTCGCCCTTGAACACGTTGGCGGAGGAGGACCAGAACTGGAGGTCGCCGGAGGTGAGGTCCGGACGAGGGAGCTTGGCGTTCTTGTTCTCGGGCGTCCAGGCGTTGTCCAGATACCACTTCAGGGAGTTCTTGTTACCGGTGCGGTGCAGCACGGGCAGAATGACGTTGCCGCCCTGGCCGGCGCCGTAGATCAGCATGTCGAAGCCCTTCCAGCCCAGCGTGATGTTGAGACCGTAGTTGAACTTCGGGGTGGTCTGGCCGAGGAAGACCATGTCGTTCGCATCGAGCGGAGTGTCGGCACCGTCGGTGTTCTGCAGGGTGAAGGTACCATCCTCGGGATTGACGCCTTCGAAGACGAAGCCGCGCAGATACCAGATCGGGTAGCCGGGCTCGAAGACGGTCTGGATGGGCAGGTTGGTGGAGCTGGCAACCGTGTGGCGTTCCGGGGTACTGCCCTCGGCGAGGGCAAGGACCTCATTGTGGTTCGTGGAGAAGTTGCCGTTGATGCCATAGCGGAAGTCGCCGATGGTGTCCTTCCAGCCCAGCTCGAACTCCCAACCACGGTTCTGGACGGTACCGCCGTTGGCGATGGCGGAGGTGAAGCCCAGCTCGGACGGGACGGTGACGTTGAAGAGGAGGTCTCTCGTCAGCTTGTTGTACCAGTCGACGGTACCGGTGAGACGGTTGTTGAACATCCGGAAGTCGACGGCGATGTCGGTCTGTTCGGACTTCTCCCAGGTGAGGTTCGTGTTCGGGAGCTTGTTCGGAGCGGAACCGAGGGAGCTGCCCGGCTTGTCCACGTCGTACTGATACCAGCTGCCGCCGATGGAGATGGTGGCGGTGTACGGATAGTTGCTCAAGACCGCGATGTTACCGTTCAGACCCCAGGAAGCACGAAGCTTGAGGAAGTTGAAGACGGTAGGATCGACGTTGTCCTTGAAGAAGCGCTCGTTGGAAATGTTCCAGAAGCCGGAGAAGGACGGGAAGTAGCCCCAGCGCTTGTTGGTGGGAAGCTTGGAGGAGTCGAACGCGTCGGCGCGGAAGTTGACCTGCAGACCGTAGCGGTTGTCGTAGGACCAGATCAGACGGCCGAAGTAAGCGAGCGAGGCGCTCTTGCCGGGGGCGTTGCTGATCTGCTTCGGAGCATCGTCCTTCAGGTAGGACAGATACAGGAAGTTGGGCTCGTAGGACTTGAGGATGTCGGAACCGGAGGAGCTGGCGTTCACGTTGTCGCTGTTGCTCTCGCGGTAGGACATACCGGCCATGGCAGTGAACTCATGCTTGCCAAGATTGAACATGTAGTTCGCGAAGTTTTCCCACTGATAGTAGAAACCGGTGCTCGCGTTGGCGGAGATGGAGTAGGTGGTCTGGTTGCCGCGGTCGCCGATCCAGTAAGGAGAGCTGTAGCTGTGCGAGACGCTCTGGTTGATCCGGTAACCGAAACGGGACGTGAAGGTGAAGCCCTTGAACGGCTTGAAGTTGGCGAAGAAGGTTCCGTTGATGTTGAAACCGCCGTTGGTGCCGTCGGAAGCGTCACGCTTTGCGAGCGGGGAGCCTTCCATATCGGAATACTTGGTGTTCGCGAACCAGCCCTTCTCGTCGCTGAAGAAGCGGTAGTTGACGTCGGAAGTACCGGCCTGGACAGCGTCGTAGGCGGTCTTCACGGAGAGGGACATTTCAGCAGGCGTGGTCCAGTAGACCGGAGTCAGCGGGTCCATGAGCATGACGGACTCGAAGGAGGAGCCGTAGCCGCGCTGGGAGACGCTCTTGGTGGACCACTTCTCGATGGAGGTGTTCACACCGACCTGCAGCCACTTGAAGAGATTGTAGTCGGCGTTGACCTGGGCGGTGAGGCGGTTGTACACATCCTTGTCGCCACGGACGACACCGTTGTCGTACACGTAGTTGATGGCGGAGAAGAAGTGGCCGTTCTTGTTGCCGCCGGAGAAGCTCAGGGAGTGCTGGTGGCTCCAGGTGGGCTCGATGTAGGCGTCGATCCAGTCCTGGTCGATGACGCCGCCCTCATAGTACGGGTGGCTGTAGTCGAACTGCTTCATCAGCTCGTTGAGGTCCTTGCCTCCGTCGTACTCGAGCGAGATGTACTTGATGAAGTCGTCACGACCCATCAGCGGGCGCTTGTGGAAGTCCTGGAGGGTGGCCTTCGCGGAATAGTTGACGGTGGTCTTGCCGTCGGCACCGCTCTTGGTGGTCACCAGGACGACGCCGTTACCGGCCTGCGCACCGTAGATGGCGGCGGAGGCGGCGTCCTTCAAAATCTCGATGGACTCGATCAGGGAAGGATCCAGATACTGGATGCCGTCCACCTGCAGACCGTCTACGATGTAGAGCGGGCCGAGGCCGCTGGAGGAGTTGGAGGAGTAACCACGGACGCGGATGGAAGCGCCGGAACCCGGGGAACCGTTGGTGATGACGCGCACACCGGCGGCCTTGCCCTGGAGGGCGGCGGCTGCGTCGGAGGTGGAGCGGTTCATCAGGTCGGCCTCGCGGACGGAGGCGACGGCACCGGAGAGGTCGCTCTTCTTCTGCACGCCGTAACCGATGACCACCGTTTCTTCAATGAATTCCGTATCCTCGACGAGGACGAAGCGGAAATTGGTCTGGTTGCCAATCGCAACGGTCTGGTCGGCGTAGCCGATGCAGGAGACGTTGATGTTGGCGCCAGCCGGGACATTGAGACGGAAAACACCGTTCACGTCAGTCACGGCACCAATGGAAGTGTTGCCGACAACGACCACGGCGGCTCCGACGACCGGAGCGCCGCTTTCATCGACAACCGTTCCGCTGATGGCGCGGTTCTGGGCGGTAGCGACCGTACCCAGGAGGCCCGCTGCGATGAACATCATAGCAGCGGCCACTTTTGCAAAAAATTGCCTTGTCATAAAAGCGTTGTTTTGGTTGGTTAGATGTTTATGGTTTAAACAGTTTTGTGCTATGCAGCCGGTCACAAATGTACCCTTTTATATAAGCGAACACTTTCAAAACGCGACCGAAATCTGAAACAAATCAGTCAATTCTCAATCATTTCGGGACCATCCCCGGCCTTTTGGAAGATTTTTAACATCCAATGACCGGAATTTAAAAGATATTTTTGCTACCTTGCATCGTCAAAGAACGAATAATGAAAAGAGCACTCCTGTCCGCCATCTTTCTTGTGTCCGTCCTCGCTGGATGGGCGCAGAACACCCATATCCCATTCCGGAATTTCAGCACCGACGACGGCCTTCCCGACAATTCGGTCCGCGCCATCTTCCAGGACAGCGACGGACTTATATGGTTATGTACGCGCGAGGGTATCTGCATGTACGACGGCCTGCATTTCAAGCAGCTGGAAGATCCGTCCTGCGATATCCTGGACGGCCTTGCGATGAGCCTCGCGGAAGATGCGCAGCACCGGCTCTGGTTCATCACCACCCGCGGCATCGGCTTCCACGACCTGACGACCGGAGAAACCAGGGCGGTCCGCCGCAACACGTCCGGCGGCCTGGTCGGCGCGGCCGGCATCGCCGTGGACCGGAACGGAATGGTCTGGTTCGCCAACGAGGACATCTTTTTCTGGGACCCCGAACGCGAAGTCCTGGTGGACTACTCCCCCGTCGCCCTCTTCCGCAGCAACACGGTCGTGGCCGACAGCAACGGCACCACCTGGTTCCTTTCCACCAGCGGCGACCTTTACCGCTTCAACACGATCAACAGCAGTTTTGAACGCATCCGGCGCGGAGCCGGAGAACGGTTCTCCCGCCAGGACATCGTTTCAGACGGGGCCGGCCACATCCTTTCCTCCGCCCCGGGCGGCATCGTCCTGTCGACCGACATCTTCACCAATGCCACCACCACCCTCTACCAGACTGACAACGGAGAAATCCGCTGCATCGTCCCGGAACCCGGCGGAAGGTGCTGGCTGGGGACCGATCACGGCATCGTCCTCGTGGACGGAGACAGCCGCCGGGTCTTCACCCACGACCGGTCCGATCCGGACTCCATCGCGGGAGAGGACATCTGGTCGATGCTGCTGGACCGCCAGGGCAACCTCTGGGCCGGCATGTTCTACAACGGCCTGGCCCTGCACCGGAGTCCCAGGAATCTCGTATCCCGGCATCTGGGCCGGCGTTCCGGCGGAGACCTCCCGGGAGATATGATCCGTCCGGTCGTCGCGGTCGATGACAGCCATATCCTGGCCGGCGCCGAAGACGGCGGCCTGGCCCTGCTGAACCTCGCGGACGATACCGTCGAGGACCTCACTTTCCCCGGGCCGAACGGCGCCCCCCTCAATGTCCAGGGCCTCTGTCTGGACGGGAACGACCTCTGGATCGCCACCTTCGGCAACGGCGCCTACCGGATGGATTTCCCGGGCAGGACCATCCGGAAGAACTATCTGTCCGACCTTTCCGCGGCCACGATCGCCAGCACCCGGAGCGGCGACATCTATCTGGGAACGACCTCCGGGTTGTACCGGTATGACCGGACCGCGGACCGCTTCCAGTCCTGCCCGGAATTCGGCAGCAGTTTCATCCACGCCCTGTATGAGGATTCGCGGGGCAACTTATGGGTGGGCACCTACGGGAACGGCCTGTGGATTGGCAAAGACGGGGTCTATAAGCATATCACCCTGAACGACAAGGAGTTCGGGCTCACCTCCGACTATATCACCAGCATCCGGGAAGACAGCCGCCACCGGCTGTGGGTACTCACGGAAACGGGCGGCGCCTGCTTCGCCGGCCTGGACGAAATCGCATCAGGGAATTTCCGGTTCCGGTCCCTTTCCCGCCGCAACGGACTTCCCTCCTCCATCACCTGCTGTCTCGTGGAAGACCTGGACCAGGTGCTCTGGCTGACCACCACCCATGGTATCGTGAAGCTCGATCCCGAGGACTTGTCCATCCGGGAAATCTACCAGGAGGAACACGGAGGCACGATGAACCAGTATTCCTACGGCTCCGCGTGCTCCACATCCAGCGGCCGGCTGTTTTTCGGCAGCAGCCGCGGGCTGATCGGTTTCACCCCTTCAGAGCGGTCCAACCGGCAACCGCTGCATCTTTTCATCACTGAAATATCCGCCAACGGCCCGAACGGTATCTACTCTGTGACCGAGGAGGGGAAATCCACCCTCCACACCCAGAAAATCCGCCTCCGTTACAAGGACATCTCCTCCCTGACCCTCCGTTACGCGGCCCCGGACTTCCAGTCCTCCCGGACAGGCCTGTTCAGGACCGTCCTGGAAGGCAAGCGCCGGTCCATCCAGAGCTATAATTCCTCCGGTGAAACCACTTACACGGACCTCGCACCCGGAAAATACCAGTTCCGCGTGAACGGCGTCGGTGCACGCCGGGATGCCTTCCGGGCCATGGACATCGAAATCGTCCCGCCTTTCTACCGGTCCAAATTGGCCATCCTGCTGTATCTGCTGGCCCTGGCCACCCTCCTGTACCTGGCCGCGAAGCAGTGGGACTTCTTCCGGCAGCTGAAAATGACCCGCCAGGTGGAACGCCTGCAGGCCCAGACGGAAAAGGAGCTGTATGACGCGAAGATCAACTTCTTCACGAACATCACCCACGAGATCCGCACCCCGCTGTCCCTCATCAAGATGCCGCTGGACAAGATCATCTCCAGCGGAAACTTCACGGAGAGCAACCGGCATGAACTTCTGACGATGCAGGCCAATACGGACCGCCTCCTGAGTCTTACGAACCAGCTCCTGGACCTGAGGAAGATGGAAAAGATGGAAGTCAAGCCTACCTTCCTCCCCCACGACCTCGCCGCCCTGGTGCGGAAGACCTGCGACCGGTTCGCCCGGATGGCGGAGGACCAGCACATCCAGATGGACATCTCACTCCCGGAGACGCCCTTCATGGTGGACTGCGCCGGCGAGATGGTGGACAAGATTGTCGGAAACCTGCTTTCCAACGCCTGTAAGTACGGAAACGGCCATGTCCGCGTCGGCCTGGAGCCGCTGCCGGACGGCGAGCGGGTCCGCGTCCGCGTGGACAGCGACGGCGACCGCATCTCGGACTATGACGCCGACCAGATCTTTGAGAAGTTCTACCAGGGCCGCCCCGCCCGCCAGGGCAAGGGAACGGGTCTCGGACTCCCCTACGCCCGGAGTCTGGCGGTCCTCCACGGCGGATCCCTCACCCTGGACCGTTCCGTGACTGATTTCAACTCGTTCGTGCTGGAGCTGCCCGTCCATCAGGAAACTATGGTGGAGCTCCCGACCGCCCGCGAGAAGGAGGAATCCGAAGAGACGCCCGCCGCCATCGACAATCTTCTCCACACCGTCCTCGTGGTGGAAGACGATCCGGAGATGCGGGGATATCTTGCGAAAGAGCTGTCGGAACAATACAACGTCCTCGTGGCCCCCAACGGCGAAGATGCGCTGCAATTGGTTGAAAGCCAGCGGGTTGACCTGATTGTCAGCGACATCATGATGCCGGGCGTCGACGGTATCGCCCTGTGCAACCGGATCAAGTCCACCACCGAATACTGCCACATCCCGGTCATCCTCCTGACGGCCGCCGTGGGTATGGAAACCCGGATCGACACCCTGGAAGCCGGTGCGGACGGCTATATCGAGAAGCCGTTCGCCATCGAGCTGCTGCTGGCGAACGTCGCCAACCTGTTCAAGAACCGGGAGATCGCCAACCGCCAGTTCACCCAGTCGCCGCTCACCCACTTCAACTCGATGGTGACGGGCGGCATGGACCAGGAGTTCATGGAGCGGCTGCACGACACCGTGATGAAGCACCTGGCCGAACCCGACCTGAACATCGAGACGCTCACGTCCGAACTCGGCACCAGCAAGTCCACGCTTTATCGAAAAGTGACGGCCAACACGGGTCTCAACATCAATGAGTACATCCGTGTCAGCCGTCTCAAAAAGGCCGCGGAAATGCTGTCCAGCCAGAAATACCGGATCAGCGAGGTGGCGTATATGACCGGTTTCTCATCACCGTCCTACTTCGCCACCTGCTTCCAGAAACAGTTCAACGTTTCTCCGTCCGCATTCCTGAAGAACCTGAAGGGTTAGTTCGCCTCCACGTTCCGGAAGGTTTCTCCGAAGATCAGATAGCCGACGTTGCCGGCGATGGTGCCCTCGTTCTGACCCCAGAGGAAGGGCCAGTCGTCGTAGTTCTCGAAGTGGTCGGGCTGCCGGAACAGGAGGCCGGGGGCCATGTTGCCGGGGATGAAGGAGAAATCCGCGCGGTTGTTGCCGTAGAACACCTGCTTGGGACGGGCCGCACCGACGGCGGCGACCCAGGAGTAGTTGTGGTACGGATGGCAGCCGAAGAGCCAGGAAGGAGCCTTGTAGATGTGCTCCTTGCCGATGATGTCCGGATAATGGCGGTGCGCGTTGCACACGGTGGTGCCGAAACCGGTCACCTGGCCGCCGCCCGCCCAGTTGCCGAGGCCGATCGGAACGCCGTAAGGATTCTGTTCCTCCAGCTGCAGGATATAGTCGCGATACTGCTCCACATAGGGACGGAGTTTCTCCTTGTAAGCCTCATCCAGGTACGGAACCGCATCCAGGGCCGCGCTGATGGCGCCCATCGGCATCCGCTCGAGGGCCGGCCACACGGCGGCGGTGAACTGGTCGAGATACTTGGGATCCTTGGTGGAGACATACAGCTGGAGCGCGGTGGAGAAGTTGCCACCCTGGTTCATGCGACGGCGGTTGCGGGACGTCGTGTCGGTCGCCATCAGCTTCGTGCCTTCCTCCTGGAGCCGAATGGACTGCTTCAGGGCGCGCTGCGCCAGGCTCGGGTTCCGGTCGGCGAGGACGCGGCTCGCGGCCGCGAACATCGTCGCCGCCTGGAGGTCAAGGCCCGAATTGCGGCTGGTGAAGGCCCACATGTCGTCCGGCGTGCCGCTGGACTTGCCGTCCGCGGACTTCTGGTACGGCTTCAGGCGCGGGTCATAGTGCAGACCGTCCGTGATGCCCGACGCATCGCCCAGATGGTGGTAGTTGTCCAGGACCGAATTGGAGAGGGTCTGGGCCATATGGCCGATCTGTTCGGCCTGCGCCACGAGGTTCAGGACGCCGTGCTCGATGTACTGGAGAATGTCCGGAACGCCGTCGGGACGATGGAGCTCCACGTAGCGCTGCTCCTCGCTGACGAAGGTTTCGTCCCGCTCCGAGCGGAACTGCTCCCACAGGGTGATGAGGTTCTGGACCACGCTGATGTTGGAGCCCGTCTCGATGTCAAAGTCGCCGGCGTCGAAGTAGCCGCCCACATTCAGGCCGGGGATGAGTTCCAGGGCCTTGTACTTGGTGTCCGTTGTGGGCCCCTGCCAGTGCAGGTCGAAGTGATCGGTGCTCGGCGGGGCCTGCAGGTAGCCTTCCTTGAAGGGCTCGCCGTGCCAGAGACGGTAGGCCTCGTGGACCGCCATGTGGTTCATGTGGACCGGAATCCAGACGTCGCTCGTCGCCACGGTGATCTTGTCATAGACCGACGGGTCGATGATGAAGTTGCCCGTCCGGACGTCTCCGTATTTCAGGAAATAGACGCCGGGTTCGGTGAGCTTGGAGAAATCAAACTTGGCGTAGTTGTATTTGTAGTACTCGCCCCATACCTTGACGGGACCGCTGAACGCCTCCCGCTCGGAGCCGTCGGCCTCCACTTTCCAGACGGAAGCTTTCGACTGCACCTTGTCCTTGCGGTCCAGTTCGATGACGGCGACCTTCGGCTGGTCGGGCACGTAGCCCATCTGGGAGAAGCCCACGTTCGGCTCCCGGATCCAGCCCGGGACGGCGTTCGGCTCCACGGTCCAGGTCAGGACCTTGCCGGTCTTTCCGGCCGGGAGGACGCTCCGCAGGACGAACCAGCCGTTCTGGGCGAGCATCCGGCCGTCATAGAGCTTCATCTCGCTTTCGCTGGTGATCTTCACCATCCGCTCCGGCGCGTCCGGGGCCATCAGGAACTCATGGCCGGCGCTCAGCGGCAGCGCCTCGATGAACTGGCCGGTACCCCGGTCGTCATAGGTCCGGTAGCCCTTGAACTGGCGGACCTTCTCTTCGTTGGGACGCACCTTCGTGTCACTGACGGCATAGCGCGGGAAACGCTCGGGCTTCCCGTCCACCAGGTAGGTCTTCAGCCAATACTGCGACGGCAGGAACTCGATGTTGAAGCCCGCCTCCCCGGCCAACGCCTCCGGGACCGGTTTGTCCAGATAGACGGAAATCTCCACCGCTTTGCCCTTGGGCTGCACTATGACGCGGGAATCGAAGTCGTACCAGTCGTAACGCATCCCCACTTCGATGGTCTGGGCGAGGGTGTCAACGGTGCGGGAGGTCATCGTGGGCACGAGGTCCCACTGCTCGGGGGTCGGGCTCAGGCGGACGGCGCCACCCTGGATGGTCCGCACGCCGTGGTGGACCACTTCGATACCGGAGTTCTTCTCGTCATTGAACCCGCCGCTGAAAGGATTGTTGAATACCAGGACGTTGACGCCCTGTCGCTCAAAGTAACCCAGATCGTTGAGTTTCAAGTCCGGTGCTTCGGACTGGCAGGCGGCCAGCAGGAGCGCCGCCGCGGCAAAGAGAGGGAATCGTTTCATATAGGTACAGTTTGACTTTCGCAAGTTACGGGGATTTGGCCGCGCGATATAGCAACTTTGTTGCAATTAATGTCAGTTTTGACTCATACTTCTTACAAAAGGCTGAAGGTTGCGGGGAAAAAGTTATCTTTGTATAAAGTACAAACGATTATGCGCGCAATTCCTTTCGCTGCCCTGGCGGGGCTCCTCCTCGCCGCCTGCACGGCTTCCGTCCGGCCTGTGGAACAGGACGGAACCGGCCTCTGGCTCGCCGCCGGAAGACCGGTCGATGCAATCATAGCCTCCGTCGAAACCCAGATCGACCCCGCCCTTCCGGCCGAAGGCTTCCACATCTATGACGCCGGCGGCGTCCGCCACATCGACGCCGGTTCCGAGGCCGGTCTGCGGTACGGCCTTTACGCCCTGCAGCGCGCGGAAGTGCTGAAACAGGCGGGGCCGGGCATGGACCTGCAGGAAAAGCCGTATTATGACCTGCGCCTCCTGAACCACTGGGACAACCTGGACGACACCGTGGAGCGCGGCTATGCGGGCCTGTCCATGTGGGAGTGGACTGCGGCGGACATTCCCGTAGAGCGCATCCGCCGTTACGGCGAGCTTTGCGCTTCCGTGGGCCTGAACGGCTCCGTCCTCAACAATGTGAATTCCAACCCTTTGATTCTGGACGCCGAGCACATCGCCCGGGTGGCGAAGATCGCGGACATCCTCCGCGAATACGGCATCAAGACTTACCTGTCCATCAAATGGACCAGCCCCATCACGCTGAGCGGCCTCAAGAGCGGGGATCCGCTGGACCCGAAGGTCCGGCAGTGGTGGAAGGACAAGGCGGCGGAGATCTATGCCGCCATCCCCGATTTCGGCGGCTTCCTCGTGAAGGCCAATTCCGAAGGCCAGGCCG
>JAEEGH010022110.1_pt1 | contig 13078 bp, 10 predicted proteins | sample 9134181 | NCBI WGS metagenome assembly JAEEGH01 (sample SAMN16246544, study PRJNA631951) | gut metagenome | biome: gut microbiome; feature: rumen; material: DP-attached | host: Bos | place: Iran: Karaj | collected 2018-10 | reverse complement strand
GGTGGCAGGAGCGGCGGCTATAATCAGGCCGGCTGCGGGGAGCAACATCCCCGAAGGGCTCTCCTCGCCGGCCTGTTATTGCCCGCTGCCCGGGGCGGGGTTGTGATAGGTCTGGGTTTAGTGATCTGCCTAAGACTCCACGCCCCCACCCGGCCACCCCTGCGCGAAGAAAGCGCAGCGGTGGCCGTGGTGTGAAGGCTGCCGTGGTGTGTTGCAGTGGTCGGGGTGCATAGTGGTGGCCGAGGTGGAAACTCGGTCGTGGTGTATGGTTTTGTGCCGGGCAGCTAAGTGGTTGAGTGTCAGCGAGATGCTGAAAACAAATCGGTGAAATTGGACGATTTGTTTTCGGGAAGTTGCTGTGTGTCAATGGGTTGGGTGCCCGGGGTTTCGTGTGCAGCAGCTAAGTTGCTGTGTGTGAGGGGGATACTGGAAAGAGAATCGGCGTATTTTGCCGATTCTCTTTCCAGTAAGGTCTTGATAGTCAACGACCTGGCTGCTGCAGAAAGGGCCGGGGGGCGCTGGAGGCGCTAGAAGGGCCCGGGTGCGCAAGGGGGCGCTAGGGGCCGCTAGAACCAGACGCCGATTTTGAGGGAGAAGGAGTTGCCGAGGACGTCGGAGGCGAAGACGTAGGCGGCGTCGAGCTCGAGGTGGCCGAGGCAGAGGCCGAGGCCGGCGGAGGCGAAGGAGGGGAGGATGGTCTCGCCGCCGTAGTGGTAGCCGGCGCGGGCGTAGGCGACCTCCGCGAAGCCGTACTCAACGCCCACGCCCCCGCCGAAGCTTCCGGAGAAGTAGTAGTCGCTGCGTGCGGTAAGGCTTAGCTTATGGTCTTCGCCCAGCTCGAATGACTGCCTTGCGCAAATGTCCAGAGCGGTAGGCAGGGGGAACTTCCCCGTAGCGGTCTTCAGCGCCTCGCCGATGCCCGTAACCCCACCCGAAATCGTGGTTCCTCGATGGCTCCAGGTCGATGTGACGTCCACCAGCACGGCAGTGTTGGAATTGCTCTTGGTGAGGTGCTCCTTGGCGTATTTGACATTGAATCCGAACGCCAGGCGGGGATTGAACTTGAATCCGAACCCAGCATTCACCAGTATCTCGAAAGGAGTGTATTGCAGCCCGGAGATCTCCTCGCCCGTGCCGCGCAGGAACGAAAGGCTCACGCCGCTGTTCTCGCCCGTCCTGGCCTGGGCACCGACGATGAAGTACTTGGTACCGCTCAGCTGCGGCATATAGTCCTCATAGCCTACTCCGGCCGCGAAATTCCATTTCATAAAGGGCAGGCGGGAGGCGCAGTTGATGGTGGTGCTTCCCATAGCGATGGTCACCGGATTGTAGTCCAGCTGCGCGAAGGGCATTGCATCCGACTCCGGAGTCCCGGCATATACGCTCAGCGAGACCATCCCCGCCGCCAATATCATAGCGAACTTTTTCATACTTTGACGATAGTTTTGTGGAAGACTTTCCCGTTGTACTTGACGGTCACCGAATAGCGCCCGGGCGCCAGGTCGGTGGTATCTATGGAGAGAGGATTGAATCCGCTGAAGGTCTTGGTGGCCTCGTACACCACCTTTCCGGTGGAACTGACTATGCGGACATAGGTCTCGGCCTCGGCCTCGGTACGGATGGTAAGCTTGGTGGTGATGGGATTGGGATAGGTCTCCACGGGGTCGGCCGCGTTGGGCTTGACCATCAGCTGGAACTTGGTGGAGCACTGCCTGTCGCCATCGTCCGCACGCACGGTCAGGGAGGTCACCCCGGCTCCGCGCGCGATCACCTTCACCGAACGCCCGGTGATGTACACCTGCGTCACATCGTGATCGGAGGTGCTCACCTGATAGTTCAGCTCATCCTCGTCGACATCCCCGAACATATCGGTCAGGTCGAAATCCATCGAAGAATTCAGGCCGTAGAGGATCTGGTCGGCGGGGGTGGTCTTCACGAAGGGCGCGTGGTTGGGAAGGGTAGTGCCGGAGACTATCTCCGAAAGGTCGGAATAGTTGTTGGACTTGTCGTAGGCGATGAATCCTATGTAGTAGGTCGTACCGTGCCGCAGTCCGTCCACGTACTTGGTCACCTCCTCGCCCACTGCGGCATCTCCCGTCTCCCAGACGAAGCGGGTGACATCGCTCTGGGTGTAGGTGGCGGTGCTGCTGGATACCATGTCCTTGTGGGTGCTGATGAGGCAGATGACGCCGGCGGCCTTGTCTTCGTCGGGGTCGTCGGGGATCTCATATTTGATGGTGAGGGCCTTCTTTCCGGGCTCGACGCTGATTCCGCGGACTATGCTGGGGGAGACGAAGGAGCCGTGCCCGGCGATGCGGAAGGAGTTCGCGACATCCACCCATCCGCCGACCTGCTTACCCTGCACGATCTGGTAGTTGGCGCCGTCCAGCAGGGCCTTCTTGGCCTCGGTGTTGGTGAAGCCCGGGCCGCCGAACGCCGACACTATCAGGGCCGCCGCGCCGCTCACGTGCGGGCAGGCCATCGAGGTTCCGGACATATAGGTATAGGTAGATTCCTGGAGATTGTAGATTTCCCCGCGGCTGTGGCCGTATGAATCCTTCTCCCCGAAATAGCGGGAGCTGAGAGTCTGGGTGTCGAGCCCGTCCCCGCCCGGAGCGATGAGGTCCACCCAGTCCCCGTAGTTCGAATAGTAGGCCTTGGTATAACCGGCAGTGCCCGCGGCGACGGATATCACCGGCTCGTAGGAACCCACCCAGTCATAGTCGAAATCCTCGTTGCCGGCGGCGAAAATCACCAGCCCGCCCTTCATCATCGAATCGCTCTTCTGGTTGCCCGAGTTGTCGCAGCCGGCGTACTTGATGAAGTAGTCGATGGCTGCGCGGAGATATTCGGGGATGCCCTGGCTCTTGTAGTTCCTGGCTTCTTCCTCCGTGATGTTTCCGTCCTCATTGTCGTCCGCACCCCATCCCCAGCTGTTCTGGGAGATGAGCGCGCCGTGGTCGGCCCCCCATTTCACGGCGTTGGCCGTCTGGGAGTCGGAGGCCCCGTAGTTCCCCGTGAATATCTGGGAGGAGATGATGCGCACGCCCTGCTTGCCAGCGGCATAGTCGCCGCCCGCAACGCCCGACACGCCTATGCCGTTGTTGCGCACGGCGGCGATCGTGCCGGCCACGTGGGTGCCGTGGTCGTCGGGGGTGATCCTATAGGAATTGCCCACGAAATCCTTGCTTCCGTTGGCTCCACCGGGAAGCACCACGCCCACCAGGTCGGGATGGTTGATATCCACTCCGCCGTCCACCACGTTCACAATGACGCGGCTGTCGCCGGTGGTATAATGCTCCCATACTTCGGCCAGATTCATATCGGCCCCCTTGTTGGTATAGGGGACGGAGGGGTATGAACAGAAGATATCCAGCGACTTGTCGTTGATCATATCCCACTGATATTTGAAGTAGGGGTCGTTGGGCACGACGCTCCTGCGCTTGATCTTGTGGGGAGTCTCCACCTTCACTATGCCGTCCACCGCCGAGAGCATCTCGCCGGCCCTGGTGGCCGCCACGCTCTTGTCGTACTTTACGGTGTAGAATAAATGCAAACCCTCGCGGCGGGTACGCTCCTCGTACTCGCCCGCATCCGGGAACACCCTTTCGAACTCATACACGCCTATCTTTCCGAAGGCGTCGTCCACGAGTTCGGATTTGGTCCGGACAAGGCCTTCCTTGCCGGCCTTCTCCAATAATGCGCCCAAGGATTCGTCCACTTTGATGATGGCGGCGCCGGGGTGGCCAACTTCCGTGGCGGTGACTTCTTTTCCGGCATCCTGCCCGACCTGGTCGGGTGTCAAGGCGAGACGATTATCATTCAGAGTACACGCAGTCAGCGTTAGGGCGGTACCGACTGCAGCGATCAGAGTTAAGTTTTTCATTTATCATTCTATGCGGGTCACCTTCCACCAGCCCCCCTTGTCAGGGCCGATACGAAGCAGGGAACCCAACTTCTTTAAATTCGAAATATGTTTTTCCACCCCCTTGGTCGAAATGCCGAGGGTTTCGGCAAGGTCGGCCGTGGTGTAGCGGGGGTGCGAAGAAAGTATCTGCAAAATCCGTGTCGAATTCTTCACCGGGACCTCGTGGTTCTTCAAGGCCAGGTGACGGCATTTCGACAGCGGTGCCAGGACTTCGGAGGCGTGGCTGGTGAAGATATCCTCGATATCCTCGCGCACGGCCGAACCCAGAAGCTTGGCGTACTCTTCGGGATCGCGGATGGAGAGGGGCTCGAGCCCGAACTCCATCTGGAGCATATTCATCAGCAGCCTGGCCATAAGGTCGTTCCCTTGGGGCCAGAGCTCTGCGTTGCTCACCCGGAAATGGAGAGAATAGCTGAATGAATAGAGCCCGTCCTCCTTGAGCGTACGGGCGTGCATACGGGCTTCGTTGGCCTCCTGGCAGATTTTCTGCAGGGTAGCCTCGCCGTTCACTTTGGAGCAGTCGAAACCGAAGCTGCGCAGGGCCTGGGCGGCCAGAAGCTTTATCCTGTATGCGCTCCACATCTGATGGCTCTCCGCATCGGCCAGGGCGGCCTCGTAGCCCTTGAGCAGGTCCAGGTTCATCAGCTGCTCGGCTATGGTCTTGCCGTCGCTGCTGATGCCGTCCCGCAGCAAGCGCACGTTCTGCTCCAGAGTCAGCGTAGAGCCCTCTGCAGCAGTGGATGCGGTTACCAGACGATATAGGAGCAGTTTATCCATTTAGTCTATGACGAGTTGTTTCAGAAGCTTCACCTTGATGTCGTCGGGAAGCTTGGTGATGGTGTCGAGATGCTTGCTTACATCTTCGACGGAGATTGCCTTCAGGTACTCCTCAGCGTTGGCCGGGTCTTCGGTGATGAAGCTCGGGGTGCCGAAGAGGCGCAGCAGCTGGGGAGTGAGCTGCAGGGAGCCGCTGATGTGGGCGGCGAACTCGGCCTTGACCTCGGGCATCAGGGCGCGCAGCCTCTTCATCACGCCCTTCTCGCCGTTTATGAACTTGACCTCGCACTCGCACTCCACGATGACATTCTGCCCGGCGCTCATCTCCGGCAGATAAACCGTCGCGGTGAGGGATTCACCGTCGTATCCCCACACAGCCTCGGTGACGGGGCTCTTGCCCGCGAAACGGTCGTAGCGAACTTCCTTGCCGTTCACCAGCACTTTGGTGGGAGCGGTGACGCCGGGGAAGATGAAGCTCAGCTTGCGGGTGGGGCACATTCCCTTGTAGGAACCCTCGCGGGCATTCACTACCACGGCCACGCCTTTCTCGGTCCTGGCCTGGCTGAAGCGGGTGACCGCGTAATCGGAAGAGTAGGCCTGGGAAGTGCCGTCATCTTCGTACATATGGCTGTTGGTCTCTGCACCGAGGCTCCTGCACATATGCGCGGCAGCTTCCGGCAGGGGAACTACCAGCAGGCGCACCTCGTTGTCGGCCTCCTGCAGGTTGGAAATCTTCTTCCCAGCGAGGGGGATGATGGCCCCGCTGCGCACGAACCAGGGGTTCTCGGCTATGGTGTAGTGAAGATCCGCCTCGGTATCGCCGGCGTACATCTTCCCGGTGCTCATATCGAACCAGCCGAAGCCGTGGGGGAACCACATCTTGCGGTCGGCAAGCCCGGTCTGCTTGTCCGCAGGCTCGCAAACCACGGTGGCGAGTATGTTATCCCCGAACATGAACTCCTGCTTCCAGCTGTAGGCCTTTTCATCCTCCGGCCAGGCATAGTACAGAGGGCGGCAGAGGCCCACGCCGGTGTCGTAGCTCTGGCGGGCGGCGGTGTAGATGTAGGGGGACAGGTCGTAGCGCAGGCGGATGGCTTCGCGCATTGCGTCGAAGTGGTCGGGGAATACCCAGAAGCGCTTCTCCATGCTGAAGTCCTTGGTGGAATGGGTCTTGAAGATGGGGGTGAAGACTCCTTCCTGAAGCCAGCGGGTGTAGAGTTCCGGATCGGTCTTGTTCACGCCCTTCGGCTGCTGGTGACCGCCTATGTCGTGGCCCCACCAGGCATAGCCTATGTTGGATGCCTGCGCGGTGAATTCAGGCAGATATCCCAGCACCTTCCAGGTGGCGTGGGCATCTCCCGAAAAACCTACCTGATAACGGTGGCTGCCTATGCCGCCCCAGCGATGGTAGATCATCGGACGGGGAGCATCCTTGCCCTGGCTGGCGCTGCGGCGGGCCAGGTCGTTCCAGAAGGTATAGTTGAGCCAGAAGGTGTTGCTGAGGCCCTTGATGTATTTGCTTTCGCGGAACTGCTGCCAGTCGAGCCACCAGAAATCCACCCCCTGCTCCTCGATGGGATGCAGCACGGAGTTGAAGTAGGCATCCGCCCACTCCTGCTGGTCCATGCGGAAGGGGATGTAGGTGGGGGTGCCGTCGGGCTTGAGGTAGTCCTTCGGGCCGTCGTAGTCGCTGGTGCGGGAGAGGTAATCCGCCTTGAAGCGCTCGTAGGGCTCTTCGAAGACCTGCAGGCCGGATGCCGGGTGCAGGTTGAGGGAGGTCTTGAGATGATGGCGGTGGAGCTCCTCGAGGGTGCTTTCGGGCTTGGGGAAGAGTTCCTTCTTCCAGGTGTATCCGGTCCAGCCCAGGCTCTGCCCGGCCTCGTCCTTGCTCCATTTGGATTGGCCTATGCCGTCGAACGAAACCTTCTTCTCCCCGTAGGTATCGTGCCAGTCCATGTCGATGATGAACACGTCGGCGGGGATGTCATAGGAGTCGAAGTGCTCCGCCAGGTCCACCAGTTCGGCATCGGAGTACAGCCAATAGCGGCACCACCAGTATCCCAGGGCGTATTTGGGAGGGAGGGGGATGCGGCCGGCGACCTTTACGAAGTCGCCCAGGGCCTTTGTGTAATGGTGGCCGTATGCGAAGATGTACCAGTCGATACGCTCGCCTTCGGGGCGCTCTTCTACCCAATATTTCCAGTCGGAATCCACCGGCACCAGCAGGTGGCGGTCGGATTCATCTATCAGAGCCCATCCGTCGCGGGAGATGACTCCGGGATCGAAGGGGTCCTTGGTCAGCCCGCCCTGAGGGTTGTTGACGTGGATTCCGTCGTATCTGTCGAGGGTGCGGCAGGTGCCGAGCAGGTTGCCGGAGGGATCGTCCCCGGGCTTCCAGCTATACTTGTCGAAGCTTACCTTCAGGTTGCCGGCGTCGAACTTGGCGTTGCCCTTGTAGGTGAGGACGAGCTTGCCGGTATTGATAGTCAGCGACCCCCTGCTCTTCCTGACTTTGAACTCCGGAACGGGGAGTTCGCGGTTCACTATACCGAGGGTGGCGTTGTCTTCGAATTTGCCGTCTGCAGCCCATTCCATACGGATCAGCTGAGGGGTAAGCACCGTGAAGCGGGCATTACCCTGAACTACCGTGGCGGACTCATTTGCCTTGGGATGGAATACTTCCTGAGCTTCGGAAGGGATGGCCGTCAGGACCATCAGTATAGAGAGGAATAAGCGTTTTTTCATAATAGATGCAAAGATAACACAATCGGGTAAATTTTTTATATCTTTGTGCACTATGTTCAATAAAGAAACCTACACCGCCCGCCGCTCCGAATTGCGGCGCCTCCTCAATGGCGAGAAGGGAATTGCCGTTTTTCTTGGCAATGTTGACGCCCCCGCACAGTACAAGGACAACTGCTATAAATTCCGTCAGGACAGCACCTGGCTGTATTATTTCGGTATAGACGAGCCACGTTTCGCGGCCGTCATGGACCTGGACGCAGGCACCGAAACTATCTACGCCGATGATTTCAGCATCGACGACATCATCTGGACGGGCCCCCAGCCCTCCGTGGCCCAGCAGGCCGCCGAGGTAGGGGTAAACCATTCCGAACCCTATTCCAAACTCGATTGGGCAGTGTCCCAGGCCATAATCCAGGGACGCACCATCCATACCATCCCCCCGTCCCGCTACTACAACGCAATGAAGTTGCAGAGCCTGGGAATCGACAAGCCCTCCGAGGCCCTCATCCGCGCCATAATCAGCATGCGTCTGGTCAAGCGTCCCGAAGAGATCGCGGAGCTCGATGCCGCCTGCGTGCTGGGCCAGAAGATGCACACCGTCGCCCGCCGCGGATTACGCGTGGGGCGCGTGGAGCAGGAGATAGTCGGAGAGATGGAAGGAGTGACCCTGGCCGAGGGCTGGGGCGTGAGCTTCGCTACCATCCTCACCCAGCACGGGGAAATCTTCCACAATCACGGGCACGCCTGCACCATCGAGCCGGGCAAGCTGATGGTCATCGACGCCGGTGCCGAGGGAAATTCCCACTACGCATCCGACTTCACCCGTACCTATCCGACCGGAGGCCGCTACACCCCCAAGCAGAGGGATATCTACAGCATAGTCTATGACTGCCACGAGCTGGCCTTCTCGCTTACCAAGCCGGGCGTGGCCTACCGCGACGTGCATCTGGCAGTCGCCCGTATGATGCTGGACCGCCTCTCCCAGCTGGGCCTCGTGTCCGGGGATCTGGACGAGATGGTGGCCGCCGGAGTGGCCGGGCTCTTCATGCCTCACGGACTTGGGCACAATATGGGCCTGGACGTGCACGATATGGAGGATCTGGGCGAAGATCTGGTGGGATACGATGCCGACCAGAAGCGTTCTTCCCAGCTGGGTCTGCGCTCGCTGCGCATGGCCCGCAGGCTGGTCCCGGGCAACGTCGTCACCGACGAGCCGGGTATCTACTTCATCCCCGACCTGATTGCCCTCTGGAAGAAGGAAGGCCGTCCGTTCGTGAACTACTCCGCGCTGGAGGCCGGCTATCTGGACTTCGGCGGAATCCGTATCGAGGATGATGTGCTGGTGACCGCCGACGGCGCCCGCCGCCTTGGCGGCACGCGCCTCCCCGCCTCCCCGGATGATGTGGAGGCCGCTATGGCGGAGGATGCCCGGTCGATATAGTGAAATTCTTAAATTTTAATAATTCAAAACTATGGGACTTTTAAATGGAAAAGTCGCCCTGATTACGGGCGCATCACGAGGAATTGGTAAAGCCATCGCCCTCAAATACGCGGCAGAAGGTGCCGACGTCGCATTCACCGACCTGGTCGTGAACCAGGACACCGTTGCCGAAATCGCAGCCCTCGGCCACAAGGTCAAGGCCTACGAAAGCAACGCCGCAGACTTCGAGGCAACCCAGCAGGTCGTCGAGCAGGTACTCGCCGACTTCGGCAAGATCGACATCCTCGTGAACAACGCCGGTATCACCAAAGACGGCCTTGCGATGCGCATGACCGAACAGCAGTGGGATGCAGTCATCGCGGTCAATATGAAATCCGCCTTCAACTATATGCACGCAGTGCTTCCCGCAATGGCCCGCGCCAAGAGCGGCAGCATCATCAACATGGCATCCATCGCCGGCCAGATGGGAAATCCCGGCCAGGTAAACTACGCCGCCACCAAAGCAGGCCTCATCGCAATGGCCAAATCGGTGGCTAAAGAGATGGGCTCCCGCGGCATCCGCGCCAACAGCATCGCCCCCGGCTTCATCGTCTCCGAGATGACCAACGCCCTCCCCGAAGAGGTCCGCGCCGAATACCTGAAGCAGATCCCTCTGCGCCGCGGCGGCACCCCCGAAGACATCGCCAACGCCGCCCTCTTCCTCGCCAGCGACCTCTCCAGCTACATCACCGGCCAGGTCATCCCCGTCAACGGCGGCCTCTACTGCTAGGAGCGAGAGGGTTTTGTGCTGAGGGGTGCGGGGTGCTATGACCGCCCTCCGCCAGATTTGCCGCAGCACTTAAAACGCTGATACATAGCACTTTACTGAAAACAAAATCGGCCAATTTCGCCGATTTTGTTTTCAGTATCTCCCTGACTCACAGCCACTTAGCTGCTGCCAAATCTCCTGCCCCTGCCCACGCCCTCCCGCCGCTGCGCCCTCACGCCCCCGCATCCCATCCGTAACCAAAAACGCCCCTTTTTGGTTACGAAACTTTCCGCAAATCCCATCCGTAACCAAAATCGCCCCTTTTTGGTTACGAAACTTTCTGCAAATCCCATCCGTAACCAAAAACGCCCCTTTTTGGTTACGAAACTTTCTGCAAATCCCATCCGTAACCAAAATCGCCCCTCCACGTGGTTCCAGTGGGCAAGGTCCCCCTGGTGAAATTAGACCTTGCCCGATCGCGCCCCACGCATGCCCTCCTGGCCCCCGCTCTCGCCCCATCCTCACCTTCCGCACTGGCTCCACCCGCCTCCTCTCGCACAACCACACCCACCCACCTTCTCGCCCCGCCGCCCCCACCACCCCGTCCCGAATTTATCGCTCCCGGGGACGCGGCGGATCGGGCACAAGGAGCGATAAATTCGGGACGCAGACTAACAATACGGAAAACCACACGTTGAAAACAAATAAAAATGCAAAAGTTTGCGGTGAAAATGCACCGAAAGCCACCGAATAAACTATAATTGCAGCGGTTAATATTGATTGGTTGACAATATGTTACGGGAAACGATGAAGCATATTGCCGGGGCGCTGTCTTCGGCCGCGGACCTGGTGATGCCGCGCGAATGCATCTGCTGTTCGCAGACTCTGGAACGCAACGAAAAACACATCTGCCGGGCCTGCCAGGCGGATCTTCCGAAAACACGATACTGGGTACTCCGCGAGAATCCTATGGCGGAGCGATATAACGATTTGGTACAGAGGGGGATGGGGGATAATGTCAGATTCCATCCGTACGGATATGCCACGGCCCTTTACTTTTACCGCGGGGGATTCAGGAACATCAGCAAGGCCCTGAAATACCACCGGAATTTCGCAGCCGGGAAATACTTCGCGGACCAGCTCGGCCTTATCCTCAAAGAATCCCCCTTTTTCAGGGATGTGACCCTGGTGGTGCCTATCCCCCTGCACTGGACCCGCCGGTGGCTCAGGGGATACAATCAGGCAGAGATTATCTCCCGCAAAATCGCGCGGGCGCTGGGGGTGCCGTGTTGCCCGGGGATGCTGGTGCGCGAGCATCTGACCCGCTCCCAGACGCATCTGAGCCAGGAGGAGCGCGCGCGCAACGTCTCCGGCGCCTTCCGGATGGGGGATGAAATCCCTCCTTCCGTCCGCCCGGGCGCGTTCGTCCATATTTTGTTGGTGGATGATGTCTTCACCTCCGGGGCGACGGTGGCCTCGGCGCACCTGGCCCTCCTCCGCGGCCTCGAACACCGCATCAGCCCCCACAACCTCCGCATCTCCCTCGCCACCCTCGCCTGCGTGGAGAGGTAGGCCCCTGCCCGCGGAATGCCGCGGCGGGCGTCCCCCGGCGAACAACCGGCGCCCCTTAGAACACGAACTTCAGAATGTAGAACAGCATCACGCCCGCCGCGATCAACTTGATACCGGTCCCGAAAATGAACCCCAGGAACGCCCCCAGGGCCGCTTTCGCCGACTCGGCCGCCCCCTGCTTCGCAAACACCAGCTCCCCGATGAAAGCGCCCAGCAGCGCCCCCAGCACCATCCCCACAGGCGTCAGGAAGATACCCGCGAACAGGCCGATAATCGCGCCCCAGGAGGCCTGCTTATGCCCCCCGGTCTTCTTCGCGAACCACCCCGGAACAACATAGTCGAGCACCGTGACGAGGGTGGTGATGCCCAGCCAAATCAGCAGGAATCTGTCGGATACCGGCTCGCAGGACCCATTGCGGCCCGCCAGGTACACCAGCAGAATCCCGATCCAGCTCAGCGGCGGGCCAGGCAATCCCGGTGCGATGCTTCCGATTATCCCCAGAAGCCCAAGGATTATGGCGAAGATTTCCAATGCACTCATGTGGTAAAGTTATACAAAATATCTATATTTGAAAAAACGTACACTAATTTGAGAGAATAATGACCAATCTGTTTCATCGACTTATGTTTATCGGTGCCTGTGTATTGCTAGGCGCCCTGATTGCCTGTGGGCACACCACATCATACATCCTGACTATCGCCGGGTTTATCATCATATCGGTCAGCCTCGGTGGCCTGATCGTGAAGAGTATCCAGGCCAAGGATATTAAACTTTTGTTCCATGGAATTGATTCCGACTATTCCTGGGCGGGATTCTTCATCCTTCTGACGGTGGTTCTGATGAATCACGACCTTTCCGTCCTGGCGGTAATCTCTGGCCTCCTGGCCATCTACCACCTCGCCCTGCTCAAGCGCTAACCCACTCGCCGCTCCCCGCCCACCCCTGCGCGAGAAAGCGCAGCGGTGGGCGTGCTGGGTATGTGGCTGTGACTCTGAGAGTTATGCAATCAAGGCTGCTCGAAATCGAGCAGCCTTGATTGCATAATGTGCTGATGTTCAGCTAGTTGCCCAGCACGGGCCGCGGCGCCATGTTGGGGAAGATGCCCGGTCGGAGCCGGGCATGACGTAGATCATGCTCTGACCGCGGAATCGACGCTGCGGCGGTACACCACGAACCGCTGATAGAGGAATTCGGTAGATACATTCAGCAGCATGTTGATGCCGGTGACCAGATACTCGTTCCACCCGAGGTCATCCGCCAGCCAACTCCCCAGCACCGTCGTCGCAGGAGTGAAAACCAGATAGTAGCAGACGACGAGGATCATTGCGCGGGAGATGTTTGCGGCGGATCGGAACGTGAATTTCCGGTTGAGGGTGAAGTTCCAGAGAACGCTCAGGGTAAGGGCGATGAGATAGCACGGCCAGTAGCTCCACCCCGTCAATTCATTCAGCAGGGCGAAGCTCACCATCTCTATGACCCCCGCGCTCGCAGAAAACCCCACGAACTTCAGGAACCGCCAAACCTCCTTCGAATCCATACCGCAAAGATAATCAAATCCCCGCCGTTTTGTTCCGGGAGATCCCCGCGCCCCAATGCATGGCGCCGTGCCCTCGCTCGCCGTCGCCCCCATCGCCGCCAGTCTGCTGCCCTCGGCGCCCCACGCCGCTGCCCGGCGTTTTCCGCCATGCCCGACGCGCCCTCCCCGGCCAGTGCCCGTGGCGGCTAATTGGTTGATACACAGCTGTTAAGCACAAAGTCTCCCCAACGTTTTCAAGGGGGAGACTATATACTATCAGCCTGTCACTCAGGCATTTAACCGCCACACCTTTCGCCGGGCACCTAACTCATTGACTCATAGCAATATCC
>JAEEGH010022109.1_pt1 | contig 13078 bp, 12 predicted proteins | sample 9134181 | NCBI WGS metagenome assembly JAEEGH01 (sample SAMN16246544, study PRJNA631951) | gut metagenome | biome: gut microbiome; feature: rumen; material: DP-attached | host: Bos | place: Iran: Karaj | collected 2018-10 | reverse complement strand
CAGTATAGACTCAACCTCTTGGCTGCATAAAAACAGCGTAGCAGCCAAAACACTGCTACGCTTAAAAAGTCTAACTTTTTGGGGTCACCTCACTGGTTGTCCAGTAAAGAGGGTACATATCAGCTGGCGTCCTTTTTAATTATTCTCAACAAGCTTTTTGCCGTACCATTTCTTTTTATACCAGTAGAACATGACTATGAGTCCGCGGATGCATTCATCTGTTGCAGTCCCGCAGAATACTCCGGCTACTCCAAGTCCTGCTGCAATGCCGAGACCGTAGCCTACAGTCGCACCCAGTCCCCACATCGTTACAAGACCGACAATTAATGGAAAGATATAAGCACCGGCTGCCTTGAGGCTGTTGACAAATGTCATGTTTAGGCATCTGCCGAATTCTATGAATATATCAACGAACATGATTGTTCTTGCAAGACTTATTATCGGTTCGCTGTCGGTAAACAGACGCAGCGTGTAAGGACATATGAGCCAGTTTATGGTTGCTAATGCTACCGTTATCGGCAAAGATGTGCCGAGCGTTTTAAATACCCTCTTATATGCGGCATCCTCTCTGCCCGCACCGACCAGATGTCCTGTTATGATCTGGGTGGACATTGCGGATGCGTTTGAGAATACCATCGCAAATGCTATAAGTGAATTGCAGTATACTCTTGCGTTTACCGAATCATTTCCCATCGTGTTGACAAAGGAGAGCAGTACCATCTGATACATGCTGTATGAGAAATTCTCTCCGGCTGAAGGAAGACCAACCTTTATCATCTTTATAAGAAAATCGGTCGGGAATGGTCTTAACAGTCCCAAAGAGATACGTCCTATCTTCATTCTGTAAAAGAAGATGAAGGCTACCAAAAATGCGATGGCCCTTGCTGTGACGGTTGAGATCGCAACACCGGCAACTCCGAGATTCAAAAACTTAAGCGGTCCGTAAAGGAATGAATAGTTTCCGACAATGTTGACCAGATTGATTATCAGCGACAGATACATTCCTATCTTTGTGTAGCCGTTGCATCTTAAGATCTGCAGCATGACATTTGTACATGCCTGAAGAAACATCGAACTGCCGACTATCAGTATATAAGTGGTGGCATAGTTCATCATCTCATCCGAGACATGAAGCATGTTCATGAGCTTGAAACGCGAGAATACCAGAGCAAGGCTTAGGATTATGCCTATCGTAAAGTTGAAAGCCACAGCCAGGGTATAGATCATGTTCATCTTTTCATACTGCTTTGCGCCAAGGTACTGGGCGACCACGACACTTGTTGCGGTAGCTATTATATTGAACATGATGATGACAAGAAACATTACCTGATTGGCATTGCCTACGGCGCCTACCGCATTTTCCGAGTAGTGCGAGAGCATCATGGTATCAACATTGTTTAAAAGGATATTCAAAAACAGCTCTATGAACATAGGCCCGGCTATGAGCATAAGAGGCGTTTTTTCATCGATTGTAAGTGTTTTGCTGTTTTTCATAGCATAAAATATAAGATTTTTTTTTACTGCTTTCAATCCTAAAAGTAGACATTTTTTCTTTTAAAAATACGCAAATATTTATTTTTTATGCCCTAATTATTTCCAGAAAATAAAAAGTTATAAACCATTTATAAACATTTAGCACTCCGCGTTGACGAGTGCTAAAAATGGGTGTAAAACATAATCAGATTCGGAAAGAAACACTGGATCGAAACGTAAAAGAGGGTAGTTAAAACAGAATAAGGAGGAAAAAACAATGTTGATGCCCAGCTTATTTGGAGAGGATTTTTTTGATAACTTTTTTGATGATTTCACAAGACCGGTAAGAAGTGCCGCTAAGGGTCACGGTTTTGCGAACATGCCTCAGGTACTGCCTCAGGTGCAGATGCCTTCAATGAGGACAGATATCCAGGAGACAGCAGACGGATATGAATTTGATGTCGAGCTTCCCGGATATACAAAGGAAGATATCACAGCAGAATTAAAGGACGGATATCTTACAATAACAGCAAAGAAGGAGACTTGCGAGAATAACTGCGCTGAAGGTGAAGAAGCTGTGGTTGATGCTAAGAAATATATCAGACGCGAGAGATACTACGGCACCTGCAGAAGAGCCTTCTATGTTGGTGAAGAAGTAACTCAGAACGATATCAAGGCTAAGTACGACAACGGAATACTTCAGCTTTTCGTTCCGAAGATCGAGCCTGCAAAGGTTGAAGAAGAAAAGAAATTCATAAATATCGAAGGTTAATGTTTACATTGACTAATAAATTCCTTTCCCTTACTTTTAGCTCCCGGATTGTTCCGGGAGCTTTTTTTTGATATAATAACCATACTTTTAAAAGTGGAGGAGGATTATTATGTCTGAGATTAATTATGACAAGCCGTCAAAAGCACCGCTGATCATAGCGATATCGGTTGTCGTTGTGCTGCTTTTAGCAGGCGGCGGAGTGCTGTTCTGGTTAAACAGACCTATAAACAAGGTAAACAAGGCTATTGAGAATAATGACTTAAAGGCAGTAAACGAAAACTTTGAAAAGCTTTCCGATGATGACAAGGATGACATCGAGGAACAGATGCTTGACTATGCAAAGGATCTTGCAAAGGATTTCACAAACGGCAAGAAGGATTACGATGATATAGAAAAGGATCTGAGGACTCTCGGAAAAGGCGTTTTAAAGGATAATGACGATTTCGAAGAGCTGACAAAGCAGGTTGAAGAGCTTAAGCAGTCAAAGGATGATTACGAGGCAGCCGAAAAGGCCTTCAAGGATGAGGATTATCAGAAGGCAATGGATCTGTATGCCAAGGTAATAAAAGATGATCCAAACTATAAGACTGCAAGAGACAAGATCGCTGAATGCGAGTCAAAGATGACACCCGATGTTGTCGGAGAGTGGGCATGTTCTGTAGATATAGGAAATGCAATGCTCAAGCAGATCGGTCTTAATTCTTCTGAAAAGGATTTTTCTTTCCCTGTAGTTTTCCTTTATATCTTCAATGAAGACGGAACAGGCAGGATGACTCTTGACAAGACCGGATTTGAAGAAAAGATAAGAGAATATGCTGATATAGCCATCGAAGAGATAATCAAGCAGTACAAGTTAAACTTCGGCATGTCTGAAGAAGACATTGACAAGCAGTTTAAATCATTCTACGGAATGGGTTTCAGGGATTACATCGACAGAGAGCTTGAAAAAGAGGATATAACAGCAAGCCTTGAAGAGGCTGATATGGACTTTACCTATGAGATAGTTGACGACAAGGTCAATATCAAGACAAGCGACGGAAAGTCTGATACTCTTGAGATGGTAGACGATACACTTCAGCTTAAGGATATGGATTATAATTCGTATGCTGCATTTGCTGAATTCGGTGTAGAGCTTCCTCTCGTATTTAACAAGAGATAATCTTTTATGAAGGAAAAGAATCTGACATTTACAATTCTTTCGACCATAGGAATAGTATTGATCCTCCTGGGGCATCTGGATTTTAATATCCTTGCCCTGGGGGGACTTTTTCCGTATTATTCATATCATGTGATGATATTTGTATTCATATCCGGATACTTTTCAAAGAACAAGGATGAGGATGATATCATCGCTTTTATTATCAGGAAGTTTAAGCATCTGATGATACCGTATTTCATATGGAACGTAATCTACGGAATTATCTGTTTGCTTCTTAAAAAGGCAGATATAAATGTCGGATCCGATATAACGCTCTACAATCTTTTTATCGCGCCATTTGTGGGCGGACATCAATTCGGGCTTAACGCACCTGCATGGTTTGTGCCTGCGCTGTTTTTACTTCAGATCTGCGACATACTGGCAAGAAAGATCTGGCATATGCTCACAAAAAAACGTGACGCCGTAAGTGAAAGGATGTTAATGCTTCTTTATCTTTTAGTCGGAATGACTGTAGTGGCTCTTGCCAAAAGAGGAAGTGTCTATGACTGGTACAAGCTTCCAGGAAGACTCATGCTGATGGCACCTGCCTATCAGTTTGGAAGACTGTATAGGATTGATCTTGAAAAAAGAGACAGGCTGACCTCAGTCATATATTTCCCGATACTTATACTGATCAATCTGATACTGATATATGTTACTGGCGGACTTGCATACAGTACGGTATGGGTAACGGGATTTGCGGGTTCGGTTCTTACTCCGTTTATAACAACATTTACGGGAATAGCACTGTGGCTTAGAGTATCAAAAATCCTGGCATCACGGATAAACAAAGATAAGCTTTCATATAAGGCAGTATCTGCGCTGTCAGACCACACATACGATATTATGATGCATCATCTTTTGGTGTTCATGCTGATAAAAGCCGTAATGTATATGACAGGATGCAGTATGGATGTCACTGCATTTAAGAGCGATGTTTACTATGTTGCCACACTTCAGGGTGTGGAAGAGTTCAAATGGATATATCTGATCCTTGGTCTGAGCCTGCCTCTACTTATCGGTATGATGACAGACAGACTAAAAAGGATAAAAAAATAGGGAAGCGGTCGCTGATATGTACCCCCTTTCCTGGACAACCAGGGAAGGGGGTTTTACTATGCGATATTCATATGAGTTTAAAAGAAGATGTGTTGAACTGTACCGGGAGGGAAAGTGGCCGGAAACTCCAGAAGGTGTTAAACAAAAACGCTTCCGTTATGAGATAAGAGAATGGGTGCGTTTAGAGGAGTCCAATGGACCGGAAGTGCTGAAACATCAAAGCCGCAACAAAAACTGGACGCCTGAAAGCAGATATGAACTGGTAGCGCAGGTCCTGGCAGGAAAATCAATGACGAGCGTTGCAGTGGAAGCCGGGATCGCCACCGGATTATTATATCAATGGGTTCGCAAATATCAAACAATGGGATACAATGGCCTTGTAGATTTGAAAAAAGGCAGAAGGCCAAAGGATCCGGAAATGAAGAAGATCAATCATAACAACCCAAGGAAACTCGAAGAGTCGGAGTACGAAGAACTCATACGCTTACGGGCAGAGAATGAATATATCAAGGCGGAGAATGCCATAATAAAAAAAGAGATCGCCTTGAGAGAAGAAAAAGAAGCTGCGCGTCTCAAGGCGAAAAAGCAGCGATTGTCAAAGAACTCCGGGAAGAAGGGTACCAGCTGAAGCACCTCCTGAAAGCCATGGGGCTTGCACGATCCACCTATTATTTCGAGATATCTAAAACAGATGTTGTGGCTGAAAGAAACAAGGATCTGATTGAAGAGATTGAGGATATCTTTGACCGCCATAAGGGTCGGTACGGAGTACGCAGGGTCCATGCGGAGCTGATGAACCTGGGAAAGACGGTCAACCATAAGCGCGTCCAGCGTCTGATGAAAGCTATGGGGCTGAAAGGAAACCGGCCGAAGGAGAAATATCATTCCTATAAGGGTGAAGTCGGAAAGGTTGCTGCAAATGTCATAGACAGGGACTTCAGCGCGGCGGCTCCGCTTGAGAAATGGACGACCGATGTATCACAGTTCAGCCTTTCCTGGGGGAAGTGCTATATGTCACCAATCCTTGATATGAACACGAATGAAGTCATATCATATGACCTGTCAAAGTCGCCAAACCTGGAGCAGATTCGCCGGATGCTGGACGGGGCTTTTTATAGGTTCCCGGATGTATCCGGGCTGATATTCCACAGCGACCAGGGCTGGCAGTACCAACACGAATACTTCAGAAACACCTTGAAAGAGCATGGGATCATTCAGTCGATGTCGCGCAAAGGCAACTGCTATGACAATAGTATCATGGAAACATTTTTCGGGAGATTAAAGAACGAAATGTTCTACGGATATGAAAAAGAATATACATCTTTTGAGAAGTTCTCGGACGCAGTCCGTAAATATATAGATTATTACAACAATGAACGGATCCAGAAGAAAACAAAATGGATGCCCCCTGTAAAGTACAGGGAAGCATCCATGCGTTTCACCTAAAAGGGCCGTCAATGTGTCCAGGATTCTGGGTACATATCACGCTTCCCTTTTTTATTTACTCTTTTACTGAATTAAGTTTTGCCTCGTCTATCTTGCCTTCGGCTATCATGTTCTTGATCCACAGCTGAAGTGAATCCGCAGTACATGAGATCTTGTTCAGCTTGTCCTGTATGCTTATGAAATCCACAAATTCATCTTCGGTGACCTCGCTGTCTGCGCTTATCTCTATGAGACGGTTTTTGTCATCGTTTATGGAATTTAAAGTAGCCAGCATCTCGAGAACTATCTGCGAAAGATCCTTAAGCTGGATCTCAGGAATGTATTCTATGCCTATGGGACAGTCATGCGAGCAGTAGTAGTTGCATAACTGAGCCTTTTTATAGCACTTGCTCATAGCCAGTACCTCATCGGGATGAGGAAGTGATTTCTCGCTCTCGATCTTTTCTATCCTCTCCGGAGATACAAATCCCATTGCCTCGCTTGCCTTTTCACGCGACATGCCGGTCTCTTCACGGCTTACATGATAGATATTCTTATTTTCCTTAACTGATTTCTTACCCATTACAATCCCCTTTACATTATGCGATTTACAATCAAGGATAGTATAACATGTCCGCAAAATAATTGTATACATATATTTGGAGTATAGGACAGGAATGTGCTATACTATATGTTGTTGTTAAATGAACGGGTGGAGTCATGAACATACTACTATTTTTAATAATATTACTGGCATTTATCGTATTTATAGGCATTGTCAATGAGAGGATATTTCATATCCAGAGTGATATTGCCCTTATATTCTTTTCGCTGATCATAGCGCTCATTCTTGCTCTTGTAAGGATCTTATTCCCAACAACGCCGCTAAACAGCTTCATAGACAATCTGGGAGACTTCGGTTTTGAGGAATACCTCATGGACGGAGTGCTGTGCTTCATGCTCTTTGCTGGAGCAAGCAAGGTAAACATGGGAAAGTTTAAGCAGAACCTTCGCCCCATATGTCTGTTAGCGCTTTTAACAACGCTTATCTCATCATTTCTATACGGTGCGATATTCTTTCTTATTGCATCAGCGTTTAATATCCCGATGGATATATGGATGTGCGTTTTACTCGGATGCGTGGTATCTCCCACGGATCCGATCGCTGCAACGGGTATCCTTAACAAGATAGGACTTTCAAAGAATGTATGCTCAGTCATAGAAAACGAGTCGCTTTTCAATGACGGAACGGGCGTAACGCTGTTCATATTTGTAAGATCCATAATCATACACAGCTCAGACAGCAATTTTGCAAAACTGATGTTTAAGGAGATAGTCGGTGCGATAGCGGTGGCTCTCATTGTATCGTTCATACTCTTCAGGCTCATGGAGCTTACAAGGGATCCCATAAGATATATCCTCATATCGCTTCTTGACGTTTCATCTGTTTACATGATATGCGAGCATATGGGATTTTCGGGTGTCATCGCATCCGTTGTATGCGGCATGTTCTTCTCATATTCGATGGACAAGATGGAAAGAAGAGTAAAGGTCATCGATAACAGGGAATACTACGAGGATTTCTGGGAGATAATAGAGAGCATCTTAAATGCGATACTGTTTGTAATGATAGGGCTTTTGATCCTTAATCTGAGGATCAGTCCTTATATATGCATACTTATACCAGCAGCTATCCTGGTACTCGTATTCTCAAGAGCCATGGGCGTGTTTGTGAGCAGCATCCTTACCGGAAAGCACATCCCGGGAAATTATAACCTTGGCGAATTTACAACACTGATGACATGGTCTGCGCTAAAGGGAGGACTTTCTCTGGCGCTTGCCATAGGAACTGCGGAATATCTTCCTCAGGAAATAAACGATGTATTCATGAATGTTACGTATCTTACGATCTTCTTTACCGTACTCGTACAGGGACTTACGGTAAAGAAAGTATATTTTGCACTTGAGAAGCATAAAGCAAACAGGATCTTAAATAAGTCGGTCATGAAAGGTGGGAGTCTATGAAGATCATAATAGTCGGTCTGGGAAGAGCGGGAAGCTATCTGACAAAGGTTCTTTCAAATGAAGCATATGATGTAACTGTAGTCGATACTGACAAGAGCCTTGTTGATGAGATTACGGATAAATACAATGTTAACGGCGTTGTGGGCAGCGGTGCATCAAAAGAGACACTTCTTAAGGCAGGTGCAGACAGTGCGGATTCACTGGTCGCATTGACACATGTTGATGAGATAAATCTTTTAAGCTGCATGCAGGCTAAATCACTGGGAACAAGAAGATGCGCGGCAAGACTTTTGCTTCCCGATTTTATACACGAGTCCGATTCCATTAAAAAGGAATACAACATAGATTATCTTGTAAAGCCGAAACTCGATATAGCAGAGGAGATATACAGAAATATCGGACTGCCCGGCTTTGTGAAGATGGAGGGATTTTTCGGAAACGAAGTGCAGATGATAAATCTTTCCGTTCTGGAGTATTCACCGCTTAACGGAAAGTCTCTTATCGAGATCAAGCAGTCGCTTGATCTTAACATGCTGGTATGTACTGTCATAAGAGACGGCAAGCTCTATGTTCCCGACGGTACCTTTGTTTTGGAGGCAGACGATCAGATAGGTATCGTTGCCGCAAAGAATGACATAGAAGAGATACTGGATAAACTCGGCATAATAGTAGAGCCTGCAAAGAATATCGCGATAGTAGGTGGAGGAATAACAGGAGAGTATCTTTGCAATCTTCTCATAAAGGATAAAAAGAATCTGACGATAATAGACAACAACATAAACAGATGCCGTGATCTTATGGAGAAATTCCCCAAAGCCAGGGTGTCATATTGCGAAGGCGATATAATGGAAGTCCTCGAAGAGGAGAAGATAGAAAAGAAGGATGCACTGGTCTCTCTTACAGACAATGATGAAACAAATCTTGTAATAAGCATGTTCGCATGGTCACTTAATGTACCTTCCATAATAACAAGAGTCGACAAGACCGGACATGTAAGACTGCTTCACAAGGTAAACATGGATATAACGGTATCGCCTACAGAGCTGTCTGTTTTAAAGATGCTAAGATTCATCAGATACTATGAGATGGGAGATGCAGAGAACGATATCGGAAAATTCTATAACGTCGCAGACGGCAAGGCTGAAGTAATGGAATTCATAGCTTCCGATACATTCTCAAAGCTTGATGTGGAATTTAGGGAAAAGGCATTCAAGCTTAAAAAGGATATTCTTATCGCCGGAATAATAAGAGAAGGAAGGCTCATAATCCCTTCAGGCAATTCTAAGATTGTTACGGGTGACAGGGTTATAGTAGCTACTTCAAAGAAAAATCAGATCAGAAACCTTAACGAGATATTAGCCAGATGATCACTAAAGAGTTGACAAGGAATGCTGATATATAACATAATTAGCATGTTGATTAACACTTTTTTATAAAGGAAAGGGAAAGTATGGCTAACAAAAAGGAATGGAATTTTTCAACTGACGGCGAGAACAATTTTAATGTTGTTTTTGAGAAGAACAAGCTTGTATCCGTTAACGGCGGCGAGGCTGTAAAGGTTGCAAAGCTTAAATCAAAGGAAAGCAACATGCTTGAGACTGTCTATGATGTTGATCTCGGTAACGGACAGATCGCTAAGCTGTGCATCAGAAAGAAAGAGGCAACTCTTGTTTATGACGGCAAGAACGTTGAGAACGGACAGAAGTATGAAGTTACTCAGATACCGAAGTGGGCATATGTATTCGTTGCACTCTATGTAGTAAACTTCTTTTTGATCATCGGCGGAGCTCTCGGCGGTGCAATAAACATGGCATCAGCTGTTATTTCAGCAACCATAGCATCAAACACAAAGAAGAATGTGGCAATAAGAGTTATATCATGTATCGTGATATATGTTGTTGTAACAGCTCTTTCATATTTCTTTGCTGCAACACTTACAAGTGCTCTGATGAAATAACAATAAAGGATTTAAGGACGGAATTGCCTCTGGTGGTTCCGTCTTTTTTTGTGAATTTGCATAAAAAAGTGATATTATAAAAAAGTAACCATAAATCATGGGCGGTTAATACGTAACTTAGGTAAGAAAGACAAATGCGGTATGATCGCTCACATAACGAAAGGAAGCAGTAAGTTGACTGAGGCGGCATTTGACGCCTGCATTCAAAGGATACTTAACGGCGACAAAAACGGGCTTAGAGAGATCTACGATGCGTATCTTTCCTATATATATCAGATAGTGTACGGTGTCGTGGGACGAAAAGAAGATGCGGAAGATATAACCAGCGACTTCTTTATCAAGTTCTGGCAGCAGGCCGATAAGTACAAGAGCGGAAGCGGGCATAAGGGGTATCTTGCCACCATGGCAAGAAATATGGCGATCGATCATCTGCGAAAATACAAGAGAGAAGTTCTTGACAGTTTCAGCGCAGATGAAGAGGAAGGACCGGTCACGGAGCCGGTTGCCAAGGAAGATACCGAGAATCAGGTTATAGAGGATATCGGTATAAAGGAAGCAATAGAAAAACTGAATCCGAAGGAGCAGCAGATAATAAATATGAAGGTCCTTGCGGATATGACATTTGCCGAGATATCGGATGAACTCGGAGTACCGATGGGTACAGTCACCTGGCGATACAGGGAAGCGATTAAAAAACTAAGGAGGTACGGCTATTATGAAACAGCTTGAAATTGAATATAAGAACGCTATAAGCCTTGAAGTGCCGGATCTCTGGAACCGTATCGAGGCAGGAATCGATGAATATGAAGCAACAAAGAAAACAGATAATATCTCATATATAAAAGAAGAAACAGCAAAAGAAAAGAAAACAAATAAAATAAACACTAAAAAAGTAATAGCATACATCGGAAGATTTTCGGCAGCAGCCGTATGTCTGATCCTTGCTATGGGAGCATTCAGATTAATAGGCGGCTCTAACAAGGCAGCAAGCGAAGCACCGGCAATGGCGGACAGTGCAGCGAGTGAGGCCAGCTACGATGCAGCACCGGCAGTCGCAGAGTATGCGGACAGCGAAATGGAAGCTGAGGAAAGCTTTGACAGCTCATATTCCATGAGTGAAGCAGCAGCTGAAGCTACAGTTGAGGAAAGCGATGACCATTCTCGTGAGGGCCAGAAGAAAGCAACTTCTTATAAGGGCGAGACAAACAGTCTCCAGGCGGATTCGGTAGCAGTTTTTGTAGTACCCGTAGAAAGCCTTAAAGCAGCACTTGACTGTGATGAAGATGAAGCAAGAAAGATCATAATGTTACTTCCCGCAAACGGAATAAAAGGAGCATATGATTTCAAACTTGCTGAAGATGACGAGCCTGACAGCGAAGCTGTTAAAGAGATCGAAGGCATCGGAGATGATACGATAAGGATAAGTTTTGTCGATGAAGAAGACAGCAGATATCTTATGTACTGTAACAGAAATACTGACGAAACTATCACTGTTTTAGCCATTATCAGAGATGATGAAAAAATTTTTGAAATTTTACCATAAATATCCATAACCTTATCCGTATCCTAGATAGAAGGACCTGAAGAGAACATCAGGAACGATAAAAAACGGATGAATGATAAATGGGAGGAATTTATTATGAAGAAGAAAATGGTTATATGGTTACTTACACTGGTAATGGCTGTATCAACAGTTGCAGGATGCGGATCAAGAGAGAACACTGCTCCTACAAGCGACGTAGCTGCAACAGCTGGAGATGCTGATTATGCTGATTACGCACCTGTTGAGTATGAACCCGCAGCTGAATATCCGGCAGAGAGCTCATCTTCAAGTTATAAGAAAGAAGGGTACCAAAGAGACAATTCTCTTTCAATGAGCAACTCGGCTACATCAGCTAAGGCAGAAGCCTGGTACGATACAGAAGACTATTCATACGTAAGAGTACCGGATGCTTCAGGCGAGGATTACACAGTTAATGAAGAGAACGGATTCTTTAACGTAATGGAATCACCGCTTTCAACATTTGCGGCAGATGTGGATACGGCAAGCTACTCAAACATGAGAAGATTTGTCAACGAAGGTTACGGCCTGTATGATTTCCCTGCAGGATCAATAAGAGCAGAAGAACTCATCAACTACTTCAAATATGATTATGCTGCACCTAAAAACGGCGACAGATTCGGAGTTGATGCACAGGTTTCTGACTGTCCCTGGAATAAAAACAACAAGCTTATGATCCTTGGTGTAAACACAAAGGAACTTAAGGAGAAGAACAAACCCGATTCCAATATCGTTTTCCTTCTTGATATTTCAGGATCAATGAGCAGCTCAAACAAGCTTCCTCTTCTTAAGGATGCAATGGAGCTTCTTGCAGACAACCTTACAGAAAACGACAGGGTTTCGATCGTAACATATGCTTCATCATCGGATATAGTAATATCCGGCGTCCCCGGAAATGAGCACTCCAAGATCAAAAGAGCCATCAACTCCCTTGAGGCTTCAGGTTCCACAAACGGCGGAGAAGGCATCAGAACCGCATACAGGCTCGCCGAGAAATACTTCATCGAAGGCGGTAACAACAGAGTCATCATGGCAACCGACGGCGACCTTAACGTAGGTATAACATCAGAGGATGATCTTGAAGAACTCATCTCCCGTAAAAAAGAAAGCGGCGTATTCCTGTCGGTACTCGGCTTCGGAACAGGCAACTACAACGAAGCTACGCTCGAGACACTCGCTGACAAAGGTAACGGCAACTACTCATACATCGACTGCCTCTCAGAGGCCAAGAAGGTACTCGTTGACGAATTCAATTCAACGCTCTTTACGGTAGCAAAGGACGTTAAGTTCCAGATCGAGTTCAACCCCAAGTACGTTTCCGAGTATCGTCAGATCGGATATGAGAACCGTCAGATGGCAGCAAAGGATTTTAACGATGATACAAAAGACGGCGGCGAGATCGGCAGCGGACATGCCATGACGATGCTCTACGAGATCAGAATGAATGACGGGGAAGAGGATGCGCAGCCCGCGCTCCGCTACCAGAATGCGGACTTAAGCAGCACCGGAAAGCAGTCCGACGAATGGATGACGGTATCCGTCCGCTACAAAGAGCCCGAGAAGGAAAAATCACAGCTCTTAAGCTTCCCCATCACGAACAAATGCTAT
>JAEEGH010022107.1_pt1 | contig 13079 bp, 8 predicted proteins | sample 9134181 | NCBI WGS metagenome assembly JAEEGH01 (sample SAMN16246544, study PRJNA631951) | gut metagenome | biome: gut microbiome; feature: rumen; material: DP-attached | host: Bos | place: Iran: Karaj | collected 2018-10 | reverse complement strand
CACCTCGAAGGTGCGGTCCTTCTTGCCGCTCTTCGCCATCTCGTACCGCACGCGCACCTTCGCTCGCGCCGCCGTTACCTCGGGCGTGGTGATGCGGACGCTCCCCGGCACCACGTAGTCCTCCGGGCACACGAGCAAGCGGCAGTCGCGGTACAGTCCGCCGCCCGTGTACCAGCGCGATGAATGCGGCACGTTGTGGCACCGTATCGCAATCACATGCTCCCCCGTTCCCCCAATCGCCTCCGTCAGGTCAACGCGCCAGCGCGTGTAGCCGTACGGCCATCCGCCGAGGAACTTACCGTCCAGGTAGAGCATCGAGTAGCTCATCGCCCCGTCGCACTCGAAGAACACCTTCCCGCCCTTCGGCACCGTGGCTTCCCGCCCCCCGATTTTCACCTTTCGTCCTTCGACTTTCACCTTCAACCTGTACCATCCCACGCCGGTCACATCCAGGAAGGCGTCGCCGTAGGGGCGGTCAGAGTCGAACGGCTGCTCCACGCCCCAGTCGTGGGGAACGCGCACCGTGCGCCATGCGGAGTCGTCGAACGCGGGCTTGGCCCACGCGAAATCTGGCGCGTCGGCCGTGTCGCCGCGCGCGGCGCGGTCAAGGATGGCGCTCATCGCCTGCATCGTGAGGTTTGTGCCAGCCGCCGGGTCGTCGGCCTTCATGAAGCGCCATCCGGTCTTGAGGGGCACCTTCACCGTCCCGCCAAAGGCGACCGTCGCCATCAGCGCAAAGAGTATCGGGTATTTCATGGCGCACAGTCTACCAAACCCGCCATGCGCCGCCAAGAAAGAACTATGAGGATCTGGACCTCAGTCGCTCCAGAAATTTATGGAAGAATGACTGCTGATCGGACACGGTAGAGCAGGGCGGCGTGGCCGGGAACCGATGCGGCAAAACGCCCCTTAAAGACGCCGAGGTCCTTCTGCGCCCAGACGTCACGCACCGCGCAGGACGCGGGCAGACCGAGCGCCGCGAAATCGGCGGCGATCTCGCGCTCCTCCCACGTGCGGTTGAAGAGCGCGACCGCCCACGAGCCGTCCGCGAGCGGACGCAGCCACACGTCGTAGTCCGGCGTGTGCACGACCGGACGCCCTGCCTTGCCTAGCGCGTCCTGGTCGATATCCAGCACCTCGTCGTTCGTCAGGAGCGAGCGCGCGAGCGGGTCCAGGCGCTCCAGGTCGCAGCCGATGAAGAGCGGCGCGGCCATGATGGCCCAGAGCGACATGTGCGCGTACTGCTCGTTCGGCGTGAGGCGGCTCGACGTGAAGCCGTTCGAGCGCATCGGCCCGACCACGAGCATGTCCGGATCGTTCCAGCCGCCAGGACCGGCGGCGTCCGCCACGTTCATGTTTTCGTTGATGGAGCGGATGAGGAGCGGCCACGTGTCCTTGAGGTCGTCGTTCGTGCGCCAGTACTGTCCGCCCGCCGCGCGCGCCCATTCGGTCACGCCGTGCCGCCCGTAGTTGCACACGTTGTACACGATGTCGCGCTTCTGTTTCGCAAGCAAATCGCCCATGAGCTTGTACGCCTTGAACTGACGCTCCCGGTCATTGCCCGCACGCCACCAGTCGCGGTCCGCCGTGCACCAGTCGTACTTCAGGAGATCGACGCCCCAGTCTGCCCATACCTCTGCATCCTTCGCCTCATGTCCGTAACTTCCCCACGTCCAGCAGCACGCGACCGTCGCCGGCACCGAATAGAGTCCCGCCTTCAACCCCTTCGCGTGGATGTACGCCACCATCGCCCGCATGTCCGGGAACGCAGGATTGGTGCACGGCAGGTCGTCCGCCGTGCGCGCGGGACCGTACATGTACGCGCGCTCGCCGATCCAGCCCGGACGCTTCATGCCCGCTTCCTTCTCCGTCGGACGCGTCCGCCAGCAGTCGTCCACCACGATGTAGCTCCACCCGTGGTCGGCGAGACCCGACGCCACCATCGCGTCCGCCGCCCGCCGCATCTTCTCGTCGGTGACGTCCTGCCCCCAGCAGTTCCACGAGTTCCACCCGAGCGGCGGCGTGAGGCAGATCGTGTTCCCCACCTTGAGCGTGAAGTTCTTCTTCGCCACGCCGCGCGCGTTCTCCGCCGTAAACGCAAGCGCGTAGTCGCCGGGCTTCGACACCGCGCCGCCGAGCAGACCCGACGCCGCGTCGAACGTCGCCCCTGTCGGCAACCCCTCCACCGACAGCTTCATCGGCCGTTCGCCCGTGACCGGCAACCGATACAGGATCGGATGCCCCGGACGCACGCCGAACACCGACGGGCCGTTGATGCGCGGCGCAGGCGATTCGGGCGGCGTGAGGATACCAAGCTGACGGCTCAAGAGCGCATTCCCCCACTTCACACCGGGCTTGAACACGAACGCGGCGTCCGCCCAGTCGGCATGGTCACAGGCGTAGCCGTCGCCGGCATCGGTCACTTTCAGCGTCACCCACTTCGTGCCGGCGAGGTCGGCGTCCAACGCCGCACGCGCGCCGGCACGCAACACGCCCGAGTCCGCCGCAACGCGGTCGTCCGCCACCACGAGGAACCGTACCGACGCGCGGGGACGGTCCTTCATGTCGTCGTCCACGCCCACGTTCGCCGTGAAGCGCATGGCCGCCCCGTTCGCGAAGAACTTGAACTCGAACGGCGCATGGACGCCCAGGCCCCGGTCAAAGACCTTTCCCGCGAGCGAGATCGGACCGCCTTCCACGGTGTGCCGCGGACGCGGCGTACGCCCCGCCCCGCATGTCGCGTCCGCGAGGTCCATAGCATCGAGATACGTAGCGCCCACCGGCACGTCAATCGGCGCATCTACGGCGGCAGCCGGGGCCATCAGTCCAATACACGCCAAAACAACAATGATGATTTTAACCATTGCATGCCACTCCTTTCACCGCGCGGGCGGCGGCTCGTCCCGCAGCCACGTTCAGATAGCAGCCGACGCTCTTGTCGGTTTTTCCCAAGAGGCGCGCCTCGCCGCGCGCCAGCAGCTTCTGCTCGATCTCCTCCGTGATGCCGCCGATGATCTGGCACGCGCCGTCAGTGGAGTAGAGCGAGTGCCACACGGGGACGAGTCCCGCCGTGGCCGTGCCGCCGAAGAAGGCGTTGTACTCGACGATGGCGACGGAGAGCCCCGCGCGCGCGGCCGTCACGGCCGCCGCCACGCCCGTCGTAGAGCCGCCCGCCACCACGAGGTCGTACGTGCCGGCCACGGGAATGGTGCCGCCCGGCGTTTCCAGGCGCCGTCCGTCCGCCGTCGCGCGCACGCGCAACCCCGCCAACGTGCCACCCGCCGTGACGGCCGCGAGAAAGTGCCGCCTACTTGTCGTGCAGAGTGCTTTTCCTGTTGCCATAGATTCTTCCTTCCTCAGGTTGTTTTGCGTACCGTCAATACAGGAATCCGAACAACGCGATAACGGAAGGCGATCATCCCCTTCCGAATCGGCTCGCGAAACGCCACCGCGAGGCGATACGGCTGGACGCGATGCGGATTCGTAATGAACTCTTCGCGCATTTCCCATTCGCCACCTTGCACAGACACCTCTACTCCGAGCGATGTCGATGCGCCTGCGCGCCTCAGCGTGAAATGCGCCACCACCGCCGCCGCATCCTCTGCTGCACATGCGGCAAACACGCCAATACATCCCAGGACAACGACAATGATCTTACTCATCTTTTCATTCGCCTGCTGTATCAATGCTCCTGCATCAAAAGGTGACACTTTTGACACACATGTTCGTGTCATCACCGGAAGATGATCGTCAGGCCATTTGCGTAGGAGAGACGCAGGATCCCACCCATGTTGGACAGGTGCCATCCGTGCGGCAGGGCGGAGGAGACGGACGGTACGCCGGACACACCCGTCGCAAGGACGATCGCATCGCCGTTCTCGGGATTTTCCGGCACGACGCCGTCAATCGCCACCGTGCGGCCTTCAAAGGAGAAGGCGTCCGTCGGGGACAGCACGCCCGTCGCGCCGTCCGACAGGCGCCAGGTGAGGTCCGCCGACGCGAGATGCGCGGCATCCGTGCGGAACACGCCGCCCGCGAACGCGAAGCGGCGCGACGCGCGGCTGTCCGTGCCCGTGAAGGACACCGTCCCCGCGCCGCCACACACGATCTCGCCCGTCCCGGAGAACGCGCCCGTGAAGTTGACCGTTCCGGCGGCGTTCTGCGCCGCCAGCGTGACGTCGCGGGCAAGCGACACGTCGCTCGCGAACGTGCAACTGCCGTCCACGGCCGTCCAGGCGCCCAGCGTGGAGGTGCCCGTGGAGAGGTTGTCCGTCACGCGCACGGCGTTCGTGACCGTGACGTTGTTCGCGCCGATCAGGCAGGCGACGGACGGCTGGTCCTCCGGCTCGGGCGAGAACGAGAGGAGATGGTTGGCGTGGTTCATCGTGAACGGGAACGGGAACGAATGCACGCCGTCGTCGAAGTCCTCACGCGGGTAGAGGTAGAACGTGCGCCCGGCGTACTTGCCGCCGGCGACCTTCACGCGGATGCCGTGCCGCACCTCGGAGGACTCGTCGAGCTCAGGCGCGCGCGTCCAGGTGAGGCCGTTGTTCGAGACCACGTAGATGCCGTTGCGGTTCTGCTGGTCGTTCGCCGGCTCGTTGACGAGGACCCGGTCGCCGTCCTTCGGCTTGACGCCGTCGATTGACGGGATGTAGCCGCTTTGGAACGTGTAGACGCCGTCGGCCCACGAAAATTTGGAGGAGTTGCTCCTCAGCTGCATCAGCGTCTCCATGTAGTGCTGCACGTCGTCGAAGCGCGCCGGGACGATTCCGCCCACGTCAATCCGCCCCGTTCCCGGCGCGCCCGTGTGGGAGAGCACGAGCGTTCCGCACCGGACGCTGAAGCCGTTCGGCAACTTGTTGTTGTTTTGCGTCACTTCCACCGTCCCCTGCCCCAGCACCTCGATCGGGACTGAGTTCGTGTCGTCCTTTTGGTTCCCATCCTGCAGAATAGTACCGGTTAAGTGGAGCAAGCCCCCGGCGGGAGTCACCATGCGAATCTGGTGCTCCTTGGGGAACTTGCCCGCGATCACGATGTTGTCAATGCCCGAAGCGGTGAACGTGGCCTCGCCGGGCTCGTCCAGGCCGAGGATCAGGATCATGCTGGGGTTGTGGCTGGCCGCACCCAGCGACTGCTCGGTGTATCCCGGCGCGTTCACCACGATCTTTCCGTTCATCGTGATGCCGTCTTTGAGCAAAAGCCCCGCCACGGAACCCGGCACCTGCCGGCTGACGTTGTAGCCCAGTCCCACTGAGAACGCGTTGTTCGGACCGAGCGCGTTCTGAGACGCCAACACGACCGTCCCGTACTGGATCTGGATGCGCGGGTCTGTCTGCGTGATGCCACCGCTGGGGTTCGACATGGCCGACGCGTCGACGTCCAGTACGATCCGCGAAGCTTCCGGACGGAACGCCCCGACGTAGGCGCCGAACGGATAGCTCGAATCGGCGACGTTCGCCATCCACGAACCGAACCTCACTCCCCTGCTGACCGTCCCCGTCCACGTTCCGGCCAACGTGGTCGTCTGCTCCCACGTGCAGTATCTGGTTGCCGTGGAGAACGTGATTGAATTATCGCCCGTGGCCGAAAAGTCGATGTCCTGCGTGATGGTGCGCGCGCGGGGCGCCTTGGACTCAGCATCCTCAAAAATCGACATTCCTGGACCATACGAGTTCTTCGCCAGGCCGTCTATCGTGGCGGACACGAAACTAACGGCCCCGTCGCCAAACGGCTTGACGTGGTCAACGTCCGCCTGCAATTGAAGTTGCGTGTTGGTGACGATCCGCCCCTTGAAGCCGGCCGCGCTCCCGGACACGTAGCGAAGTGCCTGCTGGCCGGCGATGGTCCATACTACGTCCGCATCCGCGAAGAGGTCTCCGCTGATGAAGAGGGCGCGCTTGCCGACGCCATCGCTGTGGGCGTGCATGTTCCACGTCTGGGAAGCCGCCAGCCCCACGTCGATGGCAAACCAGGGGAATCCGCCCCAATTCGTCTTGTTGGCCGGGTACAGGCTCATCGCGAAACCGCCCGCGCCGATGGTGAGCCGCGGCTTCACGTTGCCGTAGTCCGCCGAGGCGACGCCGCTGAAAAGGCAGTTCTGCATACCCGAGTTCCATACTTCCTGCAGGACAAGCGAGCGACACGCAACCTGGTGGTGTATCTCAAGCGTAAGCCGCGTCGTCCCCTGCGCGGTACCGTCGCCCTGATCCATCTGGATCACGATGTCCGTATTCTCCGCGTCGTCGACAGGGACCGTCCCCTCCTCCCAGTTGTTCGGGTCCTCCCACGACAGCGTGGCCGAACTGCTTGCGGCAGGATAGCCGAGCTGAGACAACCTCTTAAAGTGCCACGTGCCGGCAACCGCATGGCCCGCCATCGCGGCAACCAGCACGAGGACGGTTAAATTCATTCTCTTCATTTTTCTGCTCCTTCCATGTCGCGGAACCGGGTGGACGCGCCCGCCGGTCCGTTTCTCCAACGGTGCGAATTATAGCAAAGATTCACGCCGGTGGCAAAGGAGATAGTCCATCGGGGGCACGCGCACGCCATCGGCCTCGACCGGCGCGGCCGTGTGGTTCACGTAGACGCGGCTGCCGTCGCCGTACGTGACGCGCACCACGCCCGGCGCCACGTCGCGGTGCTCCACCATCTCCTCCAGCTGCAGGTGGCGAAGCGGCTTGAACTTCAGGTAGAGGTCGCGGATCTTCTCCGCATCGTCGTCCGTGAAATTGTAGACGATCGGGCGTCCGCCGAACTCCACGAGGTCGAGCCAGTTCTGTCCCGAGGGGAACTCCTGCGTGGACTTGTCGGGGTTGGCGAGCAGGTAGTCGTGGAAAGCCAGCTCGCTGAACGGCACGATGCGGTCGAAGGGCAGATTGCGTCCCTTGGCGCGGGCGTTCTGCGCATTCTTGATCTCGCGCGTGTTGTAGTTCACGTAGTCGACGAGTCCGATGAGGTGGTCCATGTCGCACTCGCTGGAAAAGCCCCCGAAGAGCTCAATGCAGCGCTCGACCACCTGGCGCTGGTACGCGGCGACCTCCTTGCGGTTGGCGCGGTGGCACGAATCGCAGCAGGCGTAAGGGTACACGGCGGTGAACACATCGATGTAATGCGCACCCCTGAAACCGAGTGCGGCGATCTTCTCCAGCTCGCCGGGGAGGAACGTCTCCCAGGCGTTCTTGAGGCAGAGACGGTAGGCGCGTCCGCCCGCATAGGCGTCATGGCAGCGCTGGATCGAGCCGTCGGGAAACTTGCAGGCGATGTTGCCGTTGTCCCACATCGGCGAGACGGCATAGCAATCCGTGTAGTTCGAGTGGCCGTCGACGATGTAGCCGAGGGCCTGTCCGCCGCGGATGAGCTTGCGCAGTTCCGCCTCACCGCCCGCCTCGGGCGAGACGGGGAACGAGCTGGGGCAGCGTCCGTCATAGCCGCCGTCCTGCCACCCCGCCACGCAGAACGCCACGTCGTCCACGCCGAGCGCCTTGAGGCGCTGCAGGAAGGCGAGCGTCTGTGCGAAGGAATAAAGGCACTGCGGCTTCTTCTCCGTCTCGGGTGTGAAGTCAATGTCGTGCTTCGGGTCCTTGAAGACGTAGGGCTTGCACGCGTGGCGTCGGCGGAGCGCAATGGCGTTCGCCATCTTCAGCAGGTGCGGACGCGCCTTCGCGCGTTCCTTCAGCGTCTCGATCCGGCGCGTGGCCCCTTCCCGCGCCAGCACGCGGCGGCGGTACGCCTTGGCCATCGCGTTCCAGTCCGCGCCTTTCCCGAGTTCGTACACGACGAACGAAAGGTCCTCGTAAACCTCGCCGAAGGCGTGCCGTTCGATGTTCCAGGAGGGATAGGCCCGGTATCGGCCGTCCTTCGCCTCCACGATCGCGTCGAACTCGAAGCGCATCCCCTCGACGATGCCGATGAACGCGCCGCGCGGCGTCTGCATGGCGAGGTACGGATGATCCATGAACTGCGCGCCGTTCACCCAGCGCATCTTCGGGCGCGTGAAACGCCCCACCACGCCGCGTCCGCCCATCCAGAAACCGTCCTCGCCCGTCTTCGCCTGCGCGCGGTCCAGCCAGAACTGCACGACCTGCGCCTTGCGGGCCTCGGCGGCGGGGAACGTGTAGCGCACGCCGCCGTCCGCCTCCCGAACACCCACCAGCGGCACCTCCCTCCAGACGCCGTCCGTCCCCTTCACGCGCGCGACATCCCTCGTGCCGCGCGCCTCCACAATCTTCTCGATCACGCCGCGGCCGGTGGAACGGCCATCCTTGTTGATGTCGTCAAAGGCAGCCGAGTAGACCAACTCGGCTGGCGGAGTCCCATGTACGCGAACATCCTCGAGTACAACCTGCTCCACGCGGCAGCTCACGTACGGATCGAATATCTCCGTGCCGGGCTTCCCGTCCTTGCCGGGGTAGAAACACGACTTCGGGCCAACCTGCACGAGGTGCGTGAGCGGCGATCTGTCGGCGTGGAACGTGATGTCGATGTTCTTGAAATGCACCAGCGAGAGGTTCGCGCCGAACTCGAAGGCGGCGAAGTGCCCGCGCGGCGCCTCCTGCGTCGCATACTGGCCGATCTTGTCGATGGGAGCATCGAGGTCAATCTCAAGGTCGGAGAAGAAGAGGTTCCCGCCAGAACCCACTTCGGCCCATTCCGGCGTGGATCCAATCGTGTAACGCGGCGTCTGGAGGTACATCTTGTAGGTGGTGATGCCCTTCACGCGACGGAAGATGACGTCGGAGATCGCACAGTCGACGATGGAGCCGTCCGCATAACGGTATTTGGCCGGCTGGATGCGGATCGCCGGGTAGGCGGACACGCCCGGAAGGCGCACGAGCTCGAGATCTTCGCACAGGATGTACCGCTGCGGGCCGAAGTTCACGGAAGAATTGAGCCAGTCATAGGCGTTGAGGGCCACCAAATCGTCGCCCACCTGTCCGCGCACGTTGCGCGCGAGGACACGCGTGAGATTGCCGTTCAGGTGAAGCCCGTCCGCGAAACATCGGTCAAACGAGATGTCGCGAAAAGCGACCGCATCGCCGTCGCCCGCCTGCACGGCGAAACCACCCGTGTGATGGAACGTCGCGCCCGTCACGGACAAGCGGTTCACGTTGTTGAAGAAGAACAGGGTGGAGACGCCGAAGTAGTTTCCCTTCCTGCGGGGGAGAAGGTTGAACATGCCCGTGCGCCCGTAGCCCGCGCGCCGCGTGCAGCAGTCCTCCCAGCGTCCGCCCACGATGGCAATGTCCGTGTCGCGTCTGGCCGAGGCCGGTATGGGCGCAAGCGTTCCGTCCTGCGCCGAGGCGTTCCTCAGAAGCACCGTTCGCATGCCGTCGGCAAGGCGGATCGTCGCGCCTTTTGCCTCGATGCGGCGGCGGGACGGCACGACCACCGTTCCGTCGAAGAAGTACTTTTCGTCCGAGGCTGGAATCGTCACGATCTCATGTTCGTCGAGCGCCTTCTGCAACGCCGCCGTCCACATGTTCGTCCCGTTCACCGCACGCACGAGCGCACGGTAGTCCGCAAGCGAACATCGGTCGGAGAGCGTCGCCTGCCCTTCGTCGATCTCGCGGCACGCCGCCTCCACTTCGCGCTCGATGCGCATCTCCCCTGACGGCCCTTGCGATCCTTCGGCCGCGGCGATTTGCACTGTAGCAGCCGCCCACGCCGACCCACCCGCCAGCGACAACACCAGTCCCGCGCCGCACAGCGCGGTTTTCATCGTCTTTTTCATGCCATTCTCCTTCACGACAAAAGAGCCTATCTCTAGAGCCAATGATATAATAGCAAAATGTCTGCCGTTGGTAAATTGCACAATATGCAATCTTGTGTGTACTCTTAGCAAGTGACTAGCGGGCATTCGCCGCCTGCCACGCCAAGGGCGACATCTTGTGCACCGAGGCGAATACGCGGCAGAAATACTGGACGGAGGAAAATCCGGTTCGTCGCGCGACATCGGTGACGGACGCGCCGGACAGCAGCAATCTGCACGCCTCGGACAGTCGCGTCTTCGACAGATAGTCCTGAACGGAAACGCCCAGTTTCAGCCGGAAGGCAGAACCGACAGTCGTATGGGAAAGACCGACATGCGCGAAGACATCTGCGGCCGAGATGCCATTCGCCGCGTTGCGGTTGATGAAGACAAGCGCGTCCGAGAGCCACGGCGGGTCAATGGGATAGACTTCCGTCGACTCTCGCACGATCAACCGGAGCGGCTTGACGAACGACTGCGGCGGCATGCTCCGCGCCTTCGGATCGCGCAGCATCTCACGAGCGATCCGCACAGCCTCGCGTCCCGTCTCAAAACCGTTCGGATCGATGCTTGAGAGCGTCGGCATCGTAAACCCACACAGGATCGCGTCGTCATCGACGCCGAGGATGGCAACCTCCTCCGGTACGGAAATACCCGCATCCTGACAGAGCGCCAGCACCTGATGCGCACGCAAATCGTGGGAACAGAACACGGCGACGGGCTTGGGCAGTTTCCGTAGCCAAGATCGCATCGCCTTGGCCTCGTCGGCACGCGGAGCGTACCGTTCACCCTTCACCACATTCTCGCTGAAATCGCCTGGATCGTTCTTCCGGGCGACAAATACATGACAGGCGTGTCCGGACTGTTCGACTGCCTGCACAAACGCTGTCCGTCGCACGTCAGAGAAGTTGATGCCGTTGTACCCGCAGTAGGCGAATTCTCGAAATCCACGCGAAGTGAAGTGTTCAGCGGCCAGACGGGCAATCGCCACGTTGTCCAGGTCGGCCACGCCGAACCCCTCACGATGTTTGCCGAAGAACACATCGACGACTGGCTTGTGCGTGCGCCGCAATATCCGATCCATCCTATCGTCCAACACACGCACGATGAAGGCGTCGTACCCGGACAGTTTCCGGCTATCGTCAAGGTCCCGCCATTCCATCATGCCAAGCGAGAGGTCGGGGCATTCGCACGCATACGCCGCCGCTCCTTCACACAGGCGCCGCCCGTACGCACGCTGACGCTCCACCAGCACGCCGATGCGAGAGCGTTTGGACTTTGTTTCAGTCACTGTACATTCCTCATGTTTTCCCACCCGACCTAAGGTTCCGCCGCAAAAAGGTCCTCGAGCGTAACCTCCGACTGGACTCGGGACGAGTATTCGTTTCGGACAAGTCCGCTGGACGTGATCAGCGTAAGGTGGATCGACTTCCGCGTTTTTGTCACTTCGCGAAACACACCAACTTTTTGCGCGAGTTTCGCGTCGTACTCCTTGTCGATCCTGAACGGCTCCGCCGTGTATTTGCATTCGCAGATGTTGATGACATTGTCGGCCCTGTCGAAGAGCAGATCTATCTGCGCGCCGTCTGGACACATGTCGTCTGCCCGATGATGCCACGCGCAACACTCTGAGAGAACGCCGACAATCCCAAGCGCCTTGCGTATCTGCGGCTGATGCAGGAGACAAAGCCTCTCAAAGGCCAGCCCGCACCAAACCCTGTGGGAAGGCGAATCCACCGTCCGCAGCCAGAAGTTGCCGTCCGACGACCTTCTGCCCGCAAGGTAGCGGAAATGGAATAGAGAAAATGCATCAACAAGCTGAAACACCTGTTTGCTGACCCCTGAGCCAAAAGGATTGTACTTTCGGACGAAGCCGCTGACGGTCAATGCCTCAAGCGCGTCCGTCAATTTGCCGGATGCGGAAATGCCGAGCGCATGCGCAATATCTTTCCTCGTCATGCCGACGAGCCTCCCCGCAAGTTCCTTCACGATCTTCCGGGGCATTGCCGAGTTGCGGAACAGAGACGAATAGAGCTCCACGAACTCGTCGGCGAGCGGCGCGCCGTCCGCAAAGAACATCCTGTCGAGATTCTGCGCGACCGAAAAGCGCTTGTCCAGATATCGCCAGTAGAACGGAATTCCTCCGAACGCCATGTAGCACTCGGCTATTTCCGCCCGCGACATCACAAGCCCCCTTTCGCGGACAAGGCTTTCGCACTCGTTCAGCGTGAACGGATTCAGGCAGATCCGACACGTGACGCGGTTGTGAAGTCCGCCCCGGTTGCGAAACAGCTTCTTCGCGATCCAGGAGGCCGCCGAACCGCAGACAATCAGCAGTATGTCCTTGCGTGCCGACGCCCATCCGTTCCAGAATCCTTCAAGCGCCGACACGAAGTTCGACCGCGGCGTGTCCAGCCACGGCATTTCGTCGATGAACACGACTTTTCTGCGGAACTCGCTCGCGTCAATAACCTCCCGAAGCATGACGAACGCCTCGTCCCAATTCTTCGGTGTGCCATGCCCGGACAACCCAAACGACTTGAGGGAAACCGCGAAATTGGCGAGCTGGCGCTTCATTCCCCCTTTCGCAAGACCGGAATGCTGAAACGTGAATTGCCCGTCAAACGTCTCGCGCACGAGATATGTCTTGCCGACGCGACGCCGTCCATAGATTGCGACAAACTCCGACTCATCGGATTCATACATTCGCGCGAGTTCACCTTGCTCAGACTTTCGCCCTATCATTATAAAATCCTTTCATGTCTTTGAGGTGCTAATATCGTATCAGAAAATGTGTTTTAGCACAAGTACAAAAATATTCTGTGCTGAACGTGTGCTAAAAATGGCTGTCTTATGCCGTTTTTAGCACCTCTCGACAATATGTCCACCAGCCCATCATCTCTTGGCAGCCAGATCGCGCACGGCCTTGCCCGTTCCGTCCTTCTCCACGAGCCGCACGTCGATCTCCGGCAGCGCGATCGGCACCGCCACGCCGTTCGTCACGGACGTCTCCTGCTTTCCGCGCGCATGGAACGCCCACTCCCACTCGTGCGCCGAATCCGCGCTCACTTCGGCGAAGTCCAGCACGATGTCATCGACAAGCGCCGCAGCGCGCCTGACCGTCGCGCCGGGATACGCCTCGCCCGAGTCCGCCGCCACCACGGCGGCGTTCCTGCCGGCACGTCAAACGTGCATTCCGTGGCCGTTGTCGACATCGGCACGTCGTCATACGTGACGCCGGCCCGGTACAACGAGCGAAAGGGCTTGCCCCCTTCCACGGTCTTCCCGAACGCGAGAACGGCGCCATTCACACGGACGCGGAGAGTGC
>JAEEGH010022106.1_pt1 | contig 13080 bp, 8 predicted proteins | sample 9134181 | NCBI WGS metagenome assembly JAEEGH01 (sample SAMN16246544, study PRJNA631951) | gut metagenome | biome: gut microbiome; feature: rumen; material: DP-attached | host: Bos | place: Iran: Karaj | collected 2018-10 | reverse complement strand
TCAGGTCCAACCTGGTCTCCTGACTTCTCATCAACACCACCGTTGATAGCGTAGAGAAGACACTTAGCAAGGTTTGCACGAGCGCCGAAGAACTGAAGCTCCTTACCTGTCTCTGTTGCAGATACACAGCAGCAGATTGAGTAATCATCGCCCCATGTAACACGCATTACATCATCGTTCTCATACTGGATAGAAGATGTTGTAACTGAAATCTTAGAAGCGTACTTCTTGAAGTTCTCAGGAAGACGGCTTGAATACATAACTGTAAGGTTAGGCTCAGGTGAAGGTCCCATGTTCTCAAGTGTGTGAAGGAATCTGTAGCAGGTTCTTGTAACCTGGTGACGTCCGTCAAGACCGATACCACCAACCTCAAGAGTAGCCCATACAGGATCGCCTGAGAAGAGCTGGTTGTAAGACTCGATACGAGCAAACTTGACCATACGGCACTTCATTGTGAAGTGATCGATGATCTCCTGAGCCTCCTGCTCTGTGATGATTCCCTTTGCAAGGTCACGTGAGAAGTAGATATCAAGGAATGTAGAAACACGTCCTACAGACATAGCAGCACCATTCTGTGTCTTGATAGCTGCAAGATATCCAAAGTAGAGCCACTGTGTAGCTTCCTTAGCTGTTCCGGCAGGCTTTGAAATGTCGATACCGTAGATGGCAGCCATTTCCTTCATGCCCTTAAGAGCATTGATCTGATCTGTGATTTCCTCACGAAGCTGGAAGTCATAACGACGCATTCCCTGACGCTCAGTTGCAGCGAAATCAGCCTGCTTCTTCTCGATAAGGTAATCGATACCGTAAAGAGCAACTCTTCTGTAATCGCCTACGATACGTCCACGTCCGTATGTATCAGGAAGACCTGTAAGGATCTTATTGTGACGAGCCTTCTTCATCTCAGGTGTGTAGATGTCGAATACACCCTGGTTGTGTGTCTTGTGATATTTTGTAAAGATCTCGTGGAGCTTCTCACTTGGCTCATAGCCGTACATTTTGCATGACTGTTCTGCCATTGTGATACCACCGAAAGGCATGAATGCTCTCTTAAGTGGCTTGTCAGTCTGAAGACCAACAATCTGCTCTAAATCCTTTGTTTCTTCTGAAATATAGCCGGCACCATGTGAAGTAAGAGAAGATACAACGTCTGTATCCATATCAAGGACACCGCCCTTTGCTCTCTCCTCTGCCTGAAGCTCCTGAAGCTTGCCCCAAAGCTTATTTGTAGCCTCTGTAGGGTCTGCTAAGAATGATTCATCTCCATCATATGGAGTATAGTTGTTCTGGATGAAATCACGCACATCAACGTTGTCCTTCCAAACGCGACCTACGAAGCCATCCCACTGTGTGAATTCATGATTCGCCATTGTGTTTCCCTTTCTATTTATAAACAATCTGTAAAATCGCCATTACATACTATACCATATGGGTGTCAAATTATTAACAATATTATCAATAAGATTTCTCATTTTGTCGAAATTCACAATTTCTTGCGCGTTTTGGGAGACTTATTGTAGGCTTTTACTTTTCACTCCTTTACAACAGTAAAGGCACTTCCCGAAAAGAGCAGCCTCAGAGCTGCTCCCTAAACACATTACTCAATCATGTAAATAACAATATCTACTACCGCTTCTATTTGAGATCTCATTCATACAATTCGGATATGCCACCTGCGGACATGGTGCAACCCTCATAGACGGTGAAGGCTCTTTTGCCCATAAAAACAAAAAGATTGTCTAATCCATAGTAAGCGCTGCCGATACACGAAAAATAATCCCTAAGATCCGGGAAATCGACCCAAATGCCTTCATCAATACTGTAAGGGCTGAGGAAGTCATGGGTAATTTCTACATGAGACCCAGGGATTAAAATTCTTACTATCTTGGCTTGTTTATATATACAAGTCTGTTGTCTGTTTCAAGTGTTGCGTATGAATAGAGTATTACGATATTGTCGTAATGCTCTTTTTCTACGAGATTGCTCAGGCCGTACGCATAATTTCTGTAATCGACAACTCCTATCTGTTCAAAATCATCTTCCATTAAGGGTACAAGGCAATTAGCAAAGCTGTCTTTTACTATCAGGATACGGCCGGATCCTTTGCCGGGAACTATCGTATAACCATTGTTTCCGTCCAGAAAAGCCGCATATTTGTCATAACTTGTTAGCTTCTCAGTATTGATCATGGGTATCTGCCGCTCTGTTTTAAACTGTGCATCCCCCACTACTTTCATGATGTTAATATTTGTATCTGTAGGAAAATACGTAATTATATCCGGGATAGCCTTGAAATATCTCGACTTGGCGTAATGAGTGCCAAGGAAATCTCCTGCTTCTACCGCATTTCCCAGATTATAGTCTGCCACTTCCCTGCCAAGGCACTTAGCCAGTTCAGTATAAGCGTAATATGCTCCCAAGGTCGTCCAGTGATGATCGTTTCGGAAATATATATACTCGCTGTTGTGTTCTGTCAAAACCGGAAATACATCTACGACGTTACATACTGAAGAAAGACTGCTATTTATCTCCGATAGTTTTTCATATTCATTTTCCTGGGGAGCAGCTTTCGGAAGCATCTCGGGATTTATTGATCCGGCTGATGGAACTATCATGACATATATGGGAATATCGCTCTCCGAAGCAAATTTCTCGATTTCACCAACGTTCTTATCAATCTGACTATCATCTCCATAGCCTTTGAAATGCTTTGCAAAGAGCCGTGACTGGCCTCCAATGAGAATGTCGTTCTCCTCCGTCTTCATCAGGATCATCTCATCTATAAAGCAACAGGCGTCTATCCAGAATTGGCGCAGTGCAACATTATCATTTATATGCGTAGAAAGACCTTTGCCATATTTTCCATTGATCAATTCTTCTGCAGTCATACTCGGTGCGGAGGCTGCTTTCCGGTTCTCCCTCTCCAGCAGTTGCGCCCTGGGGTGCATAAGTGTTGCGATGCCAATCGTGACAATAAATGCTAACGCACCAATGATCAATATCAGGTTATTAAGTTTATTTGACCTAGTAGGGGATCCATCCATAATAGTTTATCCTAAAATGTAGCATAGAGAGCTGCGTTATTGGTGCTTCCAACTACGTACGCAAAACAAACAAAAAGGAGCAGTAATGTGATCGCATTCTCAACCCACACGCGGCGGAACACGCTCTTTTGCAGGAATCTGTATATGCCTCCTGATACAAGTACTGAAAGGATAATGACAACGCCATAATTCCTGATATAGTACCCGGCTGATATTCCTCCTGAAAATGAAAACAGCTTCGCAAACAAATCCACTACAGATATCTTTCCAAATGAAGCAAAGATTCCCCATCCAACAACGGCTGCGAAGATTGTGAATATCCTTCTGATATGCTCGTTCTTTATTACTCTGTCAATCAGGAGCTTTTCTAAAACAAGTATGCCAAAACAATACACTCCCCATATAAGAAAATTGACAGTTGATCCATGCCATATTCCTGTCAGAATCCACACAACAAGCATGTTAAAAATCTGCTTTGAAAGCCCTTCTCTGTTGCCTCCAAGTGGAATGTATACATAGTCTCTAAACCACTCCGTCAAAGTGATATGCCATCTTCTCCAAAACTGGGCAAAGCTGGTAGCGCAATACGGATAGTCAAAGTTGTCTTTACATTCAAATCCCATTATCTTTGACAGGCCGTTACTCATATCCGAATAGCCGGAAAAATCAAGGTACAGCTGAAGCGAATATGATATGACCGCAAGCCAGGCCACACCCGAAGATGCCTGTGAAAGTGACAGTCCGTCCGCTGCTGAAATTTCCTGCCACATAAGTCCAAGTGAATCAGCGAGAATGACCTTTTTACCTAGGCCATAAACAAATTGTCTTATTCCCCGCGAACATCTTTCAAGGTCAAACCTGGAGCTCTTTTGCTTAAGAGCATCTTTTATATCGACATATCTGATGATCGGGCCAACTATTATCTGCTGATACATCGTGACATAGGTTGCATAATCAATGATATTTTTCTCAGGCTCACATCTGTCATAATAAACATCGCATAGATAGCTTATTGATTTGAAAGAATAGTAACTAAATCCAAGGGGAATGATAGCTGCAAGATCAAAATATCCCATTCCGATCGTTTCAAATATCTGAGAAATATGTATTCCATATTTGAATATCAAAAGGTGAGCAACATTTACGACGATTCCGACTATCAGAATGAATTTCTTCCCGGAGCGCTTAATGCCCTGTGAGCCCATCCAAAGGGCCAGCGCATAATCCAATACTACAAGGGACAATAATAATGGCACATATTTAAGCGCACCATAAGAATAAAACGCTATGCTCTCCAAAAGAAGAACTCCGTTTTTCATCTTGTCAGGTGCAATATAGTAGAGTAATAACGCCACTGGGAAAAAGAACAATAAAAACGCTGTACTGTTAAAGAGCATAGATATTATTCTCCAAACGCTTCACTTATCGCCTTTACCACAACATCATTGTCAACATTAAGTCCTGCTATTGCCAGAACAACATAATCACCATATACAAGAACCCTGGCCTGTTTGGTCTTCTCGATTTTATCTGCAAACTCCACATAAAGATCATTGGCTGCCAGTCCTGTCAGATAGTCTGTCAGCTGCTGCTTAAGTTCTCTTGTCTTGCCGTCTTTTGCTTTTGCGACAAATATCAGGGAGCAGTCACTTTGTGAGTTTGTAACAACACCCTTGTACTGGTCTATGATTGCAGGGTCAAGCCCCATTTCATTTTCAACCGCAAAATCATCGATCACTCTCTCATCAGCGACAGGATTAACTGATTTGATCTTATTAACGACATCGTCCAGCGATACATTAACCGCACTATCCTCGGGTGCTTCATTTGATGAGCCGCAGGCTGTAATAGCACACAGGCAGATCAGCATTGCCATTATTGTGGTAATTATTCTTCTCATAGTCTTATTCCTCCTGCTAAAAAATGTTATTCAAGTCTCCAAAGACTTATCCCGACATTGCCATTTGCAGTATTTTTCAGGATACTGCTCCACCTGTCGATTGTCTGTTCATCTCCGTAAAATACGGTGTGTTTTCCGTCATCGGACTGAAATGAGTAGGTAAGAGCTCCACTTCCATCGCGTGTAACCTCTGCGCCTTTCTCTTTTGCCAGTGCTGCTGCATCAGCGGCTGTAAGAGAACGTACGGCTTTATCATTTGGCCCCCATTCGAACCCGCCATTTGCAAGAGCGTAGCCCGCATCAATACTTTTGAACTTGTCATATGTCTTTTTCAAAAACTCTTCGTCTGCCTTGGGACCGGGGCCACTATGATTTCCATACAGGTTGTAGCACATTACAACGTACTGCGGTCCCTTGATGAAATTCAGGTCACTTACAGGTGTTGCAACCATTAGTACTACTCTGAGCTTCAAGCCAGCTGCCGAGGCCCGCGAATAGAGCTTTTCCACAAAATCAAGATACTCAGCCCAAAATCCATCACATTTATGAACATTCTCGTAATCAAGCTCTATCCCATTGACTCCAAAAGTCTGAGCTTTCTTTATCATGTCGTCGATGACTCTGTCCGATAATGCCGGATCTGATAGCACAGCCTTAAGAAAATCAGTAGACTTCTGCGTCGAAGTGCCGTCAGCATGCATAACATCATTGATAAATGACAAATAGGTTTCCTGACCGGATGATACGTTCTTATTGCTGAACTTTAATGCCAGCTCATACAGCTTATCAGGGATATATAGTGAATAATCTTCAGAATATATGCATCCAAACAGTACCAGGTCAGAATATTTTGAGTATTTATCAGCGCTGTCTGCAGGAGACGGATCCCAGTAAACACACCAGGCTGCGTTACGGCTTACATCCTGCGTTTTAACAGCCTCACCGCTATCCACTGCTTCGTTTTTTGTTTCCTGCACGTCTAAAACCGGTACCTCCTCTTTGGGAGTTTCGCTCTCTACACTCTGGTTGCTGTCACAGCCTACAAGCAGCACCCACAGCATAGCCATCATCAAAATTATTGTTTTTTTCATTTCTTTACAGATTCTCCACAAACCAGTCGATTACCCTGTTCCACCAGGTAACAACAACATGAAATACATTTTCTTTTCCATGAAGCCTGTTATCATACAAAACAGTCTCAAAGTCTTTCTGTGCCAGACTTGTGATCACAAGATCCTCGAAACGTGCTTCATAGACATCATCCGCAATATTTCTTTGCCTGTATCCCATCTCAGGAAGGACTGCTGCCTCAAGTTTGACACTTCCCCCTGACGCTGCGTTTACGCTGCAGTTAACCAAAGCATCATATCCGTTTACCGATACATCAAGTTTATCATCTTTAAGGTTTATAATAACCTTCCATTCAGCAGGGATATGTGCCTCAATTGTAGGAATATATGGCTGAGCTCCCTCTTCAACGCTCTGGGCCTCCTGGTCGGATATTTCCTTGCCCTCCATGCTGTAGGCCATACTCTCTTCCCAGTTTCTTGCGCTATCGGAGCGCATCTTGTATTCCCCGGCAAGTGAATTTCTTTTATCCTCATCTACGGAGTCGTACTTGACTCCCATGATCTTATCAAGATCTACTTTGGCGATCTCTGTTCCGTTATCGCTTACAATCATGTCCCTGAGCCGGAATGTTATCTTTATCCCGCTGCCTGAATCCTCATTACTCCTGAGTATTATGGACTGATCTCCGCAATAGTTACCGGTGAGAGTCGTTTCAAGCTTGATGTCTTTGTAAGCAGAGCTGTCCTTTAAGGAAAGAAGGCCCTTGGAATCCGGAAGTGACACCAGGAATATCTCATTTCCCTCAAATTCTGACACGCCAACCTGTGTATCCCAATGGTCTCCTCTAGTCCTGTCACCTTTTACGAACTTGATATTGCTTTTGTTTGCCTCATCCAGATCATCCCATATTCTCATGAGAAGATGATTTACAGACCAGTATGGCTGGGACTGAAGTCTTGTGAGATCAAACATATCTTCATCAATTGTGTTTACAGCGTAGCCCTCTCTGTTTATGTTTAGGGAAAAGAGCTTTTCCATGTTTTCCTTATTCACTTCGCTGACACGCACGTTATTGCCAAACATATCCGTGTTGGAATGCATTATAGCATATAATCCGGGAACATATCCAAGGTCTTTCAAATACGCGTCCTGCATCAGTTCATAGTCATAACTGATCCTCTCCCGCATCTGCGAATAAGACTCAACAGGCATATAATTCTCATCGCGATAATAGTCCATCAGGTAATGGTTGTATTCTCTTCCCAGATACTGCTTTATCGCATTGAATTCGAGGGAATCCATCTCGCCAAGAAATCTGCCATAGCGGTCAAATACATTGATGTAAGACAAACGGTATCCATTGGAACCATTTTCCCAGAATGTACTTTTTTCGAGCTTTACAAGGTCTTTTCCGCTAAGCTTCTTGGAGTCCTTGCCTTCCAGATTATTTCCGTAGCTGAGCATCGTGGCAATGAAATTATTACGTTCAAGGGCCGGCTGTGAGAACATAGCTGTATCAATTCTTCCGTCCTCAAAGACCAGGAAAAGAGCTTTATCAGGAAGTGACGCTCCCTTTTCGTAATAATCAATTATATCCTGCTGGGTAATAGTTACATATCCTAATTCCTTCAGTACCGCAAGCTGCTGTTCCAGGTCATCGTCAGCAACCAGAGTGTCGGTTCCCGTGCGGTCAACCCCAACATAGGAGATACAGATAAACCCATTGTCACTACCTGACACTATGTTTGCATCATTTTTATGATAAGAAATATACCTGTCAGGAGTCACAAACAGACGAATCAGCATGAAAAGAACTACTCCGATAACGGCCAGCTCGAATACAGACCGGATAAAAACAATGACGTCCGTCTTGGTCTCAAATATTTTCCTTTTCTTTTTCTTCTTCTGTTCCTTTTCCGCTTCCATGTTTCTTCTTTCTTGATTTCTTCTTTTTCTCCATGTATTCAACGTCATTTGTTGTCATTCTGGTTCCCCATGTGGACTTCCAGAATGTCAGTATTGCTATAGGCATCTGCCATAAGAGAACTATTTCATAATACATACAGAATAAAAAGCCATATATCCAGGTTGAGCTCTTTCGCAGAAACAGCTGCGCAGTGCTCATCATCATAGCCATCATGACCATGCCGACAATGAAGGTTGTCGGGAATACATAACGGGTTAATGGAACGTAAAGCAGATTATAAATAACAATTACCGGCGCAAGGATCGGTACAAAAAGTCCTATATAAAAGAATACTGCCGCAAAAGGTTCTTTTTTCCAGATGAAGGTTCCGGCGGTAAAGGACTCTCTGAGCCACGACCTCTTCCATCTCATCTGCTGCTTTAAGAATACCTTATGATTATTCGGAACTATAGTCGAACAGATAGCTGTATCCTGATAATAAGTCCTGTAATTTCGCAGCATAATGTTAGTCAGTGACCTGTCATCACCAAAAGTAGCCTTTTGACCAAGAAACGTCTGATTGAGCCACTTATCCAGATTCTCCATGACCAGTTCTTTTTTATAGCAGGAAAGCGGGCCTGATAAGCATGTTACGCAGTGGAAAAAGCTCTCTGCCGCCTTCATAATTCTGAATGCTATGTAGTATCTTACCGACTGAAGCCTTGTCAGTGAATTGGTATAGGTATTTGCCACATCGGTTCGGCCCGTAACGCCTGCCATCTTGGGATCCTTAAAAGGCTGAACCAGATTTCTTACGGCATATGGTTCAAGGAAACTGTCAGAGTCTACAAATATGACATATTCATGCTGGGCCTTTCTAAGGCCTGCGGCCAGAGCCTCTCTCTTTCCGGCGTTCTTAGGCTGCACCATATATGTAACTCTTTCTTTGATCTTAAACTCCTCTTCCTCGGACTCTTCCAGCTGTTCTATCAGCTCCTTGATCTTTTCTACAGACTTATCCGATGACTGGTCATCAACAACAATAACCTCCAGTTTATCAGTGGGATAATTCTGATTCACACAGCTTAGAATGGTTCTCTGGATCCACTCTTCTTCATTAAAACAGGGTATTATGACAGTTACCCCCGGAGTGAAGTCCGGATCAATCTTAACCGGCCTGTATAATGCGCCGAACAGATAGCGGCTCAGTAGGAAAACTGCGGCAATAATACTGTATAAGTACAATACGCTGTTATACTTCAGATAAATAATGCTCTCTGAGCGCATAAGCAGGATGAAAAGGCTGATGAAGAATAAAAGCGCGGAGGACATGGTCAGAATATACCTGTCCTTTTTCTTTTTCGCATACTCGGCAAGGTCTTCAGTGTATATAAGACCAACCTGGTACTGGCCGGGGTGAACCCTCGTTGTTCTCGCCACTCTGGCACCGGTTCTAATATTCATCTCGAAACCCTCAGGCAGGGTTCCGGGTTCAACATGGAACTTTATCCGGATGTCCTGTGCATTTTCCAGGATGTCTTTTTCCATTTCGGTCACAGTTAAACCAATTCCGGTCATGGAGACATCAAAGGACTTGGCTATAAAGCTATATTTTTTTCCATCCTTTTTAATCCTGACATAAACCTCATAAACGTTGAGGTATCTTATGCCAAGCTGTCTTTTTTCTGTCTGCTCCTTGAAGGATTTTTCGGATTCCTCCATTCCACCTCTTCTGTCTGTAAGCTTTCTCTTGCCTGCAACGGAAGGGACATCCGGAAGGGACCTTCTGTCTTTCTTTACATGGAGCAGGACATCCTCATCAACCTTATTCTTATTCTTTTTTTTGATCTTATCGAGGAATTCCATTATTTGTCGTCTTTTGCCTTGTGGTTTAGAAGGTAGTCAATCCATCTCTGACAACCTTCCTGATTCATATGTATCCCGTCTTCCTGCGCAATAGCTACAGGAAGTGCTTTCTTTGAATCTGACAGTGCTGTGTATAGATCAATGTAGTAACAGTTCTTTTCTTTTGCCATCTTGGCAATCTCAACATTTATCTTTCTTATTCTTCCGTTATTCAGCGTTATTCGTGTATTTGATACCTCATCAGTAACCGGCGGTATTCCTTCAATGTAGATCGGCACATCCGGAAATTGCTCTATGAGCATATCTGTAAGTTTTTCATAATATACCATGAAAGACTTGTTGCTTCCGCTTGCCAGAGCATTGGTACCGAGCAACATATAGATCCTGTCCGGATGTTTGCTGCATACCTCATCCCATACAGCTACCTCTTTATTGTTTGGACCGGCGACCTTTATATTATTGACAAACTGCATCGGTGTAATTGACTTGTAAGCACAAAACTGCGCGTGCTCATCGATAACAGGATAATAGGAAAGAGCAAGTGTAAGCGAATCACCTATAAGCAGTGCCTTACCCAAAAATGCCGGATCCTGAGCTGCAGATTTTTCCACCTCAAAATCAGATGCCTGTTCTTTGTCAGAAAAACGCTTGTCTATAGACGGGTCAGGTTCATTATGAAGTTCATCTAAAGGTACGACTGCAGTCTCTGTAGTATCTAAGGCCTCAAGTAACAGGTCCGTCGTTTCTACTGCAGAGAGCTTTTGGGGCTGATCTTCTTTTATCGAAGCCTGCTTGTCATCTGCAGGACGCTCATCAACCTCGTAGGCCTCAAACTCAATCTCATCGAGAGTGTCGTTTATTTTGATACAGATTATTGAGCCGCCGGGTACTTTTTCTACAAAGCCAAGCGCTTCTCCAAAATCTTTAAAACTTGATTGATTAATGAACTTTGTGGGCGAAATATAATTGTCTATATCTGCGCAGGCCATAAGGTAAAGCATGTTTCTGTTTACCTGCGTTGCATTTCCCATAACATAGTTCGGATATTCTCCCGTTATCCTCTTTAAAATCGCCTGGGTGCGGGTAACAGTATCAAGGATAGTATCATCATCAAGCGTTTCCCAATGCGTTTCCATATTCATTCCATAGTTTGCCAATATGTTTCCACGCTTTTTAATATCATTCACAGTATCCGGTATTTCAGATGCCGAAACTCCATCGCAGACAAATGTGGCCTTGATATCATATTCATCTAGAATATCAAGGATCTTCTGCATTTCCGTTGGAGTTGTCAGACCTGCAAAAACCAAAGATACCTTGTGCTGCGATGCCTTGTATCCTTCTATCTTTGTTGCTTTTTCATTAAACTGCGGGTCATTATACTTTGCATTTGTCAGTTCGATTTCTTCATCAGCATCATAGACTATGCTGTCTCTGGAATTTACTGATAAATCCGGATGTTTTGTCCTTATTCTTTTCATGTAATAGATCCATCCGAAGCAGAGACCTATAATAACCAGGACAAGTATTATACCTGCCAGTATCCTTTTCCACTTCACTTCACATGCCCCCTTGCCATTTATTGCAATGGCAGACATTAGTTGCGTTTATCGACAGCAATAGAACTGTCGGGATTTTCTCTAAGATGATATTTAAATGTATCATTTTCATATATCTATTTTACACGTTTTTTCATTAAGCGTAAAAAAAAGCTGCGATTTTTCGCAACTCTTTAGAATTTTTATTATTTGTTATTATTTGAAATCTCCCGAGTTCAGAAGTTGAATAGATTATAAATCATCCGCAAGCCCTTGTGGCATCTCAAGTTCAGAAGTAAAAGTGGCTCAATCCCAGATGTTTTCTAGGATTAATCCACTTTTACTTCTGAACTTGAAATTTCTATCTCCCTCTCATATATTATTTTTTTACATAAACAGCCATAACTGTGCTTCTTGAAATCATTGTAAGGATTTTATAATCATAAAAATCATCATATTGTAGTTGCCATTTGTTTCTTAACTATATATTCACTTGCCCTTAAGAGTTGTTTCATTTTTAGTTTATAACTATACAACTTGACTTTATAATTCTAAACAAATGCAAATAAAAAAAGTCATGCCCTTTATAATTAGGACATGACTTTTAGAATTTAGTTATTATGCGTCATACAGCCTTTATAGCTTTCTTAGGACACTTGCTTACGCAGGTTCCGCAGTGAGTACACTTGGACTGGTCGATAACAGCCACATTATTCTCAACTGTGATTGCTCCTGCAGGACAGTTCTTTTCACAGATGTGACAAGCAATACATCCAACTGAGCAGTACTGGTTTACATCTTTACCCATATCCTGTGACTTACAGGAAACAACCTGAGTTGCATCATATGGGATAAGGTCAATGAGATGTCTTGGGCAGATATCGATACATTTACCGCAGGCCTTACAAGCCTCCTTATCTACCATTGCCACTCCGTTCACTACGTGGATGGCATCAAACTGGCAAACGGATACGCAGCTTCCGCCACCGAGACATCCAAAGGAGCAGGTCTTTGATCCGCCGCCCGGAGCCTGGGTCTGGAGTCTACAATCAGGCACTCCGTTGTAATCATATTTGCTCTTTGCCTTTTCGCAATCTCCCTGACAGTGAACATATGCCACCATTCTTGTGGAATCACCGGCTTCAACGCCCATGATCCCTGAGATGATCTCTGCCACCGGTGCTCCTCCTACAGGACACTGGTTGACAGCAGCTTCACCCTTTGCTATGGCTGCAGCGCATCCGGAACATCCGGGGAATCCACAACCACCACAGTTATTACCGGGAAGTGCCTCTAAGATGGCAGCTTCCTTTTCGTCTACATCAACATGGAGCTTAAGGTCTGCAACGCCAAGGATCAGTCCGATAACGATACCGGCGCCTGCAACCACACATGTTGCGATTATAATTCCAGTTATCATAAGATTATCTCCTTATTATTAGGTGCCGATTATTTCAGAGCTGAGAAGCCTGTGAATGCAATTGCCATAAGGCCTGAAGTTAAAAGAACCAGTGGCATACCTTTAAACGGTGCAGGTATGTCATTGTATTCCATCTTTTCACGAAGGCCTGCCAGTATAACGATGGCAATTGTAAATCCTACTGCAGTTGCAAATCCGCAAACCACACTCTGAAGAATTGAATAACCATCAGTTACGTTGTTGAGAGCAACACCAAGAACTGCGCAGTTAGTAGTGATCAGGGGAAGGTAAACACCCAGCGCCTGATACAGTGAAACTACGTATTTCTTAAGGAT
>JAEEGH010022105.1_pt1 | contig 13080 bp, 15 predicted proteins | sample 9134181 | NCBI WGS metagenome assembly JAEEGH01 (sample SAMN16246544, study PRJNA631951) | gut metagenome | biome: gut microbiome; feature: rumen; material: DP-attached | host: Bos | place: Iran: Karaj | collected 2018-10 | reverse complement strand
CATCACTGCCTGTGGATGCAGCCACAATCCGGGCACTATTGGGCATATCTGAAACGGCAATGATAAGGAAAGACTTTCCGTATATGGAGCAGCTGAAAGAAGTGGAAAAGACTTTCGCCGCCCGTGCGCCTAAAGGATTTGAAAATCAGCTGGCAGAGATTCATTCCTATGTCTATGCGAAGAATGAGCAGCAGATAGCCGAGGAATTGGCCGGCAATGAGAGCGTGTTTTTCAAGAAATACGACGACGTGGCCCCAGAGAATATCCTCCAGACCATCCTCGACAACTATAAGGGTAAGGCCGTGCTCATCGACATGTGGGCCACATGGTGCGGTCCCTGTCGTGCAGGCCATAAAACGATGGCGCCTCTTAAAGAAGAGCTGAAGGGGCGCAATATCAAGTTCATCTACATCACCCCGCCCTCGTCGCCTCCTACCACTTGGCTGGAAATGATTAAGGATATCGACGGTGACCACTACTACCTGACGGAAGAACAAAACCACTACATCCTCAGTCACTTCGAGTCAGAAGGCATTCCCACTTATGCCATCTACGACACCAAGGGCCATCAGACCTACAAGAGTATTGGCTTCCCTGGCAATGATGTCATCCGCAAAGAATTGGAAAAAGCAAGCAAGTAAAATGAATACTTTCAAGGATACCGACCTCCGCGAAGCCCTGCGGCGCAAATACGCCAATACGCTGACATTGCTCGCAAACCTCAAAGAGAGCATTATGGAAAGACTTGCGAGCTATTTCTGATGAATCGTCGTATAACTAATAAAAGGTATAATAAAAACAAATCGATTATGAATAAGAAAAGTATTATGACGATGATGCTCGCCCTCGTCACTATGGCGGGGCTGGCACAGGAGATTAAAATGAACGAGACAACTATCAACGACTACATTCCGATGCTTAATCAAAAAGGCTATCAGGCATATAGCTTTGATGTCAGTACGATAAAAGGCAAGAATGTGACAATTAACGTCAGGGAATTTGTGAACGGGAAAGAAGTCGAGGATTCCCCTCGACTCTTATTTCCTTATTATTTTGAGGCAAGAGGTGACAAATTGGTTTATGGTTTTCTCCCTTCAGAAACTGATTCTTTAGCCCTCTGCTATTTCAATTGGGAGAATACGCTTCGCTCTTCTTGGAGCCTAAAACTCAAGCAACTCTACTGGGAGAGTGAAAACAAATATGTTTACTCATATCGGTCGGATCCATTCGAACCCACATCGCCATTAGAAAAGGACATTTTTATTCCACTTGTGTATTATTCTTCATTCTGGTATGATTCGGAGTATAAGGTAACACGCTGTTGCGGTAGCATCTCCGACATTATCAATCGAAGCCCTCATTACTACATCCTTGGAATCAAATATTATTAGAACAATGAACAAGCAACGTAGCCCCTGGGTAGTGGGGATTACTAAGTACTATAATTATTATTAGGTTCATTTTGGTTATGGCATGGGTCGCAGCGATGCGGCTCATGTTTTGTTTTTGCTTGCCAACGAAAAAAGTTCTGAAATCGTGCAATGTTTTTTCGTTTTGCGTGTATATATGAGTAGAAGAGCATTAAAAATCTTGAAGCAGTGAGAGTCATCAAGCGTGCTTGTTTGGCCGAGTCGCGACAAGAATCAACGAAGGTAATGGAACTAGAGACAGAACTGTTCATAGAGCAACTGCGAAAGGGAGACCGCGCTGCCTGCCAACGGCTGGTGGGCGACTACGGGGCCACTGTGTTCCAGATGGTGCGCCGCATCGTGGAGCGGCAAGAGGATGCCGAAGAGGTCTGGCAAGATGTGTTTGTGAAGGCATTGCGAGGCATCGGTGGCTACGACAGCCGAAAGGCATCGCTCTCGACTTGGCTCTGCCGGATTGCCTATCATGAATCGCTCAACTTCGTAAGAACCGGAAGACCAGACATCGTCTATATGGACGAGCATGACTTGGGACTCAACGGCCTCGATGATATGCCGGAAGAAAACGCTTACGACGGCCAAACAGTCCAGGCACTCGAAGAAGCACTGGAAATGCTCCCTCCGCACGAGCAGGCCGTCATCACGATGTTCTACTACGACAATATGAGCCTCGCCGACATTGCATACGTCACGGGCTCTATCCCCTCGACCATAGGCTCACAACTGAGCCGTATCCGCAAGAAACTCTACCGAATCATTAAATCAAAGCACGCATGACCGAAAACGATCTTTACACAATACTGCAAAGGGATGACAACCTTCGCGAAGCCATCCGCCGCCGCGAGCAGAAGCAGCCAACGATGCCTGCTGACCTGAACGACCGGCTGATGAAACGATTAGGGCCCACCCCCAACCCCTCCCCAAGGAAGGGGAGAACAAAAAGCCTTCGCTGGCTTGCAGCTGCCGCTTGCCTGCTCATCATCATTGGCATAGGTGTAGCATTAATGCCATCAAAAGAAAGCCCCAGTTCTGGCGAATTTGCAATTCGACAGGATGGAGTCGGGGATTTGAAATCCCCGGAAGCAATAAAGAATCATCGGATTGCAAATCCTAATACTCAAGACAGCCGAATTACAAATTCGACTGAGCCAAAGGCTATGGCCGTTGCCGAGAGTAAGACGATACGAAAGCCCAAGAAGAAAGCGGCTCCCATACAGACAGCATCCATAGAACAAAAAGATTCTTCACTCATCACTCATAACTCTTCACCCAGAAATGATTCTTCACTCTTCACTCTTCACTCTTCACTTAAACCCGCCGTACTGACCGAGCGCGACATACCCATCACCCGTCCTGAGAACTATCGTTATACGCCAGAAGAAATCGCACTCCTGAAGAAGCAGGCCGACGATGCCTATGTGAAGTGGGTGCAACTGGAGCTGGAGATTGCAAAATACAACTTGGAACAAATGGCACAACAATAAAAACCGATTAATATGAAACGCCTTATCATCATGCTGCTCATTGCCAGCAGCGCAGCCGTGCCAACGCTGGCACAGTCGAAGTCTAAAGCACAGAAGAAGTACGACCTTACCATCATGACGGACAAGGAGCAACAGTATCCGCTCCGCGTGTTCCGTCTGCTCAGAGACATCCGAGACAAGTTTGGCATGAGGAAGGGCCAAACCTATTCCGTTCTGAAGAATCCGAACACTGGCCTCATCGAGTCGGCCGAACGCATCACACGCTTCAGCTGCCTCGTCGATGAACTGAAGACCATCGACCAGGTGTTTATGGACGACGAGCCGTTCAGCTATCAGATTCTGCACCTACTACCCGGCAACACCCAGCAGTTCGACATCAAGGTCGTTTCTGCCGACGGACAGCGCAGCTCGACCTTGCCTATCCGAACGAAGAGTTCGCAAGAGATGTGGTATCTGGCAGCGAAGAACCTGGAGAACCCCCAGCTGCGCGACGTTTACGCCATCGTGTGGGAGACGGACGATCTCGGTGTTGAAGCCAAAGGCACCATCTATGGCATTTCCTCGCTGCGCCCAGACCTCTATACTAAGAATCAGGACGCTTCAAAGAATACCTTCAGGATTGACGGGCGTGTAGGAAACGACCTGACAGACTCCCTCTATGTGGTCTATATGGCCAATACCTTAGAGGAACTGGACAAACTTCCCGACGATGCTTTTATAGAGTATATGCCTGTAGTGAACAGACACTTTAGTTTCAGCGTGGAAATCGACAAGCCTAAGGTGGGGCGTATTCGTACGGTTATGCCCGACGGTTCACTCTGCCACTTATGGACCAACCTCGATTTTGTGCCAGGTGAAACCTATCACATCACCACTCACAATGGCTACTACGACGAAGATCTCGACTATGAGTTGCGCGTGGGCCGATTCTCTGGAAAGAGTCTGATTGCACCTCAGCAAAAAAGCGTCACGATAACAGGCGACTTCAAATTCGTGGATTCGAAAGACGACAAGGTGGCAGATTTAGGGCGAAAATTACCACCTGAGGATGAGGCAAAAACGAATGTCATAGTAAACGCCATCGAAGCCGATGCGCAAATAATTGATGAAACCTTCGATGCGATAAAAAATACACCGTATCCTGCTAACGGAGTCCAACTGGAGTCGTTATACAAGAAGATTCTCACTTTGAGCAAGTCAATTGATACTCACTTCCAAGGACTGGTGAAGGTGGCGAAAGACAACTGTTTGTCGCCAAATGAGCAGGTAGAGATGTATAAGTTCATATTAGACATGTACCGTGACCAGAACAAGAAACTCAACGAAGCGAGTAGCTTTCATTACAACAAGGGCGCACAAAAGTTGCAGAAGTACATCACCAGCCAGATAGAAAAGTATCTGAACGAGATGTCGAAGCAATGACATAGATGTTTCAACTATCATTACTATAATTATTATTAGGTTCAATTATGGTTATGGCATGGGTCGCAGTGATGCGGCTCATGCTTTTTTCCGTAAGTGCCGGCCTAAAATATGATGAAATTTTCGGTTCAAATCTTTGCCGTTTGGAAATAAAAATGTAATTTCGCAACCGATATGAGAAAAACAAGATTATTATTGGCTTTGGCCTTTGCGGCTTTGCTGCTGTCGTCGTGTGGAAACAAGAAGCAGGACGACACTCAGAACAAGGATGAATTTTTGAACACGGCTGCCATCGGGACTGCCGAAGAATTGAAAATCGACGGCCGAAGGGAAAGTCAAAGTGCCAGGAAGCACGGCTCGGCAGGAATAGAGATTCCCGGGAAGATGAAAGACACGCCCGAGCAGATTCTGCATCGCATGGCCTATACCGTAAGCTATAATTCCACCACGAAGACGCCCAACTGGGTGGCCTGGCATCTCACCCGAGACCACGCCAGCGGTTCGTCGCAGCGCAACCAGGAGATGTTCCAGGAAGACCATCAGGTGAAGAACGGACCCACGAACAGCGATTACTACAATTCGGGTTTCGACCGCGGCCACATGTGCCCGGCCGGCGACAACAAGTGGGACCGCAAGGCTTTGCTGGAGACGTTCTATTTCACCAACATGTGTCCGCAGGTGCATTCTTTGAACGCGGGTGGCTGGAACGATTTGGAGATTGCCTGCCGCAAGTGGGCCCGCAAATACGGCGACGTGTATATCGTTTGCGGTCCTGTTCCCCAGCGCACGCCTATCCGCACCATTGGCCGCAACAAGGTGTGGGTGCCCCGCGAGTTCTTCAAGGTGGTGCTCTGTCTGCGCGGCGAGGGTTCGCCCAAGGCCATCGGTTTCATCTATCCCAACGCATCGGCCTCGCGCAAGATGTTCTCTTACGCCATGTCGGTCGACGAGGTGGAACGCATCACGGGCATCGACTTCTTCCCGCAGCTCGACGACAAAGTGGAGGACAGGATAGAAGCCGACCGCGGTTATTTCTAATGGTCTGAAAATCATTAAAAAACTATAAAATCGGCGGTCTGCGATTCTTGAATCCCCCGTCGTTCCATTTTTTTTATTAATTTTGCAGACGTAATACGAAATTTATGCAGTAGCATGAAAATTCAAGAAGTGGTTAGTGCCCTTGAACGTTTCGCGCCTCTGCCCTTGCAGGAAGACTACGATAATGCCGGCCTGCAACTGGGATTGACAGACGTGCAGGAAGTTTCAGGGGCATTGTTGTGTCTGGACGTGACCGAGGACGTGGTCGACGAGGCTGTGGCCTTGGGCTGCAATCTCATCGTGAGCCATCATCCGCTGATATTCCGTCCGCTCCGCCATATCACCGGCGAGAACCAGGTGCAGCGCACGGTGCGCAAGGCCATTATAAATAATGTGGCGCTCATATCGATGCACACGAACCTGGACAATGCCGTGGGCGGCGTGAACTGGAAGATGGCCGAGAAGATGGGCGTCGAACCTCTGAACGACGACAGTCGGGCGGGGGAGAAGTGCGGCCTGTTCATCGGACAGCTGGCTGAGCCGATGGCGGCTGCCGATTTCATCCAGATGCTGAAGCGAAAGTTCGGCGTGGAATGCGTGATGGCCAACCAGTTGCTGCAGCGTCCCGTCAGCAAGGTAGCCATCTGCGGCGGTGCCGGCTCGTTCTATCTTGGCGATGCCATCCACGGCGGTGCCGATGCCTTCGTGACGGGCGAGATGCACTATCACGAGTATTTCGGCCACGAGCAGGAAATCCAGATTGCCGTGATAGGCCACTACCAGAGCGAGCAGTTCACCTGCGAGTTGCTGAAGGAAATACTGGAGCGCGACTGTCCGGGACTGCCCTGCCACATCAGCAAGCTGAACACCAATCCGATTGTGTACATTTAATTAATGTAGAATTGAGAGTGGAGAATTGAGAATTATGATTACCTGGCAAGCCCAGGTGTCAATCTGTTCTCCTGACTCCTAACGGCCAAAGCCCCCCCTCCCATGTAGGGGAGGACAAACCAACAAACTCCCCTCCCATGTAGGGGAGGGGCAGGGGTGGGGTCAGTATTCAGAAATAACGGCAGACGACAGGGGAATAAAGGAAATCACAGACCCCACCCCTAACCCCTCCCCTTGAGGGGCGGGGATTCAAATAATCTCCCCTCGGGAGGTTGGAAGGGGTTCATATTATAAACTTATAAACTTTAGATAATAAATTATGGCAAAAAAAGGACCAGCAGATTTATCGGTAGAAGAGAAGCTGAAAGCACTCTACCAGTTACAGACTACCCTTTCGAGCATCGACGAGAAGCGTGCGCTGAGAGGTGAACTCCCACTCGAGGTTCAGGACTTGGAGGACGAACTCGAAGGACTGCACACCCGTTTGGAGAAAATCAAGGGCGAGATTGCCGACTTCCAGTCAGCCATCTCTATGAAGAAAGGCGAGATTGCCGATGCCCAGTCGAGCATTGAGCGCTATAAGACGCAGCTCAACGACGTGAAGAACAACCGCGAGTACGACACACTCTCGAAGGAGATTGAATTCCAGGAACTGGAGGTGCAGCTCTGCGAGAAGAAAATCCGCGAGGCCAACGTGCGCATCGAAGAGCGCAAGGGCGACCTTGCCCAGACCGAGGAAGTCATCAAAGACCGCGAGCAGGCCCTCGAGGAGAAGCGCAACGAGCTTGACGAGATTATGGACGAGACCCGCGTAGAGGAGGACAAGCTGAAGGAGAAGGCCCGCGAACTGGAGATGAAGATCGAGTCGCGCCTGCTCACCTCGTTCAAGCGCATCCGCAAGAATGCCCGCAACGGACTGGGCATCGTGTATGTGCAGCGTGATGCCTGCGGCGGTTGCTTCAACAAGATTCCGCCACAGCGCCAGCTCGACATCAAGATTCACAAGAAAATCATCGTGTGCGAGTATTGTGGCCGTATCCTGATCGACCCGGAACTGGCAGGCGTGAAGATCGACAAGCCCGCCACCGACGAAAAGCCCAAGCGCAAGCGCGCTATCCGCAGAAGTAAGGAAGCCGAGGCTGCCGAGGATTGATAATCAATAATTTAAACGTCAATAATATCTTAAACCTATGGCCAAAACAAAACAGAATGGAAGTGTCATCGCCATCGTTACGATGTTCTTCCTCTACGCAATGATTGCGTTTGTCACTAATCTCGGAGCACCCATCGGTGTGATCTGGAAGAGTCAGCCCGGCATCGACGGCAACAACATGCTCGGCATGATGGGTAACTTCATGAACTTCTTCGCCTATCTCTTCATGGGTATTCCGGCAGGAAAGATGCTCACCAAGGTAGGCTACAAGAAGACTGCCCTTATCGGTATTGCCGTTGGTTTCGTGGGTGTGCTGATTCAGTATCTCTCCAGCTTCCCCGAGGGCATCACCGGCTTCTGCGTCTATCTGCTCGGTGCATTCATCTCGGGTTTCTCGGTCTGCATCCTGAACACCGTTGTGAACCCCATGCTCAACCTGCTTGGCGGCGGCGGTAACCGCGGTAACCAGCTGAACCTCATCGGCGGAACGCTGAACTCGCTGACGGGTACCCTGACCCCGATGCTCGTGGGTGCGCTGATTGGCGAGGTGACCAAGTCAACACAGATGGCCGACGTGAACCTCGTGCTCTATATCGCAATGGCCGTGTTTGCCCTTGCTTTCATCATCCTCACCTTCATTCCCATCGAGGACCCCGAACTGGGCAAGGTAAATGCCGACACCAAGTTCGAGCACTCGCCCTGGAGTTTCCGCCATTGCACGCTCGGCGTGATTGCCATCTTCGTGTATGTGGGTGTTGAGGTTGGTATCCCCGGAGCCCTGAACTTCTATCTTTCAGACACCTCAGAGAAGGGTGCCGGACTGCTGGCCAATGCTGCCACCATCGGTGGTGCGGTGGCTGCCATGTACTGGCTGCTGATGCTCTGCGGCCGTCTGGTATCCGGATTCATCGCAGGTAAGGTTTCTTCGCGCCAGCTGATGCTCTGCACCACAAGCGTGGCCATGATTCTCATCCTTGCTGCCATGTTCATCCCGAAGACCAACACCGTCACGATGCCGCTTTTCAACATCATGACCTGCTCGTTCACCTCAGCCGTGGTGCCCATGAGTGCCTTGCTGCTGGTGCTCTGTGGTCTCTGCACTTCCATCATGTGGGCCAGCATCTTCAACCTGGCCACCGAGGGACTTGGCAAGTATACAGCCCAGGCCAGCGGTATCTTCATGATGATGGTTGTGGGTGGCGGCGTGCTTCCGCTCATTCAGGGCTGGTTCTCCAACTTCATGGGTTACATGCCCAGCTACTTCGTTTACTTCCTTGCCGTGGCCTATATGTTCTACTATGCGCTGATAGGCTGCAAGAATGTGAACAAAGACATTCCCGTTGACTGATTCCAACTGAAACCGGAATAAAACAAAGAGCCGCCTCCCCAGAAAGGAAGCGGTTCTTTTTTTCTATATTGTAACATATTTTCAGGCCAAGTGCTTGGAGTTTTCCGTTTTATTACTTATCTTTGTGACCGATTCTGAAAAGAATACAACCACGGAATGACAGAGTTGAAGGAAATGTTGAGGCGCGAAGACGTGCGCGGAGTGGTGCGCTCGGCCGACGGCAGACTCAGGGAGTTTCGCCGACAGGGCGTAATCGACCTGTTCCAGCTGCTCTCCGATGAGTCCGCTTTCTTGCAGGGCGCCTCGGTGGCCGACCGCGTGGTGGGGCGGGGTGCTGCCCTGCTGATGGTGAAGGGCGGAGTGAAGGAACTCTTCACGTTCGTGCTCAGCCAGCCGGCTTTAGACGTGCTCAGGCAGGCGGGCATCACGATTAGCTACGACACCCTGCAGCCGAACATCATCAACCGGACGGGCACCGACATCTGCCCTGTGGAGAAACTCACGGCAGACACAACCGATGCCGATGAGGCTTTCAGGCTCATAGGGAATTTCCTGAACGGAACTAAATCTTAACTACATAGAATATGAACACTACAAAAAACATTGCACTTCATCAGCTGGGAATCAGCGAACTGAAGACCTATCTACTGGCTGTTGCCTTTGTGATTGGAAACATTGCTCTGCCGCAGTTGTGCCACCTCATTCCGCAGGGCGGACTGATACTGCTGCCCATCTATTTCTTCACGCTGATAGCTGCCTATAAGTATGGCTTCACCGTGGGATTGCTCACGGCCGTACTTTCGCCGCTGGTGAACAATCTGCTCTTTGGAATGCCGGCTTCGGGGATGCTCCCCATTATCTTGGTTAAGAGCACCCTTTTGGCTCTGGCTGCTGCCTATATCGCCAAGAAGACGCAGAAGGTGAGTCTGCTGACGGTGACGTTGGCCGTAGTGGCCTATCAGGCCGTAGGCATGTTGGTGGAATGGGCGATGACGGGCTCTTTGCAGGCTGCCCTTCAGGACATTTGGCTGGGCTATCCCGGCATCTTCCTGCAGATTGTAGGCGGCTGGCTGATTCTCCGTTATGTCTTGAAAGACTGATTCATTTCAGGCATTATATCACGCGAAATTCACAAAATGGGTGCTCTGTTTTGTGGATTTCGTGTTTTTTCCGCACATTTAATGCTCCATAAAGAAAGCCGATATCCCGGCGAAAGTGCACAAAATGGCATCGAAATGATGGAATAATGCCTGTTTGGAGGGCATTGAGCGGCCAAATGCGATGCATCTTCTGCCTTTTTTCGGGTATTTCACCATAGGGACTATTGATGCTGGAATATTGTATAAAACTGATAATCAGCCTCTTAGATGAATAGCTGGGTTGAGAAGCATTTCAGTTTCAGTTGTTTCAATTAGAATTCGAAGGGTGCCTTCTTTCTCTTTATTTTATATAACTTATTAATAATTAATTAGTTATATATATAATAGATCGGATTTGAAGAATAATGGTATGCCAAAATTTAACTGAAACAACTGAAACATCTGAAACAAGCTGTTGTTTTCTCCCTACGGGGCCTTTTCTTCGGTTCATCCGACATTTCGAGTGATAAAATGATGCGATAGAAAAGAAAACCGCTGTAAATATTGTATATTTGAATAACCACAAACAAATGTACAAAGATGAACAGCAGTTTTCTATATCATGCTTGGGGTCTTTACACCCTTGAATGCACCCGTGAAGAGTACAAAGGTAATACAATTATTTTGCATGTCCAAACAAAAAAGCGAATAAAAGCATGTCCGAAGTGCGGTAAGCTTCACTTGGTGAGGAATGGCTACCGTATGCGTGACTTCGTTGGCCTTCCCATAGGTGGCAAGAAGGTGGTTATCCGCATGAAGGTGCAGCGCTACAAGTGTAGGGATTGCGACTACGACCAGCAGGAGAGGATACCCTTTGCCACAGGCAGCCGCAGCTACACCCACCGTTTCGCAAAGTATGTCGTGGACCTGCTTCGCGGGATGACCCTGCAGGATGTGTCGAATCACCTTGGCGTGTCCTGGGACACGGTGAAGGAGATACACACCACCTACCTTGAGCGTCACTACAGTCCTTCTTCGCTGGAGGGCGTGGAGAACATCGGCATTGACGAGTTCGCAGTCAGGAAAGGGCATGTGTATAAGACCATCGTCGTGGATCTGGACAGCGGCAGGGTGCTGCACGTGGGTGAGGGTAAAGGTGCGGATGCCCTGAACGGGTTCTGGAGAAAGGTCAGGCGCAAGGGTGTAAGGATAAGGCATGTGGCAACGGACTTGTCTGCGGCCTTCATTGCCTCTGTCCTGGAGAACTGCCCGGGTGCGGTACACGTGTTCGACCATTTCCATGTGGTCAAGCTGATGAACGAGAAACTTGACGACATCAGGCGCAAGGTCTACAGCATGGAGAAGGACGTGAACAAGCGCAAGGTGCTCAAAGGCACAAGGTACCTGCTGCTCGGTAACGGTGCGGACATCTTTGACCAGCAGCATAAGACCAGGCTTGACAACGCCCTGGCCATGAACGAGCCGCTCTCGAAGGCATACTACCTGAAGGAGCAACTGCGACAGATATGGATGCAGCCTGTCAAGTCGATGGGAGAAAGTGTGTTTGACGACTGGGTGAGGCAGGCAGAACAGAGCAAAATACCACAGCTGCAGAAAATGGCAGTTACGATGGGAACATACAAAGCGGGTATACTTGCATGGTATGACTGCCACTTGTCCACAGGCAAAGTCGAGGGCATCAACAACAAAATAAAGGTCATGAAACGAAATGCATACGGATTCAGAGATGACAGGTATTTTACACTCAGGCTCTATGCACTACATGACTGCCGCATCACTCGAAATGTCGGATGAACCAAATAATAGTCGCGTAGATAGGCCAGAGCCTCAGAATTATGTTCTTTGTAATCCATAAACTTCGCGTTTTTTGCCACGAAATTACTCAAAAGTACTGGTTTAACATATTAAATTGAAGCAAAAAAAAACTGGCGTTTATGGTATGGCTTGGGACTTTTCAAAATTTTTCGTATCCAAGAACAGGCATACCATATAGAAACAATACCAGCAAAAATCAAAATGGATTGTTCACTGTGAAAAAAATCATATAAATTCATTCTCTTCCTTCTTTATTTGTTTGTCCGTCTTGATGTTTATCGGTTGTTGCATCATATATATATTTCACGAGTGACATCTTTAAGTCAGTACCTTGTTTTAATACATTTTTTGCATAATCTTCACATCCTGGTATTTTTTCAATCAACTTGCCCAGTTTCCTATTTGTACCATAGAATATAAAAGATTCTAAAATATTAGCATAATCTTCATTAAACAAATCTATAGCCGCTCCAGTGAAGGTTCCAGCCGTAGATATTGCTGCCCCTACTTTCGCGGTAGGTACTCCTGCTTCGGCTCCTATAACGGATATTGTCATTCCATAACCAACACATTCTATACCGATGCCTATTGTGGAGACATCATCAGCAAATTCACGGTTCATTTTAGTTATTTTCGTTACAACAAAACCGCCCTCTCCATCAGAGCTTACTTTATTGTAATAATAACGTCCATTTTTAGTGCGAGCATTTCGGTCATAAACAATATCTCCAACAACACTTCCAGTAAATTTAGCTTCCATTTCACTAAGTTTATGATTCAACATCGCTTTCCACATGGAAGGGAAGCGACCATCTGGATCCACCAATATTACAGGATTGTTCATGCAATAATTATATGGACTAACATTGTAGTATTTCTCCGCCAGCGGATCAACACTCGTCCACATCGGCACCCCTGCCACGTCATACCATCGGGCGCCGAAGTCGTACATGTTCAGGCCGTTCAACCTGTCAAGTTCCTTGCCCGTGAAGCGGTAGGGATGCTGGAAGTCACCAGTCATCTGGGCCGGATCCTGCATCGTCATCTCACTGCCGAAGGGATAGTAGCTGATGGTCTCCCTGACCGTGTTGTCGCTGCCTACAACCTTCCTCGTACTACCGAGGTGGTCGGTGACATAGTAGTTCCAGCCAGTCGGACTGCCGTTGTCATCCAAATCCACATAGCCCCCATCAAACTGCCACATCAGCGGCTTGCCGTCACGCAGGATAAGGCCGTCAATATACAGATCCGTCGTAGTTCTCCTCGTATTGCCATACTCATTTTGTATGGACATCACATGGCAGGTGCCCGTTTTGCTTTTCTTTCTTGTACTCCTTGGCATATTCGTTACGTTTTTGTTCCTGCTTGCAAATGTACAACTTATTTCTATAACCTCCAAATC
>JAEEGH010022103.1_pt1 | contig 13081 bp, 8 predicted proteins | sample 9134181 | NCBI WGS metagenome assembly JAEEGH01 (sample SAMN16246544, study PRJNA631951) | gut metagenome | biome: gut microbiome; feature: rumen; material: DP-attached | host: Bos | place: Iran: Karaj | collected 2018-10 | reverse complement strand
CAGCCATAGGCGTGAACCTGCCTTGGAGAAGAATGTTGTACGTTCACCACAACCTTTGTCACCGTCTATGGCATTAGGGAATACATCGCCCTTGCCTTTGTCGGCAGCATAGCCACCGCGGTTCCACCCTTGGTTTTGCCAGTTGTACTCGCCTGGGTTGTTCATCGCATCATGTCCTCCCCACTTGATGTCAGCCAATGCGCGGGCTTCGAGTTTTGCAATATTTGCAACCCAGTCCGAACCATCGCGTGGTGCTGTGTCACCTACCTTGGGCCAGTTCATATCTGTACCGTCAGCAGCATAATAGTTCTCGATGAAATTTGTCAGTACACCACTGCAGTCAGTGTCGTATCGGTTTACGGTCTGGTAGTTGGAACAGTTGATGAAGTTCACCATAGGGTCATTACCATCATTTCTGTCGTTCTTGTATGCTAAGATCATCTCACGGCTGCCTGGTGTAGAAGCGGCGGTAGCATAGTCGTCAAAAGCATTTGGATTAGGGCGTCCTTCGCCTGCGCCACCGGTGTTGATGAGTTCCACCCCATTAGCCTTTGCCCAGTTCAGCACTGCAAGGTTGGCATCTATTGCCTGTTGCCAACGCTGCTTGTCGGCATTGCCGAAGCAGATAAGGTTGTTCAAGTCGCCATTGTCGAGGTAAGGAGTACTGCTGTTGAACAATGGACGGGCTGCGAAAAGCAAAGTACGAGCCTTGATAGCGAGAACGGCTCCCTTTGTCATACGACCGGTATTGGCTCCGTCCCACTTATCAGGAACAAGACCGTAAGCTTCGTCACAGAGTTCGAGTATGTAATCGAGTGTACCCTGCAAGGTCTCGCGGCCTGCACTAAGATCATCACTTGCAACAAATGACTTCTCTACACGAGGCACACCACCATAGCGGTAGAACATTCCCATATAACGGTAAGCGATAAGAGCAGTGACCTCACCTTTGATGCTTGCCTTCTCAGCATCGCTCATGTCAGGTACGTTGTCAATATTCTCTTTTACAAGGAAACACTGGCGGATGAACTTCCAGTTGTTGCCGTAGTGGTCGGCACCGGCATCCGAACCGTCTGTGCCATTTACCGACAGACCTTGCTGCACGATGTTGTAACTGCCATGCCAGCTGTAGCCACGACCTATCTCTCCAGAAATAGCTCCCAAAGTACAGTGGCCGATACCCATACCACCAGGCCAACCATGACGCAGCACATTGCTGTAACATGTCATCAGGGCAGAGAAAGCATTCTTACTTGAGCTGTAAACAGCTTCTTGGTCTACAGTTCCTGTCGTATCAGGCTTTTCCAGGAACTCATTGCATGAGGTAAGCACCAGAGCTGAAGCTATGAGCAGACTTTTGATATTTATTTTCATATTTTGAATCTCCTATTTTTTAGAAACGGAAGCTAAGTCCTAATGTGAACACCTTCGTCAGAGGATAGATGTAAGCACTTCCATCGGTTGTTTCTGGATCAATACCATATTTAGAAAGGGCGTTCTTGAATGTAAATACGTTGTTAGCATTAGCATACACACGCAAACCTTCTATTATACGAGTCTTCTTGGAGAGGTCGAATGTGTAGCCAACCTCGATGTTCTTCAACTTGAAGTGGTTGGTTGACTTCACCCAGTAGTCGCTCTGCAGGAAGTTGTTGTGACCGGATGTCGCGTCATAGGTGGCACGTGGATAAGTTATCTCTTCGCCAGCAAGATATTTCTCTTGTGTCCAGCGACCATCATATTGCCACTTCCAGGCATTACCTGCCGACTTGAAGAATGGGATGGTGTAGCCGCTACTCAGATAGTACGAACCGTTAAGACTGCCAGTGAAGAGTAGGCGCAGGTCGAATCCCTTGTAAGCGATTTGGGCCTTGAGTCCGAAATGATACTCCGCATAGTTTGGCTTGCCGATAGGTGCACGGTCGTTCTGGTCAATCTTTCCATCACCGTCAAGGTCCTTGTAGCGTATGTCACCAAGGGTTGCCGCGTTGCCTGTGTAGGTGTTGTAAGGACGTGCGTCGAGTTCTTCCTGGGTGTTGAAGAGTCCATCGCTCTGCAGACCGAAACGCTGACCGATAGCATGACCTGTCTCGTTCATCCATGGGTAAGGATTGGACGCTTCAGCTTTGTAGATAATCTTATTCTTCGCATAGCTGATGTTACCACTGATGGTATAGAGCAGATGGCCTCTGCTCTCAGTCCAGTTGACAACAGTCTCGAAGCCATGGTTCTCGGTGATTCCCACATTTGCAGGAGGAACATCACCCGACGAGACGCCATAGATGGCTGGGATGGTTCCGAGGGTGGTAAGGATGTTGTCACGCTTCTCGTAGAACCAGTCGTAGTCAATGGAGAGGCGGTTTTTGAAGAACTTGGTCTCAACACCGACATCATACTTGCGGGCACGCTCCCATGTGATATCGGGATTGCCCAGACTGCCTTCCACAGCTCCGGCGAAATAAGTGTTCTGTACCGAACCGTTGCTGTTGCCAAGGTAGTATCCACTCTGGTTCAGATTGTAGGTGTTAGGCAGATAGTAGTAGCGACGGCTTCCGCCAAGTTGGTCGTTACCAACCTCTCCGTAGGATGCACGGATCTTCATAAAGGTGAGGATTCGTTCTCAGGGAAGAACTTCTCGGCTGTTGGTACCCAACCTATAGACAGTGCAGGAAACAGACCGAATCGTTTGCCCTCACGGAACTGCTCCGTACCGTTGTAACCGGCGTTGATCTCTGCCATATATTTATTGTCATAGTTATAGGTCACACGCCCCACGAAACCCATGATTCCTGATGGTACATGGTATGAATCGTTAGGCATGGTGTATTTAGAAGCCTTGCCAAGGAACAATGCACCTACATTGTGCTTGCCAAACGAGCCTGCCCAGTCTACACTGGCATCGATATAGATCTTATTCCAGTTGGAATATCCGTAAGACTCGAAGTTGCCACCACCCATTGATCCTCCGAAGAAGTCGTAGACGTTTGGATCCTCGGCATTACGCTGAATGGTGTATGAAGGAATGGAAGGGGTGAATTTCACCAGTCGGTTGTAGTTGTCCTGGTAAGACACTGTGGCATGGGCATTCAGTCCTGGCAGCAGGTAGTCCATCTTGTGGTTCAGACGGATGCTGTTGTCGAGCAAGCTGTTGAAAATGGTGTGCGAACCGCTGATAAGCAGGTTGTAGACGGCATTCTGGTTGCCGATGCTGCTGTTGGTCTTTGATGCGAGAGGATTCTGTGCAGAACCAGCAATGCCGGCAAAACCATTGATGAGGTGATTGTCCACAATGCCTGGACAGGTGAATGGGTTGCTGTCGTAGATATACTGCATGATGATCTTGTAGCGAGCCGACATGTCATAAGGTTCGGCATTGTTGCCGGGACCTGTGGTCTCACCAAACTGACCTGCTGAATTGATGGAGAGGGTAAGGTTCTTGGCAATGTTGATGTCGAAGTTGCTACGGAAATTGTAGCGGTTGAAGACCGACTGCGTGCTTGCCCCGTAGTAGGATACTGAATTGGTGATACCTTCCTGACGGAAATAACCAAACGAGACGAAGTACTTCACTCTGTCTGTACCACCCGACACGTTGATGTTGGCCTGATACTGGGGGGCTGCCCTGTTGAACTGCTCTTTATACAGGTCGTGCGAACCGTAGTAGATGGCTGGCGATGCATTGAGCGCAGCCTTCTGCTCAGACGTGAGATTCATGGCTTCTACCTCCTGTGGGGTGAAGTCGCGATTGTTCTTGAACTTCCACAGGTCGTAGTCATCATATATGTATGAGGAGAGCGACTCCTTGCCCGGGAAACCGTTCTGCTCATTGCGGATAGCCTCGTTGCGAAAGAGTGCATACTCATATGATGTCACCCCCTTCTGGAGTGTGGTTGCCTTTGTCACACCGTAGTTGGCTGAAAAATTGATGGTAGGTTTGCCGGTTGAACCGCGCTTTGTGGTGACGATGATCACACCGTTAGCACCACGCACACCGTATACAGCGGTCGAGGAAGCATCTTTCAGGATACTTATGCCCTGAATCTCATTAGCATCCATGGCATTGAATTCGGCCATTGCCTGCTCTGTAGACTGCTCCACGCCATCAATGATGATAAGTGGTGCACTCGAACCATAAGTAGACACACCACGGATGTGCAGGTTCGCATCATTTCGGCCTGGCTCACCAGAACTTTGAAGTCCAGAGATACCTGCAGCAGTGCCAAGAAGAGCTGTTGATACATTTGCCACAGGAGTAGACAGAATCTCGCTTCCGTTGACGGAAGATATAGCGCCTGTCACATTCACCTTCTTCTGTTTGGCGAATGCAGTCACAACGACCTCATCCATCACCTTTGCGTCTGGGATAAGTGTAACGTTTGCTATTTGTTGATTATCCAGAACAGATTGTTCCATGCTCTGGTAGCCAATATAACTAAACACTAACACTACAGTTGATTTAGGAACATTCAGTTGATAATGTCCGTCTACATCAGTTATCACACCGTTAGTCGTTCCCTTCTGGATGACGGTGGCTCCTATCAGAGGCTCGCCGTTTTCGTCCAGAACAAGACCACTGACAGCCCTTGTTTGTGCCAAAATCGTTGAGGACAGTGTTCCTGATACGAAGAATACTATTATCGCCAGGATTGTCTTAAGTGTTTTGTTCATCATGATTTTTGTTTTTATTTTATTCTTATATTTTCAGGTAATGAGTACATATCAGGCAGATCTTTGCTGAAGAATGTACGTTTGTCCGAATACATCTTGCGGAAGTTGTCTTCTGAAGGATGACCAGGGTAAACGCTGAAGTAGTGCTTGTCCGACTCGTTATTTCCTACATATTTGTTGCGCCACATGACAACCATCGAGATGCGTTTGTCCTTAGCCGGCTCCAATACCGAGTAGGTCCAGTAGTCAGCACGGGTAAACGACTCTACACCGTCTTCTGTCACACCACATGGCTTGCGTTTCTCCAAAGATATCTCTGTGGCTATGCGAAGGTAGTTGGAAAATGAAGCAGGATTCTCGCCATGATAGCAGTCCATGCCTACGAAGTCTACATAATCGTCCCCAGGCCAACGGTAGAGCAGACGGTTGCGGATGGTTTGGTCGTCATACCAGCTATCCAGCTGTGGCGATACGGCATAGAGAAGGTTGTGCACTCCCTTGGTGTCGCGCAGGTATTTCACCATCATCCGCCAGAACTCTATGAACTCGGTCTCCGTGGTGCATGACGAACCCCACCATGACCATCCCTGAGTGTGCTCGTGGAGCGGACGGAAAATCACCGGCACGAGGTCTCCCTTGGAGTCTTTGAGGTTGAGGCAGAAATCCGCCAGCCGGTCGAGCCATGTAAGGAACTTCTCACGTGTGGCATTGCCTGCAGTCAGGATGCTCTTTACGACATCGTTGTGCGTGTTGTCCCAGGAGTCGCCGCCAGTGAGAGGGTTGTTGAGGTGGGCACAGGCCATGATGACCTCTCCGCGCTCCCTTGCCTCAAGGATCACTCGCCGACGAATGGCATTCTCCTCACTGTCGTAGCGGTTGTCCATGATAGGGCCGAAGTCTACGCTGAACACACCAGGATAGTCGCCACACACAGCCTTGGTGTCTGAGCCACCTGGCTCATTGTACCAGTATCGTCCATACCACAGGTCGTCGTGATGACCAAATATGAATCCCTTGTCTGCAATGGTCCATAGGTTTGCCAGCAGAGCCTTTGTCTTGTCTGTAGCCTGCTTATCTACGATCGACAGTTCTTCAAACATGATCGTACTTCCACTCTGCACCACCTTCACGGATTGTGAAAAGTAGCGGTCTTTTTTGTCACTTGCGGTGATAGTTGCTGTGCGCGACTCCTTCGCCGTGTTGGCTGCTACATCAAACAACACCGTGGTAGCCTTTGGTGTAGTGCCTTCCTTCTGCTTCAGCCAGTCTGCATCGACAGCAATCGTATAGTCGAGGTTGGTCTCAACCTTCAACTCTATCTGTGTCGCACTTGCGTCAAGAGTTGTGGCAGGACTGACCGAAAGCCTAAGATAACGCGTATCGGAAGGCTCAGGCTCCTCACTTTCGTCGCCTCCACAACTGCAACAGCCTATTCCTAGCAATACTGTGACAAACGGCATCATGATACTTAACAAGAAATGTCTCATAGCCTGCTATTTTGCCATTTCGCTATGTCCCTCTACTGGGGCATCTGAACTCTTATGCATCATCCAGAATGTGTTGCGGATATTGTCCACCATCCAACGGGTGTCAGGCCAGTTCCAGTCAATCACTTCCTCTGTCACATGTTCGCGCATGAAGGCACAGTCACTGATGGTAATATCTTTGGTGCTGAAGGTGTAGGTGCCTGCTGAAAGAAATTTCACCACATACAATTCATGGGCATAATCTGTGTCGCCTATGGCATACACATGGATGTTTCCTTCAGCATCCTTTGCCCAACGGCTTGCACCAGTAGGGAAGATACGATAGAAGGAATTCACATCGTATGTGTTGTTGTAAACATAGTTGGCATACGCCCCGTTGTCACCGGCGAGGTTCACTGTCGTGCCACGGGTCAGGCCCGTCTCTGGGTCAGCCTCAGTCAGCATGAAACTGAGTGTGTTGTCCATCTCGTCGTTGTGGGTGTAGCCTTCCCCCCAATGCCAACTCTTGTCCATATCGGTCGACAAGACGATAGCATCGGTCCATCCTCCAATGATAACCATAGAACTCTGTGGAGCACTTGCATCCAGAATTCCTGGAATAGGAGCGTGGACATAAGTGCCTTCTAATGGGTCGGTAAACTGTTCGTAGTCCACCGTGTACACGCGTGTCTCGCCATTATAGGCGGTGACGGTGATCTTAGTGCTACCACTGCTTAGGTCGATATAGTCTCCTGCGTGAACAGACGACTTTGGGCAGTATTCGCTCTTGGGGAACTTGAAGTCCACGGCATCGACCTTCACCTTCGACATGTCCAGTCCACCGGTGATAAGACTCACGTGAATAGTTCCTACTCCATCATTGCGCCAGTCGTTAGTGATGATGGCGCTACCAATCTGCGATTCAAGACGGAAATTTACAGGTGTTCGTTCCCTTGTCCATGGATCGACTAATGGCTCCGTGTTGCGTTCATCCTCTGAGCATGCCACAAATGAGCAAACTGCCAAAAGCATAAACACATAGAATTCTAGTCTTTTAAACATAAGGTATAAATTTAGATTAATAATAATATATTGAATTCTTTCTTATTCCTTATTTCATCGGTCAGCATCTGTAATAAATGGAGCATTTGCATTGATGATACCCAACAAGCGTTCCACAGATGTGGCACTTGTCAAACCATCGCGACCTGTGTTCATGCAATAGTCCACAAGCTTATCTACTGTCGACTCAGCCACATGCAGACGGGTATCGCTCGAAGCGTAATAGAGGTAAACCTTACCATCTTTGTCTGCAATCCAACCGTTGGAGAAGAGCACATTCGACACATCGCCCACGCGTTCATCACCCAATGGTGCAAGCGCGTGACCTGCTGGTTCTGCAATGACGCGAGTAGGATCATCCAATGCTGTCATATAGCAATAAAGCACATAACGTAGACCTGCTGCACAGCCTCTTACACCGTGAGCGAGGTGCAACCAACCTGAATTGGTCTTTATTGGATGAGGGCCTTCTCCATTCTTCACCTCCTTTATAGTGTGATAGTATCTGTGTTCAATAATTGTCTCTTCGCCGATCTCAGCCTGGGTCATATCGTCAACTAGTGCCCAGCCAATGCCACCGCCCGATCCCGCATCGATGAATCCATCCTGTGGGCGTGTATAAAGGGCATAATGGCATTTACAATTTGGCAATTTGCCATCTACGATTTTTCCGTTTTCATCGGTGTAGACGAATTCTGGATGCAACACGACATTTCTCTGCTGCGAGCGTGACTTGATGTTTGGCAGACGCTCCCAGTTCACCAGGTCTTTGGTGCGTACCACTCCGGCTGCTGCTACTGCTGCCGACAAATCACCGGTAGCGGCGTCGGGGTCATGGTCTTCTGTACAGAAAATTCCATACAACCAACCGTCTTCGTGAGCAGTGAGTCGCATGTCATACACATTTGTTGATTCCGTACCAGGAATCTGTGGAAGTGCTATTGGCTTTCCTGTGAATCTGAAACCATCAACAGGACTATCGCTTTGTGCTACGGCAAAGAATGACTTGCGGTCGTTTCCTTCTACACGCACAAGAAGGGTGTATTTGCCCTGCCACATTATTGCTCCGGCATTGAATGTGCCATTTATACCAAATCGTTCCAATAGAGCGGGATTGGTCTCTGGGTTAAGGTCATAACGCCAGTAGAGAGGAGCATGGTCGCCCGTCAAAACAGGATTCTTGTACCTGGTCCAGACACCATTACTCCATGAAGGTTCATTCTTCTGTGATATGAGTTGCTCATGCCGCATTCTCATATCCGACAATGTCTTTTCGAAATCTAACATAGTAATTATTTATCTTAATTGTATCAAAGTCAAAACAAGATTCGTCCTGTCATATTAAAAATCTTAATCTGATTATATCGTTTTGACAATTTATCGCCTCGTCTATGAGGCTCCTCAATTGTCAAATTGTAAATGAAAGAACGGGGAGGGTCTTCTTACCAGAACACCGCATACACCACCCCGCATGCCATCACAAGCAAGGCCGCATAGTTGAAATAATTGGAGTGTGCAGGTTGACGGTATGAATCCGCAATTTCTTTCCGGAGTGTTTTGAACGAGAACACCGTCGTTTCGAGTTTTACCTCTTCAGGTGCCGGCGAGAATAGACTGGTCAAGTAGGTGACGATAGCACTGACGGTAAACAAAATCGGAACCACCAGCAAGAAGTGCAGACCTGGGAGGATGCTTTCCTTCAACAAAATAGTAAGAATGGCCATCACCAGTCCGCCGAGCAATCCTACGAAGGCTCCATTAGCATTCACGCGTTTGCTGAAAACACCCATGAGGAATGTGGCTACGATAGGGGGAGCGAGATATGAAAGCATCTCCTGATAGTATTTCAACAGCGAACCGAATCGTCCAATATTTGGTGCCCAAAGGGCTGCTATAATGATGATGATGCATGACACCATCTTACCTACTTGCACAAGTTTCTTGGAAGAGGCCTTCTTGTCAATCTTTGCATAGAAATCCATAGTGAAGAGCGTGCTCGTGGAATTCAGAATGGCACTGAGGGTGGAGGTGAGTGCCGAGAGCAGTGCTGCAAGCATAATGCCGAGAAGTCCTGTAGGGATGAGCTGCAACACCATGTTCGGATACACCATATCGGGTTTCTCGAGTCCAGGGAACAGATAGCGAGCTATCACTCCTGGTATGGCAATAATAAATAATGTGCACAAGGTGAGGAAACCTGCAAAAAGCACTCCTTTGCGACCTTCGTCGATGGTCTTGCTGCTAAGCACTCGTTGCACAAGGGTTTGGTTGTTTGCCCAAAAGTAAAGACCGGTTATCGGCATTCCGATGAAAAGTCCGAGCCATGGCGTTGCATTATCGTCGAGTGGGCGGATGAGTCGCACCAGCTGATTGTGTTCGTTAAAGAGTTGTACGAAATAGTCGCCACCGCGCTGAACACAGAAGATGGTGAGCATCACTGAACCTGCAATGAGGATAATGGCCTGGATAATCTCTGCACTTATAGCAGAAGACAGACCTCCCGGAATGGTGTAGCTTGCACATAGCAACGCAAATATCACTATCACCATGTTGATATCAGCCTCAGGATAGACAAGCCTTATTATCAGCGCCGCAGCATAGAGCGCTCCTGCAGCATCTAGGAAAATATTGCCAATAATACAGATAAAAGAGAAGTAATAACGCGAGCGTGAATCAAATCGCTTCTCCAGGAACTCTGGGATCGTGAAGATGCCACTGCGAATGTAGAGCGGCAACAGCACAATGGCAAAGAATATCATTACCACAACTCCACCTGTGAGGTTGTAATTGAAAACTGCAAGCCCAGTGTGATAAGCATCGCCACTTTGACCAATTAGTGTCGTTGAAGAGATGCTCGCTGCAAAGAGCGAAAGACCAACAATCCACCAAGGCATGCTTCTGCCGGCAAGGAAGTAGGACTGTGAGTCCTGACTCTTACCATTGCGTAACCCCCACCATATTATAAATGCAATATAGAGGATAACAATGACCAAATCAATTGAATTAATAGTAATATTTTGCATATAAAATTTCGGTTTTCGGATGCAAAATTACATAAATATCTGATAATAAGACTTCAAAAACACCTTCAATTATTGTACTTTTTTGAAAAACATATTGTATTATAAATTATTTTTCATAATTTTGCAACGTTTATTTCAAAATAGTAGAATTATGAAAGAGTTGCAGAAAGAAATTGTACCCATTGTCGATGAAGATTTGTTTATTGTGTTGAACCATCCAAATGCAGAGTTCAACTATCCTGTTCATTATCATGCTGAATACGAGATAAACCTTGTCATTGGAACAAGTGGAGAGCGTATTGTTGGAGATTCGCTCACGACTTTCACTGACCTCGACTTGGCAATGATTGGCCCGAATGTTGGCCATGCATGGCGCGGACATGAGGTTCAAGGCAACCATGTCATCACCATTCAGTTTGCCGACACCCTTGTAAATATGCCGATAATGCATAAACGGCTGTTCCGCCCCATCAAGCAACTGCTGTCAGATGCAAAGAGGGGTATATGCTTCCCTCGTCCCGTTCAAGAATCGCTAAAAGAGAAAATTCTTCAACTCACCAGCATGCATGGCTTCCAGACCGTACTACTGTTCTTCTCCATCCTCTACGAGATGGCCACCTCAGAGCGCTACGCCATAGTGTCTAGCCATTATGACACTTCCGGTACACTACAGACAACCAAGAGCCTTCGCATAGCGAAGGTCTGCGACTATCTTGAGGAGAACTTCAAAGAAAACATCTCACTCAATGAAGTGGCGTCGCTGTTAGGAATGTCCGAATCAGCTTTTTCACATTTCTTCAAGAGCAAGACCGGCATGACATTCACTGAACACCTTAATGATATGCGTATAGCACGCGCGTGTCAACTATTGTCAGAAACTGACGACACCATAGCAGAGATATGCTTCAACAGTGGCTTCAATAATCTTTCCAACTTCATCAGGATGTTCAAAAAACGTAAGGGTATGACTCCCAACAGCTACCGCGACTACATTGACCGTATGCTGATAAAATACTAAAAAGATGTGGACATAATGGCTAATTGACTTGAATCGAATTAAATCTGACTGAAAGTCAACTAGTTAAACATGTTTAAAGAGTAAATTCTGACATAATTTTCTCTTCGCAATATCCCTTATTCTGCGTATATTTGCAACGTGAGGAGCGAAAGTCACTGTAAGTTAGCAAGAGGTTTTTTCGTGATACGAAAAACTCTTGAACACTTGGGGCAAGTGTTGATGACTGAGTACTCGCAGGCTCGCACCTCTTATATTAAACATTAATTGTATTTAATTATGCAGGATAACACAAAGGGAAAGAGAATTATGAGGCGCAGGGGAAGACCCCGCAAGTCAGAAACAGAGAGTTCGACTGTCAGGAAGCCGAGAGCTTTGAGACTTTCGGACGAAGAAGAAAAGTACATCGCGGGCAATGCCTTGAAGTGCCGAATGAACTTCAGTGAGTATTGCCGCAAGGTGCTGATGAACTATAAGCCTAACGTGCCAGACACTAAGTTCAAGGACGAATTGTTTGCTGCCCGTAAAGACATCGTGAATTTTATCAACAACATCAAGGGACTCAAAATGGGGAGTGAGGAACGGAAGGAGTTTCTCAAGTCGATGCCCGTGATTCAACAGTGGTGGAAGAAACTGTTTCCAATGATTGAGTTTCTCGACAAAAAGATAGAAAGGGGGTAAGCGATGATAGCAAGAGCAAGAGCCGTGGCGCACGGCAGCGCCTATACGACGTATGCAACACTGAAAAAGGATGCAGAGTTTGTCTGCTGTGAAAATATGGCAGGGGATATGACCGCTGCTGTAACGGATGATGACCTGGACAATATCTGGCTGCAGTTCAAGTATGCTGGAGAGAACCATATTGCCAAGGGCAAGCCCGTAATCAGAACCCTGATAGCGATGGAGGTTTCTCCCGCTAAGGAAGAGTCGAAAGACTGGACGCTAGAGCAATGGAAGTGGTTTGCTCATAGGTTCATTGAAGAAATGGATAAGATTGAGTTTAGAGATAAAAATGGAAAAGTGTCGTCAAAACGGATGGACTTGACCCATAGCAAATGGATTGCCATGCTGCACCATGATGCTAAGAACGGGATTCCACATCTGCATTTCATGGTGTCGCGTTTCACTGTTGATGGCAGGATCAATGACTCCAATCTCATAGGGTTGAAGGCAACAATGGCAGCAAACAGTATCAACCAGAGTTTAGGCTGGAAGCAATCACGGGAGATCAGCGAGGAACACAAGGCTGAGATTAAGGATGCCCTCTTTGACATTCTGAGGATGATGAACCGCTTCGACTGGGATGTTTTTCGCCAAAAGATAAAGGAACGTGGCTATTCTACCGAGCTCAAAAAAGATAGTAATGGCGAGGTCGTAGGCTATAGAATCAAACGAGGCAACTCAAAGTATATTGCCTCGGAGATAGGCAGACAGCTTACAGCCAGCAGAATAGAGGCCACATGGAAACGGCTACATAAGGAGATTGACGATGAAGCTGCCAAGAGAAAGGCAGAAGAACAGCTTGCAAAGAAATCCTATGCTGAGCGGCATCACTTTACTTGTGCCCCCATCAATGCTGATACGAAGAAAGAGCATTTTGAGTTTGACCGCAGTGTTGCTGAAGGCAAGGAGCCTGAGCACTTCACCTTTGACGTCTCTGAGAATCTCGTTGATGCCATGTGCAGTACCTTCAAAGCTCTCGAAGGCGAGTTTGAGTTTGTGTTCGAACAAGTAATAGAGACTTCGCTCTTCATATTCTTTGAACTGATGAGCGTCCCTGGTGGCTCTGGGTATTCTTCATGCAGCTGCGGTGGAAGCAACAATGACCTGCCTCACAAGAAGAAGGA
>JAEEGH010022099.1_pt1 | contig 13082 bp, 14 predicted proteins | sample 9134181 | NCBI WGS metagenome assembly JAEEGH01 (sample SAMN16246544, study PRJNA631951) | gut metagenome | biome: gut microbiome; feature: rumen; material: DP-attached | host: Bos | place: Iran: Karaj | collected 2018-10 | reverse complement strand
CATATTTTATGGGATTGTCAATGTGAGTGTGGAAGTATAAGAACTGTTTCTAGTAAATTTTTATTAAATGGTGATGTTTTAGAATGTCATAATTGTAGTAATCATAAATCTGTGGGAGAACAACAAATTGAAACTTTATTAACTAATAATAATATAAAATTTATTAGGCAATATAGTTTTTAGGACTGTATTAGCCCAAAAATAGGGCAATTATTATTTGATTTTGCTATTATAGATAATAATAATAATTTATTATATTTAATAGAATATGATGGAATTTAGCATTTTTAGCCTATTGAATATTTTGGAGGAGAAAAAAATTTTTCTTATTTACAAGAATGTGATGAAATAAAAAACCAATATTGTAAAAATCATAATATCCCTCTTATTAGAATCCCTTATAATAAAAAGGGAAAAATAAAAATAGAAGATATAACATTATGAAAACATATAATAAAAAAGAAGTTCGTGGGAAATTAAATATAGAACAAATTTTTGATTTAGTTATGGAATGGGGAGGAGATCCTCAATATACAGATTTTGGATTTATCTCTGCAACTATTTGTCACAATCCACCTGGTGAAGGTAGTAGAAAATTATATTATTATAGAAATACAGATTTATTTCATTGTTTTACTGGATGTGCTACTCCATCTTTTGATATTTTTGAACTTCTTGTCAAAGTTGCGAAGATTCAATGGGGTAAAGAATATGACCTCAATGATGCGGTTCGATATATAGCCATTCGATTTGGGTTGGCTGGTGAAGCACAGTTAGAAGATGATAGCCTTATAGATTGGAAAACATTCAATGCTTATGATAGAGTTCAAGGATTAGAAATAAAAGATTATCATGTTGAATTGAAAGAATATGATGATACAATTTTAGATAGATTGAGTTATAATGTCAAAATTATGCCATGGTTGCGAGAAGGTATAACCCAAGAAGTTATAGATTATAATTTGATAGGATTTTATCCTCCAATGGCACAAATCACTATCCCGCATTTTGATATCAATGGTCGATTTATCGGTTTGCGTGGTCGCGCATTAGCCGATGATAATATAGAAATGTATGGAAAATATAGACCACTTATGACTTATCAAAAGGGTAAACCATTTTTATATAATCATCCTCTTGGAATGAATTTATATAATATAGATAATAGTAAAGAAAATATAAAGCAAACAGGTAAAGCAATTATTTTTGAAGGCGAAAAAAGTAGTTTATTATATCAATCTTTTTTTGGGATAGATAATGATATTAGTGTGGCATGTTGTGGTTCAAATATATCAGCGTATCAGATACAACTTCTATTAGATTGTGATGTAAAAGAAATTATTATTGCATTTGATAGACAGTTTCAAGCGATTGGTGATGATGAATTTAAGCATCTTACTAATAATTTAACAAAAATAAATGATAGATATAAAAATTATGTAGATATTAGTATTATTTTTGATAAAAAAATGATAACTGGCTATAAAGATAGTCCAATTGATTGTGGACCTGATATCTTTTTAAAACTTTGGAAAGAAAGAATAAAATTATGAAAGGTATAATTTTTTGCGATAAATTAGAAACAGGTGCAACATAGCTAAAAGAAATTATAGGTTCATATCATTCTATTGGAATTTATTTATCTGAAAAAGTTGCTATGGGAAATAGATATGAAAAGGCTCTTATGGCAAAATTTGACAATGGCGATGAATGGACTGTTGTGCGAGCCGGTGATAATATTATGGGACAAAGTTGTAATATTGCTTATATTGATAGAATGATAGATAATAAAATTATAGATAATCAAATTATGCCTACGATAAAAGAAAAACCATATCAGGCATTTAGATATTATAATTGGGGTAATTGGTAATAAAACGCGTTTTTCCAAATTTTGGAAGAGCGCGTTTTTTCTTTACAAAACCGAAAATTTATGATATAATATAAAAAAATAGTATAGAAATGAAGTGAGAAGATAATTGGAATATAAACTTATAGCAGAAAGACAACCAAATACTACCTTATTAGAATAGGTTTTGCTAAATAGAGGATTTACCAGTAGAGAATAGATTTTACATTATTTGAGTGTTGATGAAAATGATGTGCTTGACCCAATGCTCTTGATGAATATGCGTGAAGGTGTTGCGATGCTTATCAAGCATATCAATGCAAATGATAAAGCATTTATTATAGTTGATAGTGATTGCGATGGTTATTGTTCGTCAGCAATCTTTTTGAATTATTTAAATAGACATTTTCCATCATGGATTCAAAATCAAGTTGAATATTTCATGCATGCTGGCAAGCAACATGGGTTGAGTGATATTGATATACCTGACCTTATTAGAAAAAATATTAGGTTAGTTATTTGTCCAGATAGCGCCAGTAATGACTATGAGCAACATCAAACTCTTAAAGAACATGGTATTGATGTTTTAGTTCTTGACCATCACGAAGCAGAGAAAGTAAGTGAATATGCTTGTATTATCAATAACCAACTTTGCGATTATCCCACCAAATCATTATGCGGCGGCGCAGTTGTGTATAAATTCTGTTGCTACATTGATAAATTGATGGGCACGAATTATGCTATTGATTATGAAGATTTAGCAGCATTAGCACTTATTGGCGATATGATGGATATGAAAGATTTTGAAACTCATTATCTAACAAAAGATGGACTTCAAAGAATTAGAAACCCATTCTTTCAAGAAATGGTAACTCGTCAGCATTATAAACTTGACAATAATATGACACCATTTGGTATTGCATTTTATGTTGTTCCCTATATCAATGCTATGACACGCTCTGGCTCATTAGATGAAAAATATCTAATTTTTGAAGCAATGTTAGAGTGGCGTGCTGATGATATGATACCATCTACCAAGAGAGGTTTCAAAGGAACATTTGAAAAGCGCATAGAGCAAGCAGGACGCACTTGTTTCAATGTAAAGAGCAGACAAAAGCGCAATCAAGATACAAGTTTAGAAAATATTGAAAACATAATTGCTGAATTAGGATTACTTGAAAATAAAATTTTAGTAGTTCCAACAGAGCAAGAAGAAGTAGATAAGAATCTTGCGGGACTGATTGCGAATCAACTTGCATCAAAGTATGCGCGACCCACTTTAGTTTTGCGTAGAATTGAACATATTGACCATATTACAGATGGCGACAGAGAATTTGATGATATAGCAGTCACATATGAAGGCTCTGGTAGAAACTACGGTAAGTCAAGATTAGAAAATTTCCGTCAGTTCTGTAATGATACTGGATTAGTGATGTATGCCGAAGGACATGCCAGTGCATTTGGTATAGGTATTAGAGAAGAAGATTTACAAAAGTTTATTGATAAAACAAATGAATTATTAGCAGATTTTGACAATACCCCTTGTTATTTTGTAGACCTTGAAGTAAGCGCAGACCAACTTACAGATAATGAAGTCTTTTCTATTGGCTCAAATAGTGATATTTGGGGACAAGGTTTGGATGAACCTCTTATTGCAATTACAAATATCAGACTTACAGCCGATGATATTCATTATATGGGTGAAAAGAAAAATACACTTAAACTTACATTCCCCGGCCGGAAGACCGCAATGTTAAAGTTTAATATTAGTGAAGATGATAAAGAAGCACTTGACCCAGGCGAGGGTGCTATCACTATTACTGCAATTGGTAAGTGTAGTTTAAATCATTATATGGGTAATGTAACTCCACAAGTTATGTTGGAAGATTTTGAAATTAAAAAACAAGTCAAATGGGATTTCTAAGACTTGAAAGTGAAATCGCAAGGTTTCCTCCGGCCGCCGAGGCTTGAATGCCCCGTCTCCCAAACAAAAATTGGCTTTGGAATTTTTTGAAGCAATTACGCGGATATAGCCTATCCGCGTAATTTTCTTGACAAAATCAAAATAAAATGGTATAATATTTATAGGAATATAAAAGGGAGATTTTATAAATGGACAAACAGTATTATACTTATTTAACATGTATTGAAATAACAGAAAAAGCATTAGATATGTTAGATATAAAAAAATTTTTACAAAAAGATGTTGATCTTTACGATATTTTTTGGGATATTAGAGATTATATTGAAGATGGAGACGGGCAAGATGTTTGGAATGTTGAAGAATATATGAAACAATATCCATCCGTATTTGATAATCCACCTGATATTTTTAATTATATGAGCCAAGATGAATTTATGGAATATTGTAAGAAAAGATATCCCGAAGTAAAATGGGGTTATGAATTTATAGAAAGATATTGGGTAGCAAATAATGAATGAAATAACTTTAACAACTAAACAAGAAGAAGCATTAAAAATAGCATGCGCTCGTTATACCATAGGAATGCCATATACAGTAATCAGTGGTTATGCGGGCGCTGGTAAGTCTACCCTTGTAAAGTTTATTATCTCTGCTCTTAATATTCCAGATGAGAAAGTAGCCTATATCGCATATACAGGTAAGGCAGCGAATGTCCTCAAAAATAAAGGTTGCCCGAATGCTATGACAGCACATAAATTATTATATCATGCTCGTCAAACTAAAACAGGTAATTATGTATTTACTCCAAAGAAAGTTTTAGATGAAGATTATGAATTAATTGTTGTTGATGAAGTTTCAATGTTACCACAAGAATTATGGTATCAACTTCTCTCTCATGGTGTTCATATATTAGCAATGGGCGATCCAGGACAGTTATCACCCCCATCAGGCGAAACAAATACTGCGTTAGAGAATCCTCATGTATTTCTTGATGAGATTATGCGACAGGCCCAAGAGAGTGCAATTATTAGACTGTCTATGCATATCCGTGAGGGAAAAGATTTTAGACTTTTCCCAACAGTTAGTGGCGAAGTGCGTGTTATTCCTCATAAATGGCAATTTGAAGATGAGAATCAAACCTTACTTCAAGCCAGTCAAATTTTGTGTGGGACTAATGCACAACGATTTGAAATAAATGATAAAGTGCGTAAAATGCTTGGTCGTGGTCCAGTCCCAGAGCCAGAAGATAAGATAATTGGACTAAAAAATCATTGGGATGATGTTAGTGATGAGGGTAATGCTCTAACTAATGGTGCTATTGGCTCAATCGTGCCGGGCGATCATTACATTCAGCAATATCCTAATATTGTGAAGTTTAAAGGCTTTAAACCTACTGATATACTCTTCGCAGACTTTATCACAGATGATGGAGACACCTTCCACAGCTTACCCATAGACTATCAAGGATTAGTGAGTAATAATCCATCACTTACAGGAGCACAAGAATATTAGATAGGCGGATATAATAAGTCTATTGACAATAAAATTATTCAATATGGTTATTCTTCCTCACCAAAACTGATTATTCCATATGCGTTTAATTATGGTTATGCAATTACAACATGGAAAGCACAGGGTAGCGAATATCCATATGTATTAGCATATGATTGTGGTTGGTTGAAGAAAAAAGATAAGGAAGAATATACAAAGTATTTATATACAGCAGTAACTCGCGCAGAGAAAGCGATTATTTTAGTAGGAGACTAATATGAAAGTTCTAAGTGTAGATTTTGATATAATTATGGCTCCTGATATTAACTTATATAATTAGATGGTACCAAGAAATAATTTAGAGGAAATTATTAAAAATCATCCTCAATTAGTTGGATTACGGGCTGATTTAAAACATTATCAAAAACTGGTGAATCTTTTATTATATTTAAGCAAAGATATTAGTTATAATGATATATATGTAGCATTTTCCCATGAAAATATAGGTGAATTTTTAAAAAATGAAAATGATTTAGAAATTGTAAATATTGACCATCATCATGATTTAGGTTATGATGAAAAAGAATTGTTTGAAAAATGTACTTGTGCTAACTGGGCTTATTATTTATTCAAACAAAATAAAATAAAATCATATACTTGGTTGAATAATACTAATTCAGATATAATTCCTCCTCCTAAACAAGAGGATTGTTTTTTAGTAGAAGACTTTTGTGATATTACAGAATTAAATTATATTGAAAAGTTTGGAAAACCAGATAAAATTTTCTTATGTTTATCACCAGAATGGGTGCCGGAGCACTATCACCCATTGTTTTTCTTAATGTTAGATTTATTAAATAAACAAAATGATTATACTTTGCCAGTTTATGGACAATAATGAAAAAATATGTTATAATAATAGAAAGTAGTTTTTTGAGAGGGGTTTGGTAAATGGTTGATACATTTTTTGATGTTCATGCACATACCTGTTATAGTAATATTAGATTATTAGATAGTATCAACAGACCAAAAGAGTTGATAAATAGAGCAATAGAATTGGGGCTTAGTGGGTGTAGTATAACTGATCATGAAGCCTTATGTTCGCATATGATAGTTAATAAATATGCAAAAGAATTAAGAGAATCTAATCCAGATTTCACAATTGCACTTGGTAATGAAATTTATCTGACAGACACGAGAGATACGAATCAAAAGTATTATCACTTTATTTTGTTAGCAAAAGATGAAATAGGATATAGAGCATTAAAAGAATTAAGTAGTATTGCTTGGTATAATGTCTATGTTGATAGGCGTATGGAGCGAGTGCCAACACTCAAAAGTGAATTGAGTGAAGTAATGAAGAAATATAAAGGTCATGTTGTAGCAACCACCGCATGTTTTGGTGGAGAAGTATCAACAAACCTTTATGGAATGGCATTAGCACAGGCAGCAAATGATATAGCAACTGCAAAAGTATATTATGATAATGTATGTAGATTCATAGAATATTGTATTGAAACTTTTGGGAAAGATGATTTTTATATTGAGTGTGCTCCATCAACAAAGAATGACCAAGTTATTGCAAATAGAAAATTGTTAGGGGTAGCAAAAGCATATGGATTAAATATGGTAGTTGGAACAGATGCGCATTATCTCAAAAAAGAAGATAGATTTGTTCATAAATCATATTTAAATTCAAAAGGTGGAGAGCGTGAGGTAGATGATTTCTATGAGTTTACGTATGTTCAAACACCAGCAGAAGTAAGAGACCATTTGCGTCCGGCAATGACTGATGAAGATATTGATTGGATATTTGAATGTTCTCTTGGACTAAAAGAGAAAATAAATTTTTATAGTTTAGAGCATCATCAGAGTATTCCAGAGGTTGATGTCAAGGATTATGCGAAATCACATTGGTTTAATAAAATTTTTGAAGAAAAATATCCAGTATTAGCAAGTTTATTTGAAAGTGATAATAAACAAGAAAGATATTGGGTAAATCAATGTTTTGAAGCATTAGAAACTAAAGATATCGGTCTTGATGAAAGATATTTAGCAAGATTAAATGAAGAGGCACGAGTAAAACGAGTTATTGGAGAAAAACTTCAAACTTGTATGTTTGCATATCCAAATACATTGCAGCACTATATTGATTTGTTTTGGAAATGTGGCTCAACAGTTGGCGCAGGCCGTGGTTCAGCATGTAGTGGTTTGAATCATTATCTATTAGGTATAACTCAACTTGATCCAATTAAATGGGACTTACCGTTCTGGCGTTATTTAAATGATGAGCGTGTTGAATTAGGTGATATTGATATTGACCTTGCCCCATCTAAACTTCCAAAGATTTTTGAAGAGATTAGAAAAGAACGAGGGGAGTTTGGATTAGTTCAGGTTTGCACTTTTGGGACCGAGGGCACAAAGTCGGCAATCTTAACAGCATGTCGTGGTTATAGAAGTGAAGATTATCCCGATGGTATTGATGTTGATGATGCGCAGTATATATCTTCATTAGTTCCACAAGAGCGTGGATTTTTATGGAGTTTGAATGATTTGATTTATGGTGACCTAGATAAAGGTCGTCGTCCACAGCAACAATTTATCAATGCAGTGAATATGTATCCAGGTTTATTGGATATTATGAAAGGTATTGAAGGAATGGTTTGTCGTCGTGGTATTCATGCATCAGGTGTTATCTTGTTTGATAAAGATAGAGTATTTGATGAAGCGGCAATTATGAGAGCACCAAATGGGAATTTGACAACTCAATGGGATTTGCATGACCAAGAGGCGGCAGGAAGTGTAAAGTATGACTTCCTATTAACTTCAGTTCAAGATATTATTATAAAGACAATTGATTTATTGCAGGCAGATGAAGTAATTGATCCAACATTGAATTTGCGTGAAGTATATAATAAGTATCTTCATCCAAATGTATTGCCATTAGATGATGAAAGAATTTGGAAAGCGTTAGCAGAAAGTAGTGTTATTGGTTGTTTCCAGTTTGATGGTGCAGTTGGACAGCAAGCCGCAAAGAAGATTAAACCTCATACGGCATTAGAAATGGCAGATGCGAATGGTTTGATGCGTCTTATGGCAAGTGAACAGGGCGCAGAAATGCCATTGGATAAATATGTAAGATATAAGAATAATATCCAACTTTGGTATGATGAAATGAGCCAGTTTGGGTTGACAGCAGATGAACAATTAGCAATTGAACCATATTTCAAATCATCTTATGGTGTGCCGCCTAGTCAAGAGCAACTTATGAGAATGTTGATGGATGAAAATATTTGCGGGTTTACATTAGCAGAAGCAAATGCAGCAAGAAAGATTGTCGGTAAAAAGCAAATGTCAAAGATTCCAGCACTTCGTCAAAAAGTATTAGATAGTGCTAAATCACGAACATTAGGTAGATATATTTGGCAATATGGAGCAGGCCCGCAGATGGGTTATTCATTTAGTATTATTCATGCGCTTGCATATTCATTCATTGGTATTCAAACATTATATTTAGCAACTAATTTTGACCCCATCTTTTGGAACACAGCATATCTTATTGTAAATAGTGGCTCATTAGAAGATGAAGATAGTGAAAGTGATAAACAAGAATCAACATCATATACGAAGTTAGCAAAAGCAATAGGACAAATTCAAGCAGCAGGTATTAAGATTAGTTTAGCAGATATAAATAAGTCATTCTTCGGGTTTTTACCTGACCCAGAGAACAATCAAATCTTGTTTGGTTTGAAAGGTATGTTGAATGTAGGTGATGATTTGGTTCAAGAAATTATTATGAATCGTCCATATAGTTCACCACGAGATTTCTTGAATAAGGTAAAGATAAATAAACAAGGAATGATTTCACTTATAAAAGGTGGAGCATTTGACCATATGATGCCACGAAAAGAATGTATGGCATGGTATATATGGGAAACTTGTGATAAAAAGAAGCGTATAACTCTTCAAAATATGGGCGGTCTAATGAAATATGGATTATTGCCGGAAGATAGCGAAGATAGAGTTATGGCAAGAAGAATATATGAATTTAATAGATATTTAAAAGCGATAACAGTTCCAGCAAATAAACTCAAACCATATTATGTATTAGATGAACGAGCCATGAATTTTTTGGTAGATATAGGTAGAGAAGATATAGTTTGTCAAAATGGTAATATCTTCTGTATTTTAAAAACTGATTGGGATAAAATCTATCAAAAATGGATGGATATATTTAGAGTTTGGATTAGTGATAATCAAGAACATATTTTAGATAGTTTAAATAAATGTATCTTTTTAGAAGATTGGAATAAATATGCAAAAGGTAATTTATCTTCTTGGGAAATGGAAGCATTATGTTTCTATTATCATGAACATGAATTAGCAAATGTGAATATGAATAGATATGGGTTTGCGAATTTCTTTGAATTGCCCGAAGAACCAGAGGTTGAAAAAACTTTTTGGAAAGGCAATAAGCAAATCAATATGTATAAGTTGTATAAAATATGCGGGACTTGTATTGCTAAAAATAAGATAAAAAGCACAGTTTCATTATTAACAGTTGATGGCGTTGTAGATGTAAAATTTAGAAAAGAATATTTTGCATTATTTGATAAACAGATTAGCGCACGAGGCGAAGATGGAAATAAACATATTATTGAGAAATCTTGGTTTAATCGTGGTAGTATGATTATTGTTCAAGGTATTCGTATGGAAGATATGTTTGTATCAAAGAAGTATGCCTCAAGTGGTGGACATCAGTTATATAAAATTGATGAAGTTATTGGCGATGAAATTGTAATTAGAACAAGCAGAGCACAAGGCGACGAGGAGGAAGACGATGGGTAAAAATAGACATAAAAAAATTGTTGACGCTTTTGGTGAACTTAATTCTACTCTAAATGAAAAAAAAGATGAATATTTAGAAAAAATTAGTAAAACCATAAATAAAGCAGTTAAAAATTATAAAAATAAAGACCTATGGGAAGAATCATATAATAAAATTGTTGATTTTATGTATGCCGCCTTGATAGATACATATTTAGAAACAGTAATTACCTTAAAAGATGTTTATGTAAATATTTCTGATGAAACTCTTGATATTGAAGATTTTATTTATAAAAATGATGATATGACTTTACCTGAAAGGGTAGAAAAATATTGGGATGAGGCTGCTACCTTTTTAAAAAATCCAGAGGCTGATACGCAAGAACTATCATTATATTTATTAAGTATGTATGATAGAATTTTAACAAATGAAATGCAAAATATAAAAACTGGTGTTAAAGAAGCAAAAATAGCAACAGATTCTAATGATCTTATCTGTGTAATTGAAATTCTTCATAGTGATGATTGTGATTGCGAACTATGTAATGTATTAGAGGGTTTTTATTTAGAAGAAGATGACCCAGGGCACCCTCCATTTCATATAGGATGTCAATGCGAATGGATACCTGATTTTTATGATCCAAATGACCCGCAAGATTTAGAAATTTTACAAGAAGCAGGATGGGAGAAAGATGATGGCTAATAAAATGGAATATGTAGGTATAAAAGGAGTTTTAATTGATAGATTTTTATGCGATAAATGTGGGGCTACGATGCAATTTGATGGCGTAATGCTTACAACTTGGCCTCCTAAATATCCATATACTTGTCCAGAATGCCACAATCAACAAGTATCTGATAAATCTCACTATCCTACTTATTATCTTGAATTATCAGATGGGACGATGTTAGAATTATGAATAATAAATATAAAATTATTGCTGTAATGGGATAGGCAGGAGCAGGGAAAGATAGTTTCGTAAATGCTCTTATTGAAGGAAACTATCTTCCCTGGGCAAAGCCTATTATTAGTTGTACTACACGACCTATTCGTGAAAATGAATAGGATGGAGTAAATTATCATTATTTAACAAATGAAGAATTTGCTGAATAGGTAATAAATGGTGAAATGTTAGAAGCAACAGTCTTTAATGACTGGTGTTATGGAACATCTATAAAAAATTTAGATAAAAATGCTCTAAATATTGGAGTTTTTAATCCAGAAGGTGTAGAAATTTTGCGTGAAAATAGAGATATTGACCTATTGGTGGTTTATATGGTTGCTGATAGTAAAGTGCGATTATTGCGCCAATTGAATCGTGAGGAACATCCAGATTGTGATGAAATTGTGCGGCGATATGGAACTGATAAAACAGATTTTAGACCTTCGCGCATTGATTTAATTAGACCAGATTTTGTAATAGAAAATAATGGAGAACGAGATATGGATAGTTTAGCAATCAAATTTGCATTCGAGAACTACAATATCTTGGGCGAAATGTTATAAATTATAAGAAAGAAAAACTAAATATAGTTGTAAGAATACAATATTTAGTTTGGAGGAAAATATATTATGATTATTATAAAGAGAGACGGTAATGCTGTTTCTTTTGATGCTAATAAAATTATTAACGCTATAAATAAAGCATTTATTGAAGTAGACGGTAAAGTTTATGAAAACGATACTGCTACTGATATTGCCGTTGAAATTGGTAAAATAGTAGATAATAGTGCTACTGCAACTACTGTTGAATAGATTTAGGATTTAGTTGAAGAATATTTAATGCGTTCTGAGCGCCCTGATGTGGCTCGCGCATATATTCGTTATAGATATAAGAAAGAAGTTGCTCGCAATTTTGAGCATGATTTTATTGATGCTGTTGTCGAGAAACTTGAAGCTAGTGATGTTCAAAATCAAAATGCCAATATAGATGAACATTCTTTTGGAGGAAGAACAGGTGAGGCTACTGGTGTAATGACTAAGCGTTTAGCATTAGATCATCTTATGTCTGAAAAGTCTCGTGAGAATCACTTAAATAATAGAATTTATATTCATGATTTAGATGCTTATTATGTTGGTAGTCATAACTGTTTATCTATCCCATTTGATAAATTATTAGCAGAAGGATTTAATACTCGTCAAACAGATGTGCGGCCCGCAGGTTCTGTGAATACTGCATTTTAGCTTGTTGCAGTTATTTTCCAGCTTCAAAGTCTACAACAGTTTGGGGGCGTAAGTGCTACACATCTTGATTGGACAATGGTTCCATATGTAAGAAAAAGTTTTTATAAGCATTACAAAGACGGTGTAAAATATATTGGTGGTATATCTGATAACGTATATAATCATATTAATGCGGAATTATCTATTAATAGTGATGAATATCCTCGTTGTGATGTATATAATTATGCTATGGATATGACTAAAAAAGAAATTCATTAGGCTGTTGAAGGTATGTATCATAACCTAAATACCCTTCAATCGCGTTCAGGTAATCAATTACCCTTTACCTCTATTAATTATGGTACTTGCACTTTACCAGAAGGTAGAATGATTACTAAAGCCTTATTAGAGGTTTCTATTGAAGGATTAGGCCGTATTCATAAAACATCTATATTCCCATGCGGAATTTTTCAAATGATGAAAGGAGTAAATCGTGAACCAGGAGACCCTAATTACGACCTTTATCAACTTGCTTTAGCAAGTACAGCCAAGCGATTGTACCCTAACTACGCTAATGTTGACTGGTCAGGAAATGCAGGTTACGATAGAAGTGACCCCAAAACCTACTTCTCAACAATGGGATGCCGTACTGTCAACGGTGCCGATATTAACGCAGACCCAGGGGTTAATCCCTAGACTAAAGATGGCCGTGGAAATATCTGTCCAGTAACTATTATTCTTCCCACTCTTGCTATGGAAGCAACAGAATCTACATTACTCGATAAGGCAGGAGAGTTTAGTTTTTATGACGATTCTGAAACAAGAAT
>JAEEGH010022098.1_pt1 | contig 13082 bp, 16 predicted proteins | sample 9134181 | NCBI WGS metagenome assembly JAEEGH01 (sample SAMN16246544, study PRJNA631951) | gut metagenome | biome: gut microbiome; feature: rumen; material: DP-attached | host: Bos | place: Iran: Karaj | collected 2018-10 | reverse complement strand
AATAGTCTTCGATTGTTTATTAAAAAAAAAAAGAGAGCCGAATGGCTCTCTTTTTTTTGTCTTTTATTTGATGTTGGGTTCCTCAAGGCCGAGGTGCTGTTTCTTATCGACAACCTTCAGGATGACACCCAGGATGAGGGCGGCAATACCCAAGCATGCCAGCATCACGAGCGGCCAGGTGTAGTCGTACTGAACAGCGGCCTGCTCGGAAATGGCCTGCACTTGGGCGGAGGCCTGTTCCGGGGTCATCATACCACTGGTAACGGCTGCGGAAGTCTCCTCCTTAATTTGGGCAATGCGGGCAACAATCTCGGGATTGGTATTGTCAAGCACCTTGCCTATGAGCAGCGGGAAGAGCCACAAACCGATGTTCTGAATCCAGAAAATCAGGGCGTAGGCGGAACCGATGATTTTCTCGTCCACCAGTTTCGGCACGCTGGGCCACAATGCAGCGGGAACCAAAGAGAAAGAAGCACCCAAAACCAGGATGGTGAGGTATGCCACGACAACGCCTCCGATTTCACTTCCCTTGAATCCGGGAAGGATGAAAGCAAATGTCAAGTGACATATAATCAGCAATAAAGAACCGATCATCAACATGGAGGCGGCTTTACCCTTGTGGTCAACATAGTTGCCCAAAATCGGGGTGATGGCCACGGCCAGAAGCGGGAAGACGGCGAAGATGGTCTCGGCAGTGCCGCGCATGTAACCCATCCAGCAATAGACCACCAAAGCCACCACAGCAGCAACCATCAGACCGACTTTCACGGTTTTGTTCTTGGAGAAGTTGCTGGTGAAGGAGCAGACGGCCACTGCAAGCATAATGATGTATTGGATGATGGTCACGCTGCTGTCTGCCCAGAAGCCTTCGCCAGGATTGAGGGTAAGGTTGCATTGCAGCATGTTCACCGCATATTTCTGGAAGGGGAAGATGGCGCTGTAATAAAGCACGCAGAGCAGGGCCACCAGCCAGAAACCGCCGGAAGAAAGAATCTTGCCGATATCGGAAACCTTGAAAGGATCGTCCTTTTCCTCGGCTTCGCCGGTTTGAGAATCCAGTTTTTTGTCCATGAAGAAATAGACGATGAACATCATCAGCGCGATGCAGAGCAGCACCACACCGAAAGCCACCGAACGGGAGACATCAATGTTACCACCTAATTTTGCGAAGAAGGGCGAGAAGATCATGCAGGTGGCGACACCCAGGCGGGCGAGAGCCATCTCAGAGCCCATGGCCAAAGCGGTCTCACGGCCTTTGAACCATTTCACAATACCGCGGGAAACCGTGATGCCGGCCATCTCCACACCGCAGCCGAAAATCATGAAGCCCACAGCGGCCACCTTGGCGGAAGCGGGCATTCCCTCATAGAACGGGGCGACACCAAGCTGTTCAAAGCCGGGAATGTGATTCAAATGGTTGGTGAACCAAGTCTCCAAACCGCTGCCGTAAAAGGATTCCGACACAGCATAATACTTGATCAGTGCACCGATGAGCATCACCGCACCGGAAAGCACCGCCGTAAAGCGGACCCCCATTTTGTCCAGAATGATGCCGGCAAAAATCAGGAAGAAGACGAACACATTCAGGAACGTCTCCGCACCCTGCATGGTGCCGAAAGCGGTTGAATCCCATCCTCTTGTCGATAGCATGAGGTCTTTGATAGGCGAGAGGATGTCCATAAAGATGTATGAACAGAACATCGCCAAAGCCAATAGCAGCAGTGCTGTCCACCGCATGCCCGCGCTGTCGCGCAACGTAAGTTTTTCTGTCATTTTACTATTTGTTTAATGATACATAATATTGATTGTCAAACAAAACAGAACCGGAAGAACTTTCTTCCGGATTTTATAACGCCAAATGCGTCGGAATAGTATTGCACCGCACATTTTTTTCGGCACTTTTTTCCGGCCCCATACCGGCTAAAAGCGGAGCCTTGCCTCCTCAGGATCCTTGAATGCGTTGCATTCCTGCAGATACTCCAGCAAATTGTCGGCGGTGCGTCCGTATAGCGTCTGTGCAAAACGGTGCAGCGTCTCCATGACCTTGATATATGCCGACGGATCCCCCTGACGGCTCAATTTCCGCAACGACAGCAGATAGTCTTCGCGATAGACGTTGGGCACAATGATTTCAGCCTCACCCGCCCTGAACAGCTCCGCATTCATCATCACCCTTGCGGTGCGTCCGTTCCCATCGTTGAACGGATGGGTCTCACTAATAAGGAACATCATATAGACAGCCTTCGCCAGAGGGGCGTTCAGCGCGGAATAGTAGTCGAAACCGACCTCCAGAGTCCCCTGAACAAGCTTGGCGTCCACAAATTCGGTATTTCCCGCTCGGTTATTGACCGTCTTGAAAACTCCGGGGTTCAAGTCCGGACGACCCGAAAGCAACACGGCGTGCCTGTGGCACAGAATCGCCGACAGCTCCTGCGGCGTTTTCGGATACTGCATCATCTCCTGCCGGTTTGAAACCAACCTGAATGTCCCCAGTATGTCGTGGGAATCCTCATTCCGATGCGCTATCGGGATGCCCGTCTCTATAATCTGGCGTGCCTCGCCAATTTCAAACTCGGTACCTTCTATATAATTGGAGAAATAGCTTTCAAAAAATGCGATGTTGCGGTATTCATCCTCCGACTGCAAACTTACAGGGCGTGGAACAAAATGCCGCTCCTGCAGGGCATCGTACAGGGTCTCAAACAGTTTCTTACGGTTATCATCATATCTCAAGCCCACGGACAACGCCTGAGCATAAGGGGTCTTGAGCACATCCGAATTATGGGTCGCCAGCAAGGCGGAAATCAAAATGTTGATTTTCTGGAACTCCCTGTCCATACCCAACCTTTCCGCGGTTTCCCTCAATTTGTCTCGATATTCGTTCAGCCTGGATTCACCACCGGCAATCAGGATGCTCCCGAGTTTGTTTTCAATAACCTCCGCAGGCAAAATCTTGGAAACCCCGCCCGCCTTGCGCGATTCCTGCATGTTCTCCAGCATCCATCTGTACTCACTTGCAATGAACATGCTGCCGAACACCATGTCGTCCCTGTCCGCTGCCGGGCCCCTGCTGACCACCACAACGACACCCGGCAGGTTTGTCACATTCCTGTTGAAGCTTCCGGTCAGGAAGAAGCGGCCCTCTTCCGTCAGGCGCATCTCCCTTGCGCTCCTGTGGCTGATCACCGTCCCCGGAAAACGCCACATTAGAATGTTCAGGATGTTACGTCGGACGATATTCTCCGCACTGTCGGCGAGGTTTGTCGTATACAGGCGCGGGGCGAGTTTCCGCAACCTCCCCTCCCCGACAAGGCGTGAAATCACACGTGACACCGCCGGCTCGGGCGACGCAAACACAATTTCCTTATTCAAATCCACAATCTCCTTCATACAAATTTTGTATAATTGCAAATGCAAAAGTACAAATTTTTGCGATTAACTCGGCGAAAAATGCAAATTTTTGCGAATAATTCGTCAAAAAGTGCAAATTTTAGCGAATAACTGCGGATTTTTGACAAATTTTGTAGAATAGCCGCGGATTTCTACTCCCTATACCGCACCCACTTCCACAGCTCCTTGTAGGAGATTTTCTTGCCGTACATGAGGATGCCGGTGCGGTAGATTTTGGCCGCAATCCAGATGGTGGCCATGCAGCCTAAAAGCATCAGCGAGGCGGAGAGCAGCAGCTCCCACGAGGCCACCGCCGAGGCGCCGAACGGAATCCTTATAAGCATGGCTATCGGCGAGGTGAACGGGATGACGGAGAGCCAGAATGCCAGCGGGCCGTCAGGATGCTCCGCAATGCCTGCGGAGAGCACAATGGACAACAGCAAAGGTATTGTCAGCGGAAGCAGGAACTGCTGCGTGTCCGAATCGTTGTCGACCGCCGCACCCACCGCCGCATATAGCGAGGCATACAGGAAATATCCGGTGATGAAAAAGAAGACGAACCAGAGCAGCAGCTGCCTGAAATCGATTGTCTGCAGCGATTTCACAAACTCGTTCTCCGGAGCCTCATCCTGCACCTGCTGCAGGCTGATCAGGAACTGGTCGTAGTTGGCGGGCGCCTGCTGCCGGACCTCCACCCCATGCTGCTGCACGGTGAAAACCTCCGGAAAGGCCACCCTGAAAACGCCAAGGATGCCTGCCAGCAGCACCACCCAAATCGCCAGCTGGGTAAGCCCTATCAGCGCGATGCCCACAATCTTGCCGATCATCAGCTGGATGGGACGCACCGACGAGACAATCAGCTCAACCACGCGGTTGCTCTTCTCCTCCTGCACGCCGCGCAGCACCATCGAACAGTACATGAAAATGAAGAAATAGATGACAAGCCCGACCACCAGCCCCAGCACCTTCTGCACATCCTTGGTGTAGGAGGCCTGCCGGGTCTCGCTGCCGTCCTCGTTCACGAACATCTGCCCAAGCATTATCCGGTCGGTATGCTGCGACAGGTATGTCCGGAGCGAATCCTGGTCCAGACCGAACTCGTCCACAAGAATCTCCGCGCTCAGGTTCTGCTTCATGGAGGAGAGGATGTTTGACATCACGCCGGACTCCAGCGTGTTTGCCGTGTATACCACACCTCCGAGGATGGTGCTGTTGTACGGCACGTAAAGCACGGCGTCGTACTTTTTCTCCAGCAGCTGCATCTTCAGCAGCGGCAGCGGCTCATTAACGTATTCATAGAACATCTCCTTGTCGTTGGCACTGTTAAGCCTGCCGAAAAGGTTGGTCTCGTCAAGGACGGCGATATGCACCGAACGGTCGCCCCTCATGGCGAGGAAGGCGGGGGTGATAATCAGCGCGGCCATCAGGATGGGGCCGAGAATTGTAAGTATCAGGAACGACTTTTTCCGCACCGCCTGGCGGTATTCACGCCGCATGACAGTCCATATCTTATTCATCTCCACCTCCTTTCCGCATCTGTTTGACCTGTGCTATAAAAATGTCGCTGACCGAAGGCAGCAGTTCCCTGAAGGAGACCACCTGCACCACCGGCAGCAGCACCGAGAGCAGCTGGTTGGGCGTAGCCTCCGGATCCAGCCTGAGCTGCACCGCGCAACGTTCAGGCGATTCCAGGACCTGCACCGTCGTGAAGAGTTCCGGCTGCAGGCTGTTCCAGTCCACAGGGGAGCCGCCAGGCCGGTACTCCACCTCGAACAGGTGCTGCCTGAAACGCCGCCGCACCTCCTGCACCGTACCCTCAAGGATTTTTTTGGAGCGGTTTATCAGCACAATGTCGTCGCACAGCTCCTCAACCGAGGCCATGTTGTGGGTGGAGAAGATGATGCTGGCGCCATTTTCGCGCAGCCGGAGCATCTCCTCCTTCAGCAGCCCGGCATTGATTGGGTCGAAGCCGCTGAAAGGCTCGTCGAAGATGAAGAAGGGAGGCTCGTGGATGACCGTGGAGATGAACTGCAGCTTCTGCTGCATCCCCTTTGAGAGCTCCTCAACCGGACGGTTCCACCAGGAGCCGATTTCAAACTTGTCAAGCCAATGCCGCGCACGCCGCTCCGCATCCCGTTTCGGGACACCCTTAAGCTGCGCCAGGTACACCAGCTGCTCCCCCACCTTCATTTTGCGGTACAGCCCGCGCTCCTCCGGCAGGTACCCGATTTGGGCGATGTGCCTCTGCGAAAGGCGCTCGCCACGGAAGAGCACCTCCCCCTCATCGGGCGCGGTTATCTGGTTGATGATGCGGATAAGAGTGGTTTTGCCGGCGCCGTTCGGCCCAAGCAGCCCCACAATCCGGTGTTCCCCAACAGCCATACTTACGTCATCCAATGCGGTAAGGGTGGCGAACCGCTTGGAGACATGGCGTACCTCAAGCACCTCCATAGGCTATGCCTCAGTCAGTTTACCCTTGTCGGGCTTCGGGAAATCCTTTGATTTGCCGATTTGCCTCTTCAGCGCGTCTATCGCCTGGTCGGTCGCCTCCTCAAAGGTTTTGCACTGTTTGCTGGCCAGCAAATCGTTCCCCTTCAGTTTGAGCCTGATTTCGGCAATCTTGTTTTCAGGCTTGTCGGTGTTGTCCAGCTTGAGCGTCACCTCGCTGCCGAAAATCCCCTCGTGCAGCTTGCCGATGCGTTCGATCTTCTTGACGATGAACTGTTCCAGATCCTTGTCCGCTTTGAAATGCACTGAATTGATGTTGATGTTCATAAGGCAAATGTTTTTTTATTCCCTTGGATGGGATTGTTGATAAATCTTTTTAAGTTTCGCGATGGATGTATGGGTATAGATTTGCGTGGCTGAGAGGTTGGCGTGCCCCAGCAGCTCCTTGATGGCATCCAGCTCCGCGCCGCCGTCCAGCAGATGAGTGGCGAAGGTGTGACGCAGCACATGCGGGCTTTTCTTCCGCACGGAGGTCGTCTCCAAAGCCTCATGCACGACACGGTAGATGAGCATCGGATAGACCGGCTTCCCCTTGGCGGTCACAAACAGCGGCGACTCCGGCTTCACAGGGCCGAGCGCAGCCTCCCTTACAGCGACATAGGCCAGCAGACGGTCGCGGAAATCCGGCATGAAGGGGAGCATCCGCTCCTTGTTGCCCTTGCCGAGAACCCTCACCTGCAGCCGTCCGAAATCGAAATCGCCCAGACGGAGCGCGGCCAGTTCGCTCTGCCGCAGCCCCAAGGCGTAAAAGGTCTCCACCATCATGGCGTTGCGCACCGTTTCAAAGGAATCCTCCTCCGACTCCATGCGCTCCATAAGACGCTCCATCTGCGGCTCCGTCACGAACGAAGGGAGCCGCTCCGACATTTTCGGGGCGATGATTTTCTCCATCGGGTTGGCCGTCAGGCAGCCCTCCCTCTGCAAAAAACGGTAGAACGATTTGAGGGATGATATTTTGCGCCGTATGCTGCGGGCGGTATCCCCATGCTCCGCGCGGCTGCCGAGCCAGGCGCGGATTTCGGCGGCATCCGCCTTTTCCGGCTCTTTCGGGGAGATATGAAGGGCGAATTGCTCCAGGTCGGTCCTGTATGCGGTCACCGTGTGCGGGGAATTTCTCCGCTCGGTTTCCAGATACTCCAAAAAATCAGCAACTTTACCCATATCTCAAAAATCATCTTTGCATTTGCAAAAATAGCATTTTTATAATATGAAACGCAATTTCCGGAAAATTATTGCACGGGGGCGGCGGAATTGCAGTTCGCCCGCGACACCATGACCGTCGGGGAATGGGCGGTGGAATAGGCGGAATGTCCTATTCTTCCGCTGTCCAAATTTACGGGACCATTATACCGCCAGCCATTTCTTGAGCAGGAATGTACAGAAATAAGGTATCGTATAGAATTTGCCGTTAAAGCCGATATTGTTCAGGATGCTGTCCACATCATAACCGTCTTGAAATAGCAGTTTGTATTCGGGATGTGTCACAAAGTTTATTTCAATAAAGGATGCGTAGGTTTTGCCGAACTCACGCACGGAATATGTCTTCCCCACCTGCCGTGCACCTCCTATGACCAGCGGTTTATGGTTGAATATCCTTTTCCATTCTTGCAAATAACTGTCAATCTTTCTTTTCATAAAAAAATTTCACATTTTATGGACATAATTTTATAAAGAAACACACATTTTATGGACATAATTTTCTGCAAAATTACACATTTTATGGACATAATTTTACAAACGGACGTACTTTTTTTTCATCCGGACACCTGTTTCCCGGTTAAACAGGAAATCCGTTGATGTAGAGACGCGGCGCGCTACGTCTCTACAAAACGTTTCTATTACGTCCCTACATGTGAAAATGCACCGTGCGTTTTTTTCCGCCACGAGCGGAATCACAACCGTTTCAGCCAAAGGTTCAAGAAACGGTCATACACCATATATCCATCCTTTTGTTTGTATATCAGCTCCTTTTCCTCCAACACCTTCAGTGCGGCAAGAATGCTGCTGTTTGAAGGAAGCCGGTATTTGCCCACAAACTTTTTCCCCATCGGCTGTACCACCCGCTCCTCTTTGGCAATGGCACGCAGCAGGGAAAACTGGTTTCCTGTCAGGAGGCTATATAATTAACCCCGTTTTGCCCATTCTACGGGGTGAAACCAGCGTTATATTGCGCCTGTTTTTGAGTGTTGAACACATTTCCTCCGTCTCTTTTTCCCGGTCACAAAAATACAACGGCCCTTCATAACCATTGCATATAAAAGGATTTACAATATTTCTTCTCATGGCATTACCCATTGTTCCAACCAATTTTTGATTCGTAAAAGTTGAATCGCTTTTTATGAACTGCAAAAATAGTTTATTTTCTGATACCGCCCGCGCGGCGCAGCGAAAAAAAGTGAAGATTTTTTTTGTGGCAGCGGTGCACATTTGGCAAACGGCCAATATCGCATCCGGGAACACCGTTGTTGTTACCGTTTTTGTTGTAGAGACGCAATGCATTGCGTCTCTACGGGAAATGCGATGTGGGATTTTTCCACCCGTGCGGCGGGGCGTTTGGAAAACAAAAAAGAGGGTGCATCGATGCACCCTCTTCGCATTCTGCGGAAAACGGAACAACTATTCCGCCTTCTCTTCGGCAGGAGCCTCAGTGGCCTCGGCCACAGGAGCCTCGACAGTCTGCTCTTCAGCCACCGGCTGAGCCTCCGCTGCGGGAGCCGCAACGGATTTCTTACGTCCGCCACGACGGGTCGCCTTAGCCTTTGACTTCTGGCTGCCCTTGTTCTGGGAATAACCCTCGTTGTAATCAACCAACTCCATCATGCACATTTCCGCACCGTCACCCACGCGGAATCCTGTTTTCAGGATGCGGGTGTAACCGCCCGGACGATCGGCAATTTTAGTGGAGATGTTGCGGAACAGCTCTGTGACCGCCTCCTTGCTCTGCAAGTAGCTGAACACCATACGACGGGAATGGGTGGAATCCTCCTTGCCCTTTGTCAGCAGAGGCTCCACATATTTCCGCAACGCCTTTGCCTTGGCTAACGTAGTGTTGATTCTCTTGTTAAGTATTAAAGAGGTGGCCATATTGGACAGCATCGCCTGGCGATGCGCATACGTCCTGCCTAAATGATTTACTTTTTTACCGTGTCTCATGTCTTAATTTTCTTTTTCTAAATCCAACCTATATTTTGAAATATCCATACCGAAATCCAAACCTTTGGACTTCACCAGCTCTTCCAGTTCATTCAGGGACTTCTTGCCGAAATTGCGGAATTTCAGCAAAGCGCTGCGCTGAATGGTCACCAGGTCACCCAATGTCTCCAGATCGGCAGACTTCAGGCAGTTCAATGCACGTACCGAAAGGTCAAGATCAACCAGTTTTGTCTTCAGCACCTGACGGATGCGCAATGCACTTTCATCAAACTCATCACTGAGCACAATATCATCCCCGTTCATGGTGATGCGATCCTCCGAGAAGAGAATGAAATGCTGAATCAAAACTTTTGCCGCCTTCTTCAAGGCATCTTTCGGAAGAATGGAGGCATCCGTAGTGATCTCGAAAATCAGCTTTTCAAAGTCAGTCTTCTGTTCCACACGATAATTCTCCACCCTGTACATGACGTTCTTGATGGGAGTGTGGATGGAATCAATGGCAATGACACCAGGTTCGTCATGCAGCTGGCGGTTGTCCTCCACGCTGACATAACCGCGCCCCTTGTTGATTGTGATTTCCATCTCCAACTTCACATTGGGTTCCATGGTACAGATATGCAAATCCTCATTGAGAACCTGGAAATTGCTCAAGTATTTGTTAATGTCACCGGCAACGAACTCATCCTTTCCGGTAATGACAAACCGAACCTTTTCCTCTGTCTGGTCCTCGATTTTGCTTTTCAGACGAATTTGCTTGATGTTGAGAATCATATCTGTAACATCTTCCATTACACCAGGAATGGAGGAAAATTCATGGGGCACACCCTCTATCTTGATGGAAGTGATGGCAAATCCCTCCAAAGATGAAAGCAACACCCTTCTCAAAGCGTTACCGATGGTTGTTCCGTAACCCGGTTCCAATGGACGGAATTCAAACACGCCAAAAGAATCGGTCGTCTCAAGCACCAGCACTTTCTCCGGTTTCTGAAAAGGTATTATTACCATATTATTGTATTTTAATTATTTACTCAACAATGATATTGATTACTTGGAATAGAGGTCAACGATCATCTGCTCGTTGATGTTTTCAGGGATAGCATCCCTTTCCGGCACCAGCATGATTTTGCCGGCCATCATACTCTCATCCCATTCCAGCCACGGATACTGGCCGACAGAGTGACGACTCAATGAATCCGTAATGACTTCCAAAGATTTTGAACGTTCACGGACACCAATCACATCACCCACCTTCAGAATGGCGGAAGGAATGTTCATCACTTTCCCGTTCACCTGGATGTGCTTGTGGGAAACCAACTGACGGGCCGCAGCGCGGGTCGGGGCAATCCCGAGACGATAGACCAGATTATCCAAACGGAACTCAATCATCTGCAGCAGCACAACACCAGTTATACCCTTTTTGGCGGATGCCTTGCGGAAAAGTCCGCGGAACTGGCGTTCCAAAATACCGTAGGTGTATTTGGCCTTCTGTTTCTCCTGCAGCTGCATACTATACTCAGAAACCTTGCCGCCACCCCTCTTCTTGTTCACGCCATGCTGCCCCGGAGGATAATTCTTCTTTTCCAGGTATTTGTCAGGACCATAGATGGGCTCCTTGAACTTTCTTGCGATTTTGGATTTCGGACCGATATATCTTGCCATAGCTAAATTCTCTTTTTTTATTCGTTAAACATCTGATTCCAATAATTATACACGACGTCTTTTGGGAGGTCTGCAACCGTTGTGCGGCAGCGGGGTGACATCAATGATTTCCGTCACGTCAATGCCGGCAGCGGCCACAGTACGGACAGCGGATTCACGCCCGCCTCCAGGACCCTTCACATAGCATTTCACCTTGCGCAGCCCCAGATCATAAGCGACCTTGGCAGCATCCTGCGCGGCCATCTGGGCGGCATACGGAGTATTCTTTTTGGAACCCCTGAAACCCATCTTACCGGCGGAAGACCAGGAGATGGTTTGGCCGGAATTGTTGGTAATTGTCACAATCACATTGTTAAATGACGCATGGACAAACACTTTGCCCAACGCATCCACCTTTACGACTCTTTTTTTCGTTACTTTCGTTGTCTTTGCCATATGCTATCTATTTAAGGTGTTCCAGTTACTTCGTAGCCTTCTTCTTATTGGCCACAACTTTCTTCTTGCCCTTACGTGTCCGGGCGTTGTTCTTCGTCGATTGTCCTCTCACAGGCAAACCAAGACGATGACGGATGCCACGATAACAGCCGATGTCCATCAGACGCTTGATGTTCATCTGGACCTCGGAACGGAGCGCACCCTCAATCTTCATCTCACCGATGATACCACGGATGGCGGCCAGTTCCTCATCGTTCCATTCCTGTACCTTTTTGTCATACGAAATATTGGCCTTCTTTAAAATGTTTTGTGCCGTAGTCCTGCCAATACCGTAAATGTACGTCAAACCGATTTCTCCTCTTTTGTTTTTCGGTAAATCAATACCCGCAATTCTTGCCATATGATTCTATGCGTTTTTTGTTAATGTTTATCCTTGTCTCTGTTTGAATTTCGGATTCTTCTTGTTGATCACATACACCACACCCTTGCGGCGCACGACCTTGCAGTCGTCAGTTCTTTTCTTTACAGATGTTCTTACTTTCATAACGTTTGTGTATAATCCTTTAATTTTTGTATCTGAATATGATTCTCGCTTTGCTCAAATCGTAAATGGACATCTCCATCTTCACCTTGTCACCGGGGAGTATCTTGATGTAGTGCATCCGCATTTTCCCCGAAATGTGCGCGGTGACGATGTGCCCGTTTTCCAACTCAACACGAAACATCGCGTTTCCCAACGATTCCTTGACGATGCCGTCCTGTTCTATCGAAGACTGTTTTGCCATTTATGCCTCTTTTTTTTCTAAAACTTCCTCAATGTAGCGGTAGGTGGAAAGCAGCTCCGAACCCTGCTCGCGGATGGCCACCATGTGCTCGTAATGTGCGGATGGGTAACCGTCCGCCGTGCGGGTCGTCCAACCGTCCTTGTCCACACGGATCTCCTTAACCCCCAAGTTGATCATCGGCTCAATGCAGATCACCATCCCCTTTTTCAACCGGGGGCCTGAACCTTTGGTCCCGTAATTGGGGACATCCGGCTTTTCATGCATGTGGCGTCCGCAACCGTGTCCCACCATCTCGCGCACAACGGAATAGCCGAACGATTCGACATAGGACTGAACCGCATGGCCGATATCACCGACGCGCTTTCCTGCGACAGCCTGCTCCATGCCCTTGTACAAGGATTCCTTCGTACGCTGGCACAACAGGTGGATCTCCTCCGAGACATGCCCGACCTCAAAGGTGTAGCAGTAATCTCCGTGAAAACCGTTCTTGTAGGCTCCGCAATCGACCGCAATGATGTCACCATCCTGCAGCTCCTTGTTGGAAGGGATGCCGTGAACAACCACATCGTTGACAGAAAGACAGAGCGAAGCGGGGAAACCGTCATACCCTTTGAAGGATGGAACCGCACCGTGGTCCCGGATAAAGGTTTCCGCCACTTTATCCAAAGTCTTCAAGGAAACACCCGGACGAATCAGTTTCGCAACCTCCGCCAGAGTCCTGCCGACAATATCCGCGCTCTCGCGCATTGTCTCTATTTCCCTATCAGTCTTCAAATGTATCATCTGTCTCTACCCTGTCAGATTTGGACGTTACATGGTTGGCAGCGGAGTGCGCCCCTTGATGTGCCCGAACTTGGTCAGACCGTCGTAATGACGCATCAGCAGATGGCTTTCAATCTGCTGCAGGGTGTCCAGAATCACACCGACCATAATCAGCAGTGAAGTGCCGCCAAAGAATTGGGCGAACTGCTGGTTAATGCCGAACAGCCTTGCAAAGGCAGGCATAATGGCCACGAAAGCAAGGAAGATGGAACCCGGCAACGTCACCTTCGATATCACATTGTCAATGAACTCCACCGTCTTCTTACCCGGCTTCACACCCGGAATGAATCCGCCGTTCTTCTTCATGTCATCAGCAATCTGCTGCGGATT